>Ga0209702_10000638_pt1 | contig 73992 bp, 79 predicted proteins | sample FRY01_FD_187210 | JGI IMG/M metagenome (GOLD analysis project Ga0209702, IMG submission 187210) | Freshwater microbial communities from Lake Fryxell liftoff mats and glacier meltwater in Antarctica - FRY-01 (SPAdes) (version 2) | ecosystem: Environmental > Aquatic > Freshwater > Ice > Glacier... | reverse complement strand
AAAAAACTGCCAATAGAAATAAGAAGTAAGGTTGAATCAACTATTGCAAAACTTATAAATGATCCCCATATTGGAAAGAGGCTTAAGGGTAGGTATAGTGAATATAGGAGTATTAGAGTGGGTGTCTACAGGGTTATTTACAGAATTGGCATAGAGGCAATTGAAATATATGTGATTACTGTTGCTCACAGACAAGGTGTGTATAAAGATATATAATTAACCCGTGCAACCAAAAATAAAAGACTTACCTACAATTTTGCGACCCAGAGAAAGATTAGTTAGGTACGGCGTTTCTAAACTTTCAAACTCAGAACTACTCGCAATTTTACTTAGAACTGGAAAAAGTGGTAAAAATGCAGTTGAACTTGCAACAGAGATACTTCAGAAATTTAATTCAGATGGCATAGCAAATGCAACAATTGACGAGATTAAAAAGATAAAAGGTTTAGGTACTGCAAAGGCCTGTGAGATAGTTGCATGTTTTGAGCTTGGGAAAAGGCTATTAAAAGAGAAAAAATCTAATATTTACATTTTGCCTTCAGATGTTTTTAACGAATTAAAGGATATACGAAACCTAAAAAAAGAGCATCTGTATGTGTTTTATCTAAACTCACGAAACCAAGAAATAGAAAAAGAGTTAGTCTCGGTTGGAACAATTGATTCTACAACAGCACACCCTAGAGAGGTTTTTGAGAGTGCAATCAAACACTCTGCTTCTCAAATTATTGTTGCTCATAACCACCCAACTGGGGATTTTACGCCTTCTTCTGAGGATATTGCTTTAACAGAAAGGTTAGTAAGTGCAGGGCAGATTTTAGGAATAGAGCTAACAGATCATGTAATTGTTAGTTTTAAAGGTTTTTTTAGCTTTAGGCAGAGTGGTTTAATTTAGTTTTGTAGTACACTTATTTAATGCAACTTAGTTTTCTTGGTCAAAACTACCCTTTAAAAGTATTTAACACCACAATAAATTCGTATAAATTGGTGTTTAATTACTCTCAGTTTGTTTTAACTGCACCTGTAAAAGGCATTGTTAAAAGTAAACTTGAAAAGGTGTTGATTGATTGGTACAAAGCTAAGGCAAAGGTCGAAATTACAAACTTAGTAAATTTTTATATTGATAAACTGGGGGTTAATTACAATCGGATTGTTTTAAAAAACACAAAAACAAGGTGGGGGAGCTGTTCGAGTAAAGGAAATTTAAATTTTAACTATAACTTAATAAAGATGCCAAAAGACATATTAGATTACGTTGTAATACACGAAGTTTGCCATCTAAAACATTTAAATCACAGTAAAGAGTATTGGCAATTGGTAAAAACAATGTGCCCTGATTATAAAGAGAAAATTAAGTGGATTAAATTAAATGGGGGAGAGTACATTGTAAGCTAATGTTGTACAGCTTGACAACATTTAAAATGTTGTACATAATTAGTTAGTAATAATTTTATAAATAATCTTATGAAAAGTGTTAGCAGTTTTGAACTTAGAGATAATATGTCAAGTTATCTTGACCTTGTTGCAACTAAAAACCAAGAAATAGAGATTACAAAATACGGAAAACCTGTAGCTAGAGTTGTGCCATATAACCAAAAATATTCGAAAATGGAGTTAGCCAAAAAGTTTTATGGCTTTATGAGAACAGAGGAAAATAAAAATGAATCAGGGATTGAGTACACTGAAAAAAGCAGAAGAAATAAGCTTGAGCTTGAAAACTCTAGACAAATCAGAGAAAGGGATATTAATTATGAATAAGAAAGTTTTAGTTGATACTAGTATTATTATTGATTATTCGAGGGGAAATGGAGAGGTATTGCTCGAGTTAGTTGATTTAAGCCAACAAGGTAAAATTGATCTATTCACTAATAGTGTAGTTATAACAGAGTTTTTTAGTGGAATAGAGCTGAATAATCCAACGTTATACAAACAAGCATTTTTTCTTTTTGAGAGCTTATTTACCTGTATTGATATTGGGTATGAAGAGGCGTTACTTGCAGGAAAGTTAAGAAGAAAAAACAAAATCCCGTTAACAACCGACGCAATAATTGCATCTATATGTATTATTAATAATTTTGAGCTTATTACCTCAGATAAAAAACACTTTTCCAATATTCAAGACTTAAAACTGTACAAAATTGAAAGTTAAAAATGATTAACCTGACTATCATAAAACAAACAAACCTCTCTTTCCTACTTGCCGATGGTTTTTTTGACTCAACTGATCCAAGTTTTAATACAAAAATCTCAACTTACCTTGATTTAATTCAGATACATGGGTTTAAAGCAAGTCGAATTGCAATGGATATAGAGTTGCTAGATAAAGATTCTAAGAAAAAGTTTAAGGCAGATTTACTAGTTTACAATAATGCTTTAAGACCACAGTTGATTTTTCAGGTAAAAACGCCAAAAGATTATCAAGAGTATATATCACAAAGTTTTAAGACAGATTTATTTAACCTAGCCAAGTTATCAGTACACTCAGTTAAATATTTGGTTTTAGTTTATCGGAATGTTTCAGGATATATTGATCAGAAAGAGGTTGTTGTTATAGATTATTCAAGATATAAATCTTTTGAAAGCTGGAAACAGTCGGGGTTTGAGCACTTAGATTTTTTACCTGTTTTTGAATCGTAAACTCTATGTAAATTCTCTAACTTTTAGTAGTATATAAGTTGTATAAATTTAATAAAAAATAATGAATCAAGAAAATAAAACAGAAATTTCAGCTTCGAATAAAATAAATTACATAATTGGGGTACTAGTTTTAATAGGAGTTATTGGGGTTGCAGGATTTGTAATACTAACCAGCCAACCAACTAGTAACAATACAAGTACTGTTACAGATATGAAAGAGTCAATGATAAAAGAGAATGAATCTAATGTTGTAGATTTTAACGTATCTGGTGAAAATTTTAAGTTTACGCCTAATGCAATGACAGTAAAAAAAGGGGAAAAGGTTAAAATTACCTTTAAGAGTACAGCAGGGTTACATAATTTGGTAATAGATGAATACAATGTAAAAACAGTGCAGGTTAATACAGACGGAACTACAAGTGTAGAGTTTTTAGCAGATAAAGCAGGAAGTTTTGAATTTTACTGTTCAGTAGCAAATCACAAAGCACAGGGAATGGTAGGCACATTTATTGTGACTGAGTAGGTTAGTAGTTAAATACTAGATCCAAAATTTTAGATACTATATACTAACTCTATGCTACAATCTCAACTTTTTACAAAAACTAAAAAAGAATCTCCAAAAGACGAAGTAAGTAATAACGCTAAACTATTAATTAGAGGTGGATATATTAATAAAGAGATGTCAGGGGTTTATTCGTATTTACCACTTGGATTAATGGTTTTAAATAATGTAATAGATATTATTCGACAAGAGATGAACAAGATAGGTGGTCAAGAGGTTTTAATGGGAAGTTTACAAGACCCGTCAATCTGGCAAAAAACAGATAGATGGAGCGATGAAAAGGTAGATATTTGGTTTAAAAGCAGGTTAAATGCAGGTGGAGAGGTAGGCCTTGCAAATACACACGAAGAGCCAATGGTAATGATGATGAAAGACCATGTTAATTCGTATAAAGATTTGCCGATTTATACTTACCAATTTCAGAATAAATTTAGAAATGAACTGCGTGCAAAATCAGGCATAATGCGCACTCGTGAATTTATAATGAAAGATTTATATTCTTTTAGTACAAGTCAAGAACAGCTAGATGAATTTTACGAATCTGTAAAACAGGCTTATGTAAATATATTTAACAGATGTGGAATTGGAGAAAAAACGTATGTAACATTTGCAAGTGGTGGGATATTTAGCAAGTTTAGTCATGAATTTCAGACATTATGTGAGGCAGGCGAAGATACAATATACGTTTCTGAAGAAAAACACATGGCAATAAATCAAGAGGTATACAACGACCAAGTGTTAAAAGACTTAGGTCTTGAGAAAAAAGATTTAGTAGAGAAAAAATCAATCGAGGTAGGGAATATATTTAAACTAGGAACAAAATACGCAAATGCACTAGGGTTGACATATGCTGATCAGCAAGGGAAAAAACAAGATGTAGTAATGGGAAGTTACGGAATAGGACCAGGAAGATTAATGGGAACAATAGTAGAGTTAAATAGTGAAGAAAACAAGATAACCTGGCCAAAACAGATTGCACCATTTGATGTGCATATAATTGGGGTAAATTTAGAAGATGAAAAAGTAGCGATGAAAGCAAAAGAAGAATACGATAAGTTAACTGCAAGTGGTAAAAAAGTGTTATTTGATGATAGGGAAAACACTAGTGCAGGACAAAAATTTGCAGATGCAGATTTAATTGGAATCTCAGAGAGAATTATTATAGGTAAAAATAGTTTGTAGATGTTTACAGGACGTACCTGTAAATAAACAGGTACGTCCTGTGCCAAAATTATGAAAGACTGTTTATTTTGTAAGATTGCAAATAAAGAAGAACCAAGTCAGATAGCTTGGGAGGATAAAGGTTTTATAGTTGTAGAAAATAAGTATAAAACAGCCCCAATTCATTTACTTATAATCCCAAAAATTCATTATGATAAAAACAATACTTTATTAGGTAATGAATTTAATGTTTGGGAAAGTTTTTTTAAGGTACAAAAGCAGGTAGTCGAAGAGTTAAAAATATCTCCTAATTATCAACTTTTAATAAACGCTCCGGGTTATGCGCACTTTGACCACGAGCATATGCATATAATTGCAGGGCTTGAAAAACCGTTAGGTTAGTAAGTATAGTGTACCAAGTATGACAGAGTTCTGTTATTTAGAGATACTTCGTTTTTCGCATTATACGGATCATACTTTTATTCTTCGAGTGTAATCGAGAAGTTTTTCTTTAATAATTTTTCTCATCTGCTATAATTTCTACGAAACTTAGTAAAATACGTAAATTGTTTGTTAGGAGGTGTTTAACACTTTTTGTTTTGTTATGAATATAAAAATTGAGAGTGGCGAGTCTTTTGATCAGGCTTTAAAGCGATTTAGTAGAATGGTACAGCTATCAGGTCTAATTGACGAAGTTAAAGATAGAGAATTTTACAAAAAACCATCTCTAATCAAGAAAGAGAGAAAAAAAGAACGAGCTGCAAATATAAAACGATATAAAAGATACCAAAAGGCACAATAAACCAATGAAAATAGGACAAAGTATATCAGTTAACTTTATTGGAGATAAAGAGTCCCAAAAGTTGAATAAGCAGTTTAGAGGCAAAGATTATGCAACTGATGTTTTGTCGTTTAACTATGAGGGAAAAAGTGTAAAAGGCGAAGACACCCAATTATTGGGTGAGGTTTTTGTAAACTTAGAGCAAGCAGAAAAACAGGCTAAAGATTATAAAAATAATACAGAGCAAGAGGTTGCAGAGCTTGCAGGGCATGGAATATTACATGTTTTAGGAGTTCATCACGAGGGGGACAATCACTAAAATTATGAAACTAATTGTTGGACTTGGAAATTACGGAGAAAAATACACAAACACTAGGCATAATGTTGGTTTTATAATTTTAGAGCACCTTGCACAAACACATAATACCCAGTTTAAAGATGAGAAAAAGTTTAAAGGACAGGTTGCCGAGTTAGAGTTAAATGGTGAAAAAACTTTACTGTTAAAGCCACTTACTTTTATGAATCTTTCAGGAGAATCGGTTAGATTAGTTGCAGATTTTTATAAAATTAATACAAAAGATATAACAGTAATACATGATGATCTAGATTTTGAGGTAGGGGTTGTAAAAACACAATTTGCAAGATCATCAGCAGGGCATAACGGTGTGCAGTCGATAATTGATAATTTAGGCACAAATGAATTTAATAGGGTAAGAGTAGGGATTGGGAAGCCAGAGAATGAAGAAGAAAAAGAGAATTATGTTTTACGAAAATTATCAAAAGAAGAGTTAGAGAGTATTAAGTATTTAGTATCGGGTATCTAGTATTTAGTATAACTTGTCATTGCGAGGACTCACTTTAGGCGAGGGCGTGGCAATCTATAAAGTTGAGATCGCTTCATTTCATTCGCGATGACGGGGTGAAAAAATCAAAACGCGGGAATTGGGGGGTTACTCCCGCGTTTTTAAGTGAAAAGCTAGTGCACAAGATTATTCACATACTGATTTGTGCATCAATTTTACGTTTTATATCTGAAAGTTAAACAAGGGGAGCTAACCATATTACTCTCGTAAAAGTTAACAATTAGCAGCGGTAATTTATCTGCCATATCAACTATTAAGGAAGGTGAGAGTAAAGGAACAAGAACTGCAAACCTGCTTCCAGCTTGTGGTGGTTCATCGTAACTGATACCAAGGTCATCTAACACTTTTCTTACTGTAATTTTTGATTCCTCTGTAAAAGTTTTCACTGAATTTCTCCTTTTGAAAAAAGACTCGCGCCGAGTCTTTGTTGGTACCCTATAGCATATATATATCAGCTAAAAGTCAAATAAATTTCATTTAAGTTCTCGATTACACTCGAACAATATTATTCTTCGAGCGTGGTCGAGAAGTTTATATATTTTTCATAAAGTCGAACAATAATCTTATCCTTCGAATAAGGTCGCCTTCGGTGACCGCATTGAGAAGTAAATACAAAATACTAGATACAAAATACCAGATACTCTATACTATATTTTATGTTTTACAGAACTTATCGCCCTCAAAATTTTAACGAACTAATTGGGATTAATAATATTAAATCCTCGGTATTAAGCCAGATTACCAACAATACTTTTTCTCATGCTTACCTGTTTATTGGCCCAAGGGGAACAGGTAAAACTACTTTAGCTAGGCTTTTTGCAAAAGCGATTAACTGTGAAAAACCCGACAAAACTGGCGAACCTTGCAATAAGTGTACTGCCTGTATAGATATAAATAATGGCTCGTTTATTGATTTAGTTGAACTTGACGCTGCAAGTAATAGGGGTATTGACGACATTAGAACACTACGTGAGGGTGTAAAACTTGCGCCAACTAGTAGTAAGTACAAGGTATATATTATCGACGAGGTTCACATGTTAACCACCGAGGCATTTAACGCCCTCTTAAAGACCTTAGAAGAGCCTCCAGCTCATTCAATCTTTATCTTAGCAACTACTGATGCTCATAAAATTCCAGAGACCGTAAAATCCCGTTGTCAGGTTTTGGAGTTTGCAAGAGCAAGTATTGAAGATATTGTGCAAGTGTTAGAATCAATTGCAAAGCAAGAAAAGTATAAGATAGAGAAAGAAGATCTGGTTAAGATTGCAGTTGCAAGTAAAGGTGGGTTTCGTGATGGTGTAACTTTATTAGAACAAGTTATTACCTCAGATTTAAATGTAGATCAGGTAGTTGGCTCTACTGATACGCAAAATTATGAAAAATTGATTGAGAGTTTAGTAAATGGTGATGCAAAAAGTGCAATTTTGTTAATAAACGATTTGTATGAAAAAGGTGTAGATTTACCAGTATTTACCGAAGGGCTAGTTTTTTATATCCGAGATATATTGCTTGTTTCAGTAGATGAAAATAGTTTAGTAGCAAGAGAAGAAAAGGCGCTACAGGTTTTGGCTCAATTTTCAAAAAAGTTGAGTCAGGGGCATATTATTAAGTTGATTGATGCATTTACTAAGGCTCAGCTAGATTTTAGGTATGCCGTTACCCCACAGTTACCACTTGAGATTGCTGTATTAACCTTGTTAAAAGGTAAAGAAGAACCAGCAGAAAGTACCGAGGTAAAAAAAAAAGACATAACGATTAATGATGTTGAAAAGCAAGAAAAAGAAAAGCCAAAAGCCGAAACTACTAAAAAATTAGATATACCTAAACAATCAGATAAGGTTAAAAGTCTTGAAACAAACTGGGCAATAGTTATAGAAAAGGTTGCAAGTATTAACTCGTCTCTTTCTTCAATAATAAAAAATGCTAAGCCAATTGAGGTAAATAAAAATAAGGTGATTCTTGAGGTATATTATTCATTTCATAAAGAAAGAGTTGAGTCAGTTCGAAATAGGCAGGTGATTGAGAATGTACTTGCCGAGTATATTGGTGAATGTATAGTTAGCTGTATAGTTGGCGAGAAGATGGTAGAGAAAGAGTTAGGTAGAAAAGTGCAATCACACATGATTCACAAAGGTGATTTAACAGATGCAAATGTAAAAAATGTAGAGATAGATATTGACGATCTAGCAAAACTCTTAGAAGAATGAAAGTTCCAAAAGCAATACAAAACCTAACAGAAAATTTTGAAAAACTACCAGGGATTGGTCCAAAAACGGCTCAGAGATTAACCTTTTATTTACTTCATAATCCGCAAGAAGCATTAGAAAGATTTGGAGAGGCGTTAATTAATCTAAAAAAAGAGACCTCGGTTTGTTCGATATGTAAAAATATAGGGTCAAGCGACCCGTGTGAGGTATGTAGTGATAGCAATAGAAACCAAGATATAGTTGCAGTAGTTGAAACACCAATGGACCTTGTAGCACTTGAAAGGGCAGGGTTTGAAGGCTTATACCATGTATTACATGGGGCGATAAATCCGTTAAATAATATAGGCCCAGAAGATATATTTATAAAAGAGTTAGTAGAAAGACTTGGTAGAAACACCAATATTAACGAGGTAATACTAGCAACCAATACAGGAATGGAAGGAGAAGCAACGGCAATGTATATAAAAAGGCTAATCGAGCCTGCAGGAATAAAAATAACAAGAATAGCAAGAGGAATGCCTGTAGGAGGGGATATTGAATATGCAGATAACACAACACTAAAAAGATCATTAGATGGAAGAGGTGTTTATTAATCGCCCCAGTGCCGAATTACTCGTTTCAGAGTTTTATTTGTAATCTAGATGCTGAAAAAATTTCAGCATGACAGATAAAAAAACAAGAAACGGGATTTTGGGTGGATAAAATCCCGTTTCTTTTTGTGTAAGTTTTGAATAATCTCATTTGCCTTTCTCTGGAGGAAGTGGGCGATTGTTCGACACTTCCTTTGCCTTGATGAGGTGTTTGTGTCTTTTTTCCCTCTCTTCTCTTCGGAAGAACTCTCCTTTTTTTGGGGAAAAAATACGATACACTTTCCCAAACTCCCATAAGTTTGATAATTTATTTTTTTTCATGTAACTTTCTCCTTTCAGGAGAATAGAAAGACCCACTCTGAGTCTTTAAGTTGTGATACCCTATAGCATATATATATAGCTAAAAGTCAATACTTATTTATCCTTCGAGCTCGTCGAGAAGTTGGTTCTCCATAAAGTCGAACAATATGCACTAACTTTAATTTTTATGATATTCTTTTTCTATGAAACTTTATAATTCACTCTCTCGTCAGATTGAAGAATTTATACCTAACAATCCAACTAATGTAACAATGTATGCTTGTGGACCAACAGTTTACGACTTTCAACACATTGGTAATTTACGAACTGCAACTTTAATGGATTTATTAAAACGGGTTTTGCAGGCAAATAAATTTCAGGTTAAAACCGTAATGAACATTACAGATGTAGAGGATAAAATAGAGAAACGAGCTAGTGAGCTTAATGTTTCTGTTGATTCAATCACCTCAAAATATGAAAAGATTTACATGAATCAGCTTTTGTTGCTTAATATTTCAGCAGATATTTATCCTCGTGCAACTGACCATATTGCAGAACAGATTGAATTAATTCAGGCATTAGAAGAAAAAGGGTACGCATATAAAACTGACTATGGAATTTATTTTGATACATTAAAAGATAGTGATTATGGCAAGTTAGGAAATACTTTTAAATCAGATAAAGCACAATCAAGAATAGAACTAACAGAAGGAAAAAAGCAGGTAGAGGATTTTGCACTCTGGAAATTTGTACAAAAGGGTGAAACAAGACAAAAAACTTGGGGCTCACCTTGGGGAGTAGGTTTTCCTGGTTGGCACATTGAGTGTTCTGCGATGAGTATAAAAACGCTTTCAAATGCCTTTGTTAAGCCATTACCCACCTCGCAGGTGGGTAGTACCTTTGAAACCGTTGCAACAGAACAACATCGAACCTCGGGGGTTCGGAAGGGGTTTGATGAAAACAAGTTTGAGACTATTGATATTCATTTAGGTGGTGAAGATCTGAAAGAGGTTCACCACGAAAACGAGATGGCACAATCTGAGAGTGTTACAGGTAAGGCTTTTATTAAATACTGGGTTCATGGAGGAATGTTGAATATAGAAGATACAAAGATGAGTAAGAGTTTAGGCAATTTTATCACGTTACAAACCATTATTGACCAAGGTTTCGAGCCTATGGTTTTGCGATATTTTTATTACTTTGCACATTACAGGTCTGAGTTAAAATTTAGTTGGGAAAGTTTAAAAAGTGCCAAAACTGCATTGCAAAATCTGTCTGAGTACATAGATTACGACTTAGATTTAACAGGTATTGAACAAAATATGTACTCAACTGCGTTTTTAGAAAAGTTAAACGATGATTTAAATGTTCCTCAGGCTTTAGCAGTTTTGTTTGAGTTAATTAAGTCAAACGAACTAGATGAAAATGATAAGAAAAAGATTGTTACTTATGCTTTTGAAATTTTAGGTCTAAAACCTATTGAAAACTTAACTGGGTTAGAAGATGTAGGTTATGAGGTTAGAGATTTAGTAAATAAAAGGGAAGAATTAAGAATAAAATCTAATTTTGTTGAAGCTGATAAAATACGAGATACAATTAAACAGATGGGGTTTGAAATTTTAGATGGGGAAGAGATTAAGCTAAGAAAGCTGTAAGATAATTAAAACTAGTGATGCAGAAGCATGAGTATAAATATAAATGCAAAATATACTTACTGTTACTGCTCCAAATAATACTTGCCTAATTTTGTGCATCTTCATTTACATACAGAATATTCTTTGTTAGACGGAGTAAATCGTATTGCGGGTGTTGTTAAAAAGGCGGTTGATACAAAAATGCCTGCAGTTGCAATATCTGATCATGGTGTACTTTATGGTGCCTTTGAGTTTTGGAAAACTGCAAATGAGAACAATGTAAAGCCAATTATAGGGTGTGAAATTTATGTTTCACCTGCCGAAAGACAGTTAAGACAGGTGATTGAGGGGGATAAGTATTACCATTTATTAGTTTTAGCAAAAAATCTACAGGGTTATAAAAATCTAGTTAAACTAGTAAGTCGAAGCCACCTTGAGGGATTTTATTACAGACCCCGTGCCGATAAAGAGCTATTAAAAGAGTATAGCGAGGGGTTAATTGTAACTAGTGCTTGTATGGGAAGCCCACTAGGGGCAAATATTGTTGCAGGAAAAGAAAAAAAAGCTTTAGAATGGCTAAAATTTCTACATAGTACATTTAAAGATGATTTTTATTTAGAGTTACAAAGGCATTATACGGTTGGTACCGATGAGGTTGATGAGACATTATTATCTAAATATGATTTTGAGACTGCCAACTTTATAAAAAAACAGGCAATGCTTAATAAAAGGCTAATTGAGTATTCTAAGGAGTATAATATTCCACTAATTGCAACAACTGATGCACACTATTTAAACGAGAACGATGCATTTACGCAGGAAGTTCTATTTGCGATAAAAGATGGAAAGCAAATTGGTGATCCAGCACGCAGAAAAGCATACGCAGGCACATATATTAAAACACCAGAAGAAATGGCAATTGATTTTGCTGATCTACCTTTAGCACTTGAAAATACAATAAAAATTGCAGATAAGGTTGAGAATTTTGATATTACCTTTAATCGGGTACAGCCTGTATTTTTTGATAACAATAAGAAAAAAACAAAAGAGTACCTTGATAAAGAGGTTTTTACTGGACTGAAAGAAAAGTATCCTGAGGTAACAAAGGATTTAGAAGAAAGAGTAAATTACGAATTATCAATTGTAGATGATAAAGGCTACAACGATTATTTTTTAGTAATGGCAGATGTTGTAAAGTATGCAAGGGACCGAGATATTCCTGTTTCTGTTAGGGGCTCGGTTGCAGGCTCGGTTGTTGCATATGCACTTGGAATTATAAATATAGAGCCAATAAGCTGGGAGCTTTACTTTGAACGGTTTTTAAATCCAGAAAGAAATTCACCACCTGATATTGACCTAGATATTGCTGATATTCATCGAGACGAGTTATTGCAGTATGTAACTACCAAGTACGGGGAGGATAATGTCTGTTTAATTGCAACATTTGGAAGAATGAAAACCAAGTCTGCAATACGAGATGTTTGTAGGGTTATGGGAATTGAGCTTGCAACTGCAGATAAGCTTTCTAAGATGGTGCATATAAAATATGGTAGGGTAAAGCCAATTGCCCAGATGATGGAGGATGATGTAGAATTTGCACGTGAGATTTTAGGTAACTCTAGCCTAGAAAGTATGCGTGATGTAGTTCAAAATATTGAGGGAATGGCAAGGCATGTTTCAACTCACGCTTGCGGGGTATTAATAACTCCAGAACCAGTTACTAATTACATTGCAGTACAAAAAGAAGGAAATGGCGGAGATAAAATAATAACGCAGGTTGAGGGTAGCTATCTAGAAGATTTAGGGTTAATGAAATTTGACTTTTTGGGTCTTCGGAACCTTACCATAATTAAAAAAACTGTTGATCTTGTTAAGCAGGATTTAAGTATTAATATCGATATTCAAAAAATTCCTTTAGACGATGCAAAAACCTTTCAGCTATTTCAGAAAGGAGAAACAACAGCAGTTTTTCAGATGGAATCTAGCGGAATGAAACAATATTTAAAAAAACTACACCCTGAAACTTTAGAAGACTTATGTTTTATGGCTGCCGCATATAGGCCTGGTCCAATGCAATTTATAGATCCCTATATTGATTGTAAGCAAGGTAGAAAAGAGCCTGAATATTTAATTCCAGAGATGAAACCAATCTTAGAAAAAACCTATGGGTACGCAATTTATCAAGAGCAGGTTATAAGAATTGCAGTAGATATAGCAGGCTATACCATGGGAGAGGCAGATATTTTAAGGCGCGCAATGGGAAAAAAGAAGATGTCGGTAATGAAGAAAGAAGAGAAGAAATTTATAAACGGAGTTATTAAAAAAGGCTACGACAAACAGATAGCACTACAGATATGGGAATATATGTTGCCATTTGCAGATTATGGTTTTAACAAAGCACATGCTGCAAGCTATGCAATGGTTAGTTACTGGACAGCTTATTTAAAATCACATTACCCAATCCAATTTATTGCAGCATTAATTGAGTCTGATATTAACGATTATGATCGGTTAGTAATTGATATTGAAGAGTCAGAAAGAATGGGGATAGAGGTTTTACCTCCGTCAATAAATAAGAGTGGTGTAAAATTTTGGATAGAAGAGCATGAAAGTCAAGATTGTATAAGGTACGGACTAGGTGGAATAAAAGGGGCAAATTCGCACACAATAGAAGAGTTAGTTAATGAAAGGGTGACAAATAGTGAGTTTAATTCGTTTATGGATAGCTTTACAAGACCAGATTTTACAAAAATCCATAAGAAAACTTACGAAATTTTAGTTATGGTTGGGGCATTTGACGATTTTGGTGATCGAAAACAGCTATTACAGATGGTAGAACCGTACTATAGCTTTGCTGAAAAAGAGCATAAACAAAGGGTAATGGGTCAAGTAGGCCTATTTGGAGAAGAGATAGACAATCAGATGCAACAAAACTCAAAAGATAATCTTCCAAAGGTAAAACCTGCTAGTAATATTGAGAAAATGCAATGGGAAAAAGACATGTTAGGAATATTTTTTAGTACACACCCGCTAAAAAATTATCTGGCATTATTTAAGGCAAAAGGTGCGATCTGTGATAATCGGTTTATGGAAAATGAGAAAGATGGAGAGGTAATATTAGTGGGTGCAACAATGGTTAATAAACGGCAGATAACAACAAAAAAGGGTGATCCAATGGCATTTGTAAAGTTCGAGACAATAAACGGGGTATTTGAAGGTGTAGTGTTTCCCCGAACGTATTTAGAGTATGACTCAGTACTTATTCCTAACATACTAGTTTTAGTAAAAGGAAAAATCTCAGATAAAGATGGACGCAGGTCCTTTTTAGTAGATGAAGTTGCAGAGCTAAAAGATTCGTTAATGTCAGATATAGTTGTAGAAGAGTTAGACAATATAAAGCCTGTAAAACAGCCATTAAAAATATTTATCTCAATACCTGCTGGAACGGACAGAGAAAAGGTAGATAAAATTAGGTTATTTTTGCAAAAAAACCCAGGCGATGCAAAGGTAGTGTTTAAGATTGAGAAAGAAGATGGCGTTAAGCAGATCGAATTAAAGCAAGGTGTGAATTTTGAGGTAGTCAGTAAGGCTTTCCGCCCCAGTGCCGATCCGTCGGCGGTGGCGGATGGCGTGGTCGAGAAGTAAATACTATATACAATATACTTGATACATTATACTTTACCCTATGAGCTTAAAAATCGGAATTGTAGGATTGCCAAATGTAGGTAAATCTACACTGTTTAACGCAGTATTAAAAAAACAACAGGCACTAGCTGAAAACTATCCTTTTGCAACAATAGAGCCAAATATTGGTATTGCTGAGGTAATAGATGAACGAGTAAATAAGCTTGCAACACTAAGTAAATCAGTTAAAAAAACTTATTCAACAATTGAGCTTGTTGATATTGCAGGTTTAGTGCAAGGAGCTCATAAGGGGGAGGGTTTAGGTAACCAGTTTTTAGCCAATATTAGAGAGGTTGATTTAATCTTAATATTACTCCGAGGGTTTAACGACGCAAATATTGTAAGAGAGGGGTCAAAATCACCAGAAGAGGATTACGAGGTAATTATAACCGAGCTATTATTAAAAGACTTAGAAACAGCAACAAAAGCATTAGAAACTAGAAAGAAAAATAGAGTTATATCAAACGAAGTTATTACACTTGAAAAGGTATTAAGTGCAATAGAAAGTTCAACCTTAATTAAAGATATAAGTTTTACGAAAAAGGAGAGGGAGGTAATAGATCAATTTCAGTTTTTAACAGATAAGCCGATATTAAAGGTCCTAAATGTAAGCGAGACTGATTTAACCAATAATGACAACGATAATTACACCTCGGGGGTGTTACTGAAGGTTTCGGCAAGGTTAGAAAGTGAGCTAGCGGTTTTGACTGAACTAGACCAGCTTGAATTTTTAAAAGAGCTAGGTTTAACGCAGTCTCCGCTTAATAAGGTTATTAGACAGGCTTATAGTACCTTGGGTTTAATCTCATTTTTAACAACAGGAAAAGATGAGAGTAGGGCATGGACAGTAAAGCAGGGGGCATTTGCTCCACAAGCTGCGGGGGTAATTCATACAGATTTTGAGAACAAATTTATTAAGGCAAAAGTAGTTGATTATAATACCTTCGTAACATTAGGTGGTTGGTTACCTGCAAAAGAGGTAGGAAAGTTAAGAATAGAAGGCAAAGACTACATTGTAAAAGACGGCGATGTAATAGAGTTTATGATTGGCTAGCCCCAGTGCAGAGCCATTACACACCCCCGACGTTGGTAAATAAGTCACTTTTTATTCTTCGAGCTTGTCGAGAAGTAAAAAGGGTTTGTAAGTTCTCAACTTTGTTCGAACAGTATTATAAGCTTTTCTCTTTATTTTTAAATACCTCTACACATTTAATACACATTTGTGGTATAATTAACATCTATGCAATTTTCTCTGGCAAATGAGCAGAGAAACAAATCAAGGGAGAGAGAGGTGAAAATGGTTTGGAGGAGCATTGTTTTTGTTTTTGTTTTTGTGTTTGTGTTTTTTGTGCAGGGGACGCAGGGGATTGCGATGGTGAAGGCACACACGCCTTTACCACAGGTCACGCCTTTACCACAGGTCACGCCTGCTTGTCGATCGGGAGTGATCACAACCCAAATAAACGCCGAAAGGCGGCCAATTGGGAATTCTGTAGTTACCTGTTTTTTACAGGTAACAACCCCAACACCGAAGGCTATATCTACAGCTCGAGAGAATAGATCTACTGCTACTGGAACACCCGTTCCAATTTGGAAACCGAAAAAATAGAACATAGCCCACCAAAAGCCACGCAAGAGAAAAAAGAATTGAGATAATTTTTTCTTTCAATTTTTTATCTTGCGTGGCTTTTTACTTTTTAATTCTAATTTACCGGCACTGGGATGACCGGGGATTTGGAAAAATAAAATTATCTGTATATTAAGTAACTCTCGCAGATTGATGTTTTCTTTTGTCATTTATACTTTGTAATCAATCGAGAGTGTAGGTAGTGAGAGGGTTTAGGCTTATGAATTTCTCTTGCTCTCAACTACCGATACTTAATTATAGATAATTTTGTTTGATAAGGTATTGAGGTGATGCCCGCCTAAGTCGGGCTGGGACGGTTGACATTCCCCAAATCTTATATAAAATCTTAACTATTCTAGTAGAGAAGTTGAACTTCTCCTGTATTAAAGTCCATTATTAGAATATTTTTTATTATGAATAATTACGAAATGTTGTTTATTGTTAAGGGTAGTTTAAACGAGGGTCAGGCAGCTGAAACTTCAGAAGCAGTAGAAGCAAAAATTAAAAGTTACAAGGGGAAAATTACTCAGACTGATAAATGGGGCAAGCGAAAGTTTGCATATAAAATTAAGGTTATGACCGATGGGTTTTATTTCTTAACCACTTTTTCAATTGATCCGCTAAAAGTAAAAGAGCTTTCATTAGACTTAAAAATAATGGATAATGTTGTTAGGTATTTAGTTGTAAAATTGCCCGAAGGGGAAAAGGAGAAAAAAGCATGAGCACACGTTCTTTAAACAAAGTAATGATTATTGGTAATTTAACCAATAAACCTGAATTAAGATTTACACCACAAAACCACGGTGTGACAAGCTTTGGAGTTGCTACAAACAGAAATTGGAGTGATTCTGATGGTCAGAACCAAGAAAGCACCGAGTTTCATAATGTGGTAGCTTGGAACAAGCTTGCAGAACTATGCGCACAGTTACTAGAAAAAGGTGATAAGGTATATATTGGCGGAAGGTTACAGACAAGAACATGGGATGACCAAGATGGACACAAGAATTACAAAACTGAGATAGTATGTGAAGATATGTTAATTTTACATAAGCAAGGTGGATCGCAAGGCGGATCACAGGGTGGAGGAGGACAAAGTTACGAGTCTTCTAATAATAATTCAAATACAACCAATACAACTACAACAAAGCCAGCAGCAGATTCAGACAGCTTTGACGCAGGTGATTTTGACGATTTTAACGAGACAAAAAAAGAAGAGCCAGCTAAGAAAGATGACGAAAAGGCCGATAACTTGCCATTTTAATTAATTTAAAAAAGGAATATGAAATCAAAAGATACACGTAAAGTAAGGGATACAAAAAAAATCAAGGTAAATATTCTGATTAAGCCTACTTATAAGGTTCCTGCGAGTTTAACCTCTTTTACCTCAGGTAGGGGAATGATATGGCCTCGAAGTAAGACTGGTGTTTCTGCAAAACTTCAGAGGAGTATTACAACTGAGATAAAAAGAGCAAGATATATGGCTTTGATTCCTTACACATACAGGCACGAGATTTAGGTTTATTTTTGATTCTGGACACGTTACACTTGCCAGAATGACGGGGTGTACAAGTCATCCTTGCAACGTCAAGGATCAATTTATGAGTAAACAAGGCTTTGTTTATATTTTAGGAAACGAAAGACCAACCTTATATATCGGTGTAACTTCTAATTTACAAAAAAGGCTCTGGGAACATAAAAATAAGGTTGTTGAAGGTTTTTCCAAAAAATACAATTTACATAAATTATTATACTTTGAAGTTCTAGATGATATTGAACAAGCAATAATTAGAGAAAAACAATTGAAGAATATGTTACGGAAAGAAAAAATTAAACTCATTTCAAAAAACAACCCACTTTTTGATGACTTGTATGGGCAGATATTTTAAAGCGATTCTGGACAAGCCAGAATGACGGGGTGTACAAGTCATCCTTGCAACGTCAAGGATCAATATAGATTCTGGACAAGCCAGAATGACGGGGTGTACAAGTCATCCTTGCAACGTCAAGGATCAATATAGATTCTCGACAAGCGAGAATGACGAAATCGTGACCTATACGAGAATGACAAAGTATAAAGAACTAATTTGATTCTTTACTATCTTTAATAGTATCATTTTTCCCGCTCTTAGTTAATACTATGGGTTATCCTATAAATAACATATACCCTTTTTACTTAACAAATATTACGCTATACTAATTGTATGTTACCTGTCTATCTGTCTAAAGTATTAGCGTTTGTTGCAAACTCTGATTATACTGTTGTACCTCACTTTTCAAACATTGAGATTTTACGAGAAAATCTTTCAGAGACATTAAAGGTTGACCCTGCAGAGCTTGAATTTTTTAATATAAATACAAATTTAGCTTTATTCGAGCCATTAAAACTAGAACAGAACGAGATTTTTGTAGATGAGAGTATTTTTAGTGAGATTAAAAACTTAGACAACGATAGCTTTATATATTTTGACAGTTATTATAAAAACTTATTACAAAACCTTGAAATCGCTGGCCCTGCTTCGTTTTTAGCAATTCAAGACCCAAAACTTTTATACGAAATAGGATATTCGTATTTTTCAAATTTATTTAAAGAAAAAGCTTTAACTGGCTCTATTTACATTACAGGTCTTACAAATAAATTATTTTCAGATGAACAAATTATTAGTTTAATTACTGACGCATACTCAGGAGAGGGGTTGGTTAAGATTTACACCTCAAAAGTTATTGGCCAACAGTCAAAGGCAGATGCAAAGTTATTGGCAGATGTTTTTTTTGGAGCAGGAAAGACTGAGATTGATGTGGATTTTGGGATTGATGAAGAGCATAAAATCAATATGACAAAGGCCGATAGAATTAGAGTTAATTTAGGAGGAAAACCGACTAAAGTAAATGTTAAAACACCTGCAAGGATTTACAGCTTTGATGCAGAAGAGGGAGAGCTTGGGTTTTTTATAGACCTAAGGCTTAAACCAATGAAAAGTAATAACTTATTAGAAGATAAAATTAGTTTATTAAAATGAAGATATTAACTCGAAAGTTATTATATAGATCAGACTCGGTTTTACTTGAACGTAGATTAAAGTATAAAGGTGAGTTAACTGTTAAAAAAGGTGAAAAGGTTAATATTTTTGATGTATTAGGAAGAGGATACAAAATAGAGCAACTAGTCGAATTACCAATAGATGTTGCGGGTTACCTGGAGGTTGGAGATATTGTTAAGTCAGGTGATGTAATAGGGAGTAAAGGGATTAAGGTGTTTTTGCAAAGAGGCAAAGCACTTACGATTAATTTTAACGGTTTAGTATATAAAAAAACAAAAGAAAAGGTTGTAGTAGGTAGTTATATAACCGAAAGTCAGTTAATTTCTGGAGTATTTGGAAAGATAGTAGATGTTATTGAGGGTAAATCTTTATTAATCAAGGCTCAAGGAATAGTTATGCAAGGTGTAGAGGGGTATGGTGAGAGTGTGTTTGGAGAGCTTAAGACTGTAGTAAGTTTGAGTACAGTTAATCCAAAGCTAAAGGGAAAGGTTGTTTTATACTCAGAAAAAGTAACAAGAGAGGCATTAGATATGCTAATTTCAGAAGGTGTAATTGGTATAGTAGTAGGAGGGCTTAGCTCAGAAGATTACTGGTACCTAGTTGAAAAAGGCCTCCCTTTTGTAATGATTCATGGATTTGGAGATATTCCAATTGATACAGGACTTGTGCTTGAAACTTCTGACTTACAGAACCGATTTATATATTTGCGACCTGGTGTTTCTCAGCTTTTAGTTTCTGAGAATATTGTTAAACCCACGTTAATTGATAGCTTTTCTGAGATAAATATAGGGAGTGGAGTAATATCAGTTGCACCAAAAACATTTGGAAGTTACGGGAAAGTAGAGACAATATTAGAAGGTGGAAAGGTTAGCGTTAACTTTTTTGATGAAAAAACAAAGGCTGACTTAATGTATTATAACCTTGTTGCACCCTCAATTATGATTTAGGTCTTTTAAAATAATTCCCTACGTCGGGGTCGGTAATTAGTAGCAAGTTCTGGTATTTTTATTTAAGTTAGCGATATAATGATTTCTTATGATGTTTAGATATAGATCAACTTTACTATTAGTACTTGGCCTTGTTGTTGGCTCTTTTGCGGGTTATCAGCTTGGTGTAAATGGGTTTTCATCAAATTTAAAAAAGATAGTACGAGAAACAAATATAGAAAATGCAAACTCTCCTGAAAATTTAGACTTTGCAGAGTACTGGAAGGTATGGGATATTTTAAGAAAGAACCATATTTTTCGAGATAAAGTAACTGCAAAAGATATGCTTTCTGGTTCTTTGAAAGGGTTAGCCAGTTCGTTTAACGACCCATATACTCATTACTTAGATAAACAAGAAAATCAGGTATTAACCGAGACTATAGAAGGAAAATACTCGGGGATTGGAGCAGAGCTTGCATCAAAAGAAAATAATATTGTAGTGGTTTCACCTTTAGATGGCTCACCAGCAAAAGAGGCAGGATTAAAGGCGGGGCATTATATAATTAGTGTTGACAGCGTTAGTGTGGTTGGAATGAATATTAACGAGGTAGTAAACATGATTAGAGGGGAAAAGGGCACCGAGGTTGTATTGCAGGTTTTTAAAGGGGGAGATAAAGCACCAAGAGATATTAAGATAACAAGAGATGAGATAAGGATTGATTCTGTAAGGTGGGAAGATAAGGGAAATGGCATTGCATATATTAGGGTCTCGAGATTTGGAACAAATACAAATTCTGAGTGGAATAACGTAATAGACGAACTTTTAGTCAAGATTGGGCCTAAAGATTTAAGAGGAGTTATTGTTGATGTAAGACAAGATCCTGGAGGAATATTAAATAGTGCAGTACACCTTGCAAGTGAGTTTATTGATAAAGATGTGCCTGTTATCTGGGAAGAAAATGCCGATGGTGTACAAACTCCATATAAATCTACTAGAAAAGGAAAGTTAACAGATTTAAATATTAACATTGTTGTACTTACCGATGAGGGCAGTGCTTCTGCATCGGAGATTTTGGCAGGGGCACTTAGAGATGAGGCTAATGCAGTGTTAGTTGGAACAAAGTCGTTTGGAAAAGGTACAATTCAGGAGTCAATTCAGTTAGATAATCAGGATGCGTTAAATGTAACTATTGCAAAGTGGTTAACACCTAAAAAGGTGTGGGTACATACAGTTGGTATTACACCTGATATGGAGGTAAAGATTCCAGATGACTTTAAAACTGGTGATACTGATCCACAGCTTGCAAAAGCCATAGAGGTTGCAGGTCAGGGGAAGGAGTCATTTTTACTAAACATTATCTCGAAGGTAAAGGTATTTTAGGTGTGATATTGTTCGACCTTGGGGAGAACTTTAGAAGTATTATCGTTCGAACGAAGTTGAGAACTATCTCGTTATTCTGATTTTTCTTTCAACCCTTTTTTTACATCATCTAATATTTCTTGAATGTTTCCACTAAAAAAGCCATTTAGGTCATGCCATGATTTATTTATTCTGTGATCAGTAATTCGTGATTGAGGAAAGTTATATGTTCTAATTTTTTCACTTCTGTCACCTGTTCCAATTTGTTCGGCTCGCAGATCGTCAAGTGATTGTTTTTGTTGATCTTGCATTGCTTGGAACAACTTTGATCGTAAGGTCTCCATGGCTTTTTCAAGATTTTTCTGTTGAACACGATACTCTTGGCATTCAACCACAACTCCTGTTGGAACATGCTTAACTCTAACTGCAGTTTCTACTTTATTTACGTTTTGTCCTCCTGCACCACTTGCTCTAAACCTATCTACCTCAATATCACTAGGGTTAATGGTAATTTCGAGTGGCTCGACAATAGGTAATACTGCAACTGTAATTGTAGATGTATGGATTCTGCCAGATTTTTCAGTGCTTGGCACGCGTTGTACTCTGTGTACTCCTGTCTCAAACTGCAGAATGTTGTAGCATGCATTGCCTTTAAGCTCAAAAATTACCTCTTTTATATTTCCGATTCCTGATCCAATATTTTTATTTATTAACTCAACTTTCCATTTATTAAACTCTGCATATTGTATATAAGTTTGAAACATCTCGTCTGCAAATAATCCCGCTTCGTCTCCTCCTACACCTGCTCTAATTTCTACAATTGCACGGTTTCTAATTTTTTCTCCTGTTGGTGATGTTACATTTGTCCCATTCTCAATTGAATCTTTACTGTTTAGCAAAAGTTGTTTTTCAGTGGTTAACTTTTCAATTTCAGCTGTAGCAAGCTCTTTTAAGTCATTATCTTTTAATAGCTCGGTTGCCTCGGTAATTTTTTTATCAATTAACTCAATTGCTTGGTCAATATATTTTACTTGTTCGTTCATTTTGTAATTATAACATGGGCGGAATGTGTATTATGAATCATGTATTAAGTATTATGTATTTATATACAATATACTCTATACTTCCTGCTTGCTTTACTACAACCAATTTGCTAATATTTCATCTATGAAAAAGGGGATTCATCCAAAAATTTATACAGAGGCAGTAGTTACATGTGTTGGTTGCAATACAGCTTACACTGTTCCTTCTATGGTCGAGAGCATGCAGGTAGAGCTTTGCTCAAATTGTCACCCATTTTTTACTGGTGAGAAAAGATTTGTTGATACAATGGGAAGAGTTGAGAAATTTGAACAGAGACAAGAGATTGCAAAGAAAGCAAAGGCAGTTAATGATCAAAAGATAGAGGTTAAAAAACAGATTGAAGAGAAAAAGAAAACTGCACCAAAAACCTTAAAAGAGATGATGAACGCAGCACGAACCGAGCTTAAGAAATAGGGACTAAAGTTTCATTTTATTCTTTATCTCTATTAGCGTAATCGAGAGTTGTCCATTCAGTAAATATATCAACATTTCCTTCTTTTGTATAATCCCCAGCATTTCTAAGTATATTTTTCCATTCATTTAGATCTTCTTTCGGTATATTGATTACAAAGTAGGCACTGTCTCCATTTTCACAATTAATTGTACTTAACGAGGGAATAGGTTTAAGTTTAGTGCCAGTAATTAATTTATCTTTGATTTCTTTGCATCTTTGATTATTTTTTTCTGAATTAGCAGAATTAATATTTGTATGTATTAATAACTGACTACAATTAGTGGATATATCTTTAGAATATTCATAGCAATTATCTGTTTTTTCTCCACGAGTTATTAAAAATGAAGTTATGTTTGATTTAATAGAGTTTATCTTGATTTGAAAAGTGTGTTTACCAGGTTTTATATTATTACCATCTATTGATATACTTTGTGTAAGTGTTCGCAGAGGTAAGATTGGGGGTGAACCGATCAAACAGATACTTGTTGTTTCTTTAAGAATTGGTTTGTTGTCTAGGTAATATTGTTTTATTTCAGCACAATTATTCCATGAGGTGGATCGCTGATTAAGGGATAAATTAAAAAGTCTAGCATTAAAAGTAATTAATTCATCTTGTCTAAATGTATTTTTCGAGGGTTTAATTGATAGGATTAGTTTATCTTCTTTTCTACTTATAAAAAATACTGAAATTATAAAGATTCCAAGAATTATAATTATTAGAATTAGTAATTTTTTTCGCATACCTTTTTAGTTTAATTTTTTTATACTATAGTGTCCAGATTCTATTTCTTCCTCCCCAATTATTATTGCTTTTTTAATTCCTTTTTTACTTGCGTACTCTAACTGTTTTGAAAGGCTAGTATTATTATTTAAAAATAGCTCTACAGTTTTTCCTTCTGCTCTTAGTTTTTGTGCTGTCTCTACTGATTTTTGAAAGAATTTTATATTTTCAGATGGAAATATCGTAACAAGGTAATCTGTGGTGTTCTCAAATTTTGGTAATAAGTTCCAGCTTTCTAAAAATAGCTTTATAGGAACATCACCTTGCGCAAAGCCTGTAGCTGGAACCTGATTATTTATAAATAAACCTATAAGCCCGTTATATCGGCCACCTCCAAACATACTTCTACCATTTTCTACATTTAGGTCTTTTTGCTCAAAAATTGTGCCATCGTAGTAGGCTAGCCCTCGAATTGTGTATGGGTCAAACTTTATATTCTCATCAATACCAGCAGATTTTAAGAGTTCAAACAGTTTAATAATCTCTTTTGCGCCTTCTGACTTTTCAGAAATATTCTCAATATCTTTTAAGTTTTGATTAAATAGTTTATTTAATGTTTCAATCTGTGTCTTAGTTAACCCAGTTTCTTCTAATTTTGTAAGATAATCAGCATCTGAGATCTTTTCTTTATTATCTATTACTCTTGCTACTTTTGTTTTTTGTTTATCTGAAGTTATTCCAATTTGTTCAAAGTAGTAGTTAATTAACTTTCGATTATTAATTCTTATTTCATACATACCTGTCTTTGCACCAAATTTGTCCATAATTGCCCTATTTAAGCTTAAAATCTCAAAATCAGCTGTAATGTTATCTAATCCAAAAATATCAGCGTTAAGCTGGTTAAACTCTCTTAGCCTTCCTCTTTGAGGTTTTTCGTATCTGTAAAAATTAGCAATGCTAAACCATTTTATGGGTTTTGGTAGCTCTTGATATTTATTTGCAACCATTCTACTAACTGTTGGTGTCATTTCTGGCCTTATTGCAACTTTTCTATCGCCTTTATCTGTAAAGCTATATAGCTGTTCGTTAACTAACTCTTCACCTGATTTTGCCTCGTAAATTTCGATATTTTCTAAAAATGGGCCATCGTATTCTTCAAAGCCATAGCTTTCACACACCTGTCGCCATGTGTTAAAAATGTAGTTTTGAATTTTTTTGTCCGCTGGGTAAAAATCCCTTGTGCCTTTGTATGGACTTGTATCAAGTTTCATTAGATAAGTTTAGCAGAAGAAAGGGGAGTATGAAATATAGTTGATTTTTTATTTGGGTTCCTTCGTCCAGCTCAGCTGGACTTCTGGACTAATTCGCAAACTGCTCACAAGTTCACAGATGCTCATTGAGCTTGTAAATATCCAAACGGTGTCCAATTGTTACTATATAAATCTCATTTTCTGATTTTCGAAATACAATTCTATAGTATCCAACCCTTGCTCTGAAAAATCGGTATTTCTAATAACTGTTGCATTAATCGAATCTTCTAAGTAACTGCTTAGCTTTTCAAAAAGGTCTTTTCCAATTAAAAAAGCCTTAATATTATTTCTATTTTGCTTGACAGAATATTAAATATGTATTTAAATATAAAGATTGTGAAAAATTACTTAAACACTACAAATAGATATTTTGTGCTCATTACTGTGGGTCGAAGACGCTCTTAAAATTAGAGCTACTTTTTGTAAGGTTTTTCCTTCGACCACCCCGCAAATTTGAAAGCGGGTTTTTTTGTACAAAAAAAAGAAGACTAAAGCACATTAAATTAAAATTTAAAATTATCAATCTTTCAAAACTAAAAGATTGGTAGGCAGGTACAAGGTAGTAAAAAGTGTAATAGTTCTCCATAAAGTCAAACAGTATGGGGAGAATATTCTTCGAGCGAAGTCGAGAAGTTTTAAGACAGTTTTTTACTATTTTTTACGTGCATTTCTCCGACGTGGAGAACAATATGAATTGAAAGGTGAGAAAGTAAATGTCAAACAAGATTTGTAAAGCACCAGTTAAAAAAAAGGCATTTGGGCGTAGTTTTAGTAAACCAGCCCCCCAGTGTCAAAAGTGCCATACAGGTATGGCACCAGCAAATGATGTGAATGGGCATTTTTTTAAATGCTCGTGTGGGGTTGAGATCAGACTCATCCCCAAAAAACCTTGGAGGGGTTATGATTGATTTTCTCTTTTAGCTTTAACCCCAGACAACACAACGTGAATTTTTTTTCACCACTTGTGTTGTCTGGGCAGTTTTTTTATGCGCAAAGTTTATATTTAAAAATAAATCTCTTTTAAAAACATTTCTAAATTAAAATTATCAAAACCACCCATAACCCCTTTAGCCAAGCCATTACACACCCCCGACGTGGGTAATTAGGTGTAAATAGTTTCATATTTTATATAAAAATACTATTATTGGTTAACAAATTATTAATTTAGAAAAGTTTTATATGATTGTAATAGAATATTTAGGTCACTCTTGTTTTAAGATTACAAATGGTACAACCAAGTTAATTATCGATCCTTTTAATCCGAAGGAGACTGGTTTAAAGTGGAGCACTCAAGATGCTGATACTGTTTTAGTTTCACATAATCACTCAGATCATAATTATATTGAGGGAGTAAATGGATTTGAAAAATCAAAGCTATCTGCAGGTAAGGTGGGGAATGGTAAGTTTTTGGTTTATGGTGCGGGGGAGTATGAGGTAAATGACGTACAGATAATGGGTATCTCAAGCTATCATGATAATAAAAAGGGGCAAGAAAGAGGGGAGAACACGATTTTTATAATTCATATTGACGATTTTATAATCGCTCACCTTGGTGATTTAGGTCATGATTTAACAGAGAGTCAGTACGAAGAGGTAAGTAATGCAAATATATTAATGATTCCAGTTGGAGGGTTTTATACAATTGATCATAATATTGCAGAGACAATTGTGGCAAATGTTAGCCCAAATATTGTGATTCCAATGCATTATAAAGGTGGTAGAACAGATGAAGTATCTGGCAACTTAGATAGTCTTGATAAATTTTTAACAAGTGTAAGCTCGGAGGATATAATTAATGACGATAAGCTTAAGCTTAAATCTTCGTCTGTTTTAGACCAAGAAAAAACAGTAGTATGGGTAAAAGCTCAATGAGCATCTATGAGCTTGCCAACAGTATTATTCTTCGACCTTGTGGAGAAGTAATTAAAAAACAATATGACCGAAAATCAGTTAAAAGTACCACCTCAAAATATAGACGCAGAAAAATCTGTTATTGGAGCTATTTTGCTAGAACCAGAAGGGTTAATAAATGTTCTTGAGTTTTTAAAAGAGGAGCATTTTTATTCAAGTAGGCATGCCACAATTTTCAAGGCAATGTTACAGCTTTTTGATGAAAGATTGCCGATTGATCTTGTTACACTTCCTGATAGGCTTGCAAAAAACAAAGAGCTAGATAGATGCGGGGGAGTTGAGTATCTTGCTGATCTGGTTTCATTTACCCCAAGTAGTGTAAACCTTGAAACATATGGCAGATTAGTTAAAGAGACTGCAGTAAAGAGAAAGCTAATACAGACTGCAACAAAAATAGCAGAGCTAGGATACGATGGAAACATTGAGATTGCCGAATTATTAGACGAAGCAGAGCAAACATTATACTCAGTATCACAGGAAAATATTAAAGAAGATTTTGTACCATTACGTAGTATTTTAGAGAAAAGCTTTGATAGATTAGACGAACTACATAGAAATAAAGGCGAGATGCGAGGGGTTGCAACAGGGCTTACAAAGCTTGATAATATGTTAAGTGGATTACAAGAGTCAAATCTAATAATACTTGCTGCAAGGCCATCTGTAGGAAAATCAAGTCTAGCTACAAACATTGCTCAGTACGCCTCAATAGAGAAGAAAGTGCCCGTTGGTATTTTTTCTTTAGAGATGAGTGCAAACCAGCTTTCAGATAGAATGCTTAGTAGTCAGGCTGATGTTGATTCGTGGAAAATCTCAACAGGAAATTTAAACGATGGGGATTTTGATAAGATTACACTTGCAATGGGAGAGCTTGCAGAGGCACCAATTTTTATTGATGACACTCCTGGTATTAACATTATGGAGCTTAGAGCTAAAGCTAGAAGGTTGCACGCAGAGCACAAAGTAGGATTAATAATTGTAGATTATCTACAGCTTGTTCAGGGTAGAAGAACCGAAAATAGAGTTCAAGAGGTTTCTGATATTTCTCAGGCATTAAAAAATATAGCAAGAGAGCTTAGTATACCAGTATTAGCATTAGCTCAGCTTAGTCGTGCCGTTGAGAGTAGGGGAGAGACTAGGCCAAAACTTTCAGACCTTCGAGAATCAGGAAGTATTGAGCAAGATGCGGATGTTGTAATGTTTTTATACCGTCCAAGTGATGAAAACCGCGAGTCAGTGCATTTGAGTATTGCCAAACATAGAAATGGTCCAACAGGTGAGATACCACTCTACTTTAGAGGCGGTAGGACTAAGTTTTACGAGATGGAAACTACTAAGGTTGAGGCAGAGGAGTAGTCGTCCCGGTGCAAGACTTTTACAGGTACGTCCTGTAAAAAGGTTTATTGACAAATGATTATATGTTATATAACATGTTATATATGAATATAAGAAAAAGTAAAACAAATATTAATAGTTTACAGCGTGATTTGTCAGCAATAGTTGGTAAGTTACAAGAGGATCCAACAACTATTTATGAGATAAATAGATACTCTAAAACTTCTGGATATTTAGTTTCTACCGAAATAATGGATGGATTCTTAGAATATTTAGAAGAGATGGAAATGTTTGGAAACAAAGATTTGGTAACCTCTTTATTGAAGGCAAAGATTGAATTTGATAATGGACAAGGAGAGAGCTTAGAGGAGGTTTTAAAAGAAATTAATAATGAGTGAATTTAGTGTCGTTTTATCTCATCAAGCAAAAAAAGATTTAAAAAAAATACAAAGTACCAGATATTTTAATTTAATTGTTTTGGCTCTTAAAGAGCTTGCAGTTAACCCCTTAAAAGGTGATATTAAATCACTAAAGGTATTGCCAAGTGTAAAGTATAGAAAAAGAGTCGGGGTTTATAGAATTTTATTTGACATTATTCTTGAGAAAAAAATAGTACAAATATATAGAATAGTACCAAGAGGAAGTGCATATTAGGGTGCTAAAAATAGAATTATTAAGTATGCTAAGGTATAATTAATTGTTTACATTTAGGCCAGGGTGGCGTCAGATGAAAACCAAAGAGCGAAGCGATTTGATAGTTAAATCAATGCACACTTTATTAATAAGTTCTCGACTAGGCTCGAACAATATTACTCTTCGACCTTGTGGAGAAGTATCAAAAAAAAGTAGGCCAGGGTGGCGTCAGATGAAAACCAAAGAGCGAAGCGATTTGATAGTTAAATCAATGCACACTTTAAATAGTAAGCACTTAAAGTTTGGTAAAATACTAAATTAGTAAAATAAAATAGGCCAGGGTGGCGGAATTGGCATACGCGCACGACTCAAAATCGTGTCCCTTCGGGGATGAGGGTTCGACTCCCTCCTCTGGCACCACAAGACTAAATTTCGAAGAAATTTTTAGTCGCTTGCAGTACTTTTGTAAGTGCACCAGCTATTGCCCTTAGTTGGTATTAAGACTTATATCCCTTGCTTGCTTAATATTTAAGTATATAATTCTCCTCATGAAAATCACAGATGCAAAAACAGGAATAGTTTATAAAGAAGAAGGGCAACCACTTTTGGTGCTTAAATATCATCATACTAAAATGGGAAGAGGAACTGCTACTATCAGGCTAAAGGTTAAAAATTTATTAACTGGGGTTATTATGGAAAAGTCATATATTAACAGTTATAATCTTGACTCTGCAGATGTTTCGAAAAAAACTGCACAATTTTTATACAAAGATGACGATAACTGTATGTTTATGGATCCTACTACTTTTGAGCAGTTTAATATTGTAAATGATGTAGTTGGGGATAAGATAATGTACTTAAATGATGGAATGAATGTAGTGGTTACCTATTTTGAAGAAACTCCAATCTCGGTTGAGACTCAGATTAATGAAAAGTTTGAGATTACATACACAGAACCAGCTGAAAAGGGTGATACATCGGGTAGAGCCTATAAGCCAGCAACTATTAGTTCGGGTGCAACAGTAATGGTTCCCCTATTTATCAGCACAAATGATATAATTATTGTTAACACTGATACAGGTGTTTATGTAGAAAGAGCATAGTTTAATTAATGCAAATTTTAATTAGTTTTGGTAGTTTTTTATTTTTGTTTCTTATTATCTTTATTGGCCTTTTTATTTTCTGGGGAAACATGTATAGACAAGGCTTTAGAAATGAGAAAATTTGGAATAATATAATTGTTTTATCTGTAATTTCTTTAATGCTAGGAAAGATTTTATATTTAATCTCTAGTAACAAAGCGTTCGAGTTAAATTGGGTTGATTTTTTCACTCCACCTTTTTTAGTAGCTGGAATTATAATTGGAGCAGTATTTGTAACTAGCGTTTTTTGTAGAGCAAATAATTGGTCAGTTTTTAGGGTGGGGGACTATATTGCACTCTCACTTAACTTTTTCTTTTTAGCGTTTAACCTTTATTCTGCAATTTTTTTATATATTACTCAATCTAAGTACAATATTTACCAGCTAGGGATAGTCTTTTTATACCTTGTTTTATATATTTACTTATCAAGATCAATTAAAACACAGGTTTTTTCAGGGTATATTTTTACTGTTTTTCTAATAATTACTGCAGTGATTGAGATAGTAGGTATTGTTTTACAAACACGTACATTTCAATTCTCACTTACACTTTATTTTGCTATTATAATATTTGCAGTAATAAATTTATTTGATAGATATAAGGAGATTAAAATAATGCAGACAAATTTACCAGAAGATTTTATAGACGAGATGAAAGAGCGATTAGAAGAGAAAAAAGAGGAGATAAGCGAAGAGCTAGGAGAGTTAAGCTCGACTGATGCTTTTGTAACTGATGATGCAAGGTCAGATCATAATGCAGAGCCATCGGAAGAGGCAGAGGAGCTAGAAGAGCATTATGATAATGTTGCGAGTAAAAATGTTTTACTAAAGGCAAAAGATCAGGTTGTAAAAGCCTTAAATAGGATTAAAAGAGGAACATACGGCGTTGATGAAAAAACAGGAAAGCCAATTAGTAAGGATAGGTTAAAAGCAGACCCTTCGGCAACTACTAATGTTGAAAAAGATAAATAAAAAGTGGGTTTTATTGCTAATACTTTTGCTAACTGATAAGTTAGTTAAATTTTATATCCAGAGTAGCTCTGAAAATATCTTAATTAATAAGCATTTTATATTCGGACAGTTTTCATTTAATAGAGTGTTGTACTTTTTATTAGTTGTGCTGGCCTTGTATTATTTTTTAAGTGCGTTTATTAATACGCAAAGCTGGTTACAAATTATCTCTTACTCGTTACTAATCTCTGGGATTTTATCTCAGGCTATTGATAGATTGATTAATGGCTACGTAATTGATTATATAAATATATTTGATATTACTACGATAAACATGGCTGATATATATATTGTTTGCAGTGTTTCACTCTTAATATTTTATTATATAAAAATAGAGGTTGAATTAAAGCCACAAAAGTAGTAAAATACTGACCGGTAAAGATAAGTGATAAAGATAGGAACAAGATTTAACTATGGAACATATACAGTTTGGTTATCATTTAATGTTAGATTTTTATGGGTGTGATGCAAATGCTCTTTCGAGTATGGATAAATGCTATTACACACTTAACACACTCCCTTCAATATTAAAAATGAATAAGTTAATACCACCTTATGTTATCTCTGCAACTAGCAACGAAGATACAGGAGGAAAAGATCCAGGTGGATATACAGGTTTCGTAATTATCGCAGAATCTCATATTAGTTTGCATACTTTTGTTAAGCGTGGTTTTGTGAGTATAGACGTTTATTCGTGTATAGAGTTTGATAAGGCAGAGGCAATTACATTTTTGAAAGACATTTTTAAACCAGCTGATATTGAAGAAAACTATGTAGAGAGGGGTACAAGATACCCTTCTGAGAATATTTACTAAGGATTTTCTATGAGTACAATAATGATTGCTTTGATAGCAGGTTTAACAGGAATGTTAGCATGGGGAGTTGCGGATTTTTTTGCAAAAAAAACTATTGATCAGATTGGGGACATAAAAACACTAATAGCTTCTCAATTTATTGGTGGATCTTTTCTTACTATTTATTTCCTAATAAAAAATTTATCTATTCCATCAATCACTTTAAATATATTTGTATATATTCTTATATTAGCTGTTTTAGATAGCATAGGATATTTATTGTTATATAAAGCTTTTCAAAAAGGGGTAATGTCAATTGTAAGTCCAATTGCAGCAAGTGCAGCTGGATTTTCGGTTATTGTCTCATTTTTAATATTCAAGGAAAAAATAACATCTTCTGGGTTAATGGGTATAATTTTAATTTTTTTGGGGATTTTAGTTACATCTACTGATATTAAAGATTTAAAGAAAAACTTGTTCAAGTCTAATTTAAAAGCTGGGGTACTTGAAGCATTAGGTGTAATGGTGTTTTTAGGATTATGGTTTGTTTTATGGGATAACTTTATTAGTGGAAAAGAATGGATATTTTGGTTATTGATACTAAAGTTTTTAATGGGTATTTTACTCTCTATTTATTTCTACTTTACAAGTAAAGGAGAAAATTTGTTTACAGGATACAAGCCAGTTATTTGGATACTTATTCCTGTAGCAATTTTAGATGTTGTCGCCTATCTTGGTACAACATGGGGGTACTCTGTAAGTAGTAATACTACAGGGTTGATTACAGTTCTTTCTAATGCTTATTCTGTTCCTGTTATTATATTGTCGTACATCTTTTTAAAAGAAAGAGTCACTATTCAGCAATTTGTTGGAATATGTTGCATTATACTAGGTATTATTGTTAGCTCGATATAGGTTTTTAAGTTTGGTTTTAGAAAATAGACTTGATTTTATAAAATAATTTGATATTATAACTTTAATGCTATATAGATCAAAGTTATTTATTTTCTTAACTTTTTATTTTTTAGTTATCTCTGTTTGGTGGGTTAAATTTAATTTTTTCACAAGTTTTGAGGGTGAAGGTTATTGGTACAATGTTGCTTACGGCTTAATGGCATTGGTTGGTGCTCTTTACGGATTTAGACTTTATAAAAAGTGGGGTGGCTTAAAAACACTAATTGGTAAGGCATTGTTTTTACTCTCTCTTGGCTTGTTGTCAGAATGGATTGCAAATAGTATTTGGGGGTATTTTAATATTGTCAAACAAATTGAGATTCCTTACCCTTCTATTGCAGATTTTTTCTTTTTTTCTATAATTCCAATCTATTTTTTTGCAATTTTGTTTTTAGGAAAGGCCTCTGGTTCAGTAGCGGTTTTGAAAAAAGCTCGAGGTATGTTTGTTGTAGTGATACTCTCTCTATTTATGCTGGCTGGAGCTTATTACCTGTTTTTAAGAGAGGGGATAGAATTTTCTAATCCAATTAAAGTATTCTTTGATCTTGCCTATCCACTTGGATATGTTGTTACTTTTTCTATAACACTTGCTATATATATCTTTATGCAGAGCCGACTTGGAGGTATTATGAAGAAAGTAGTATTACTCGTTTTGGTATCGTACTTAATTCAATTTTTGGCCGATTATACTTTTCTTTACAGAGCATTACAGGGTACTTATGTAAATGGTGGAATTGTAGATTTTCTATATAGTATTGCGCTTTTTGCAATGCCTGTTGCTCTACTCAACTTTAATATGGTTCTTAAATTATTTAAGAGTGAGCTTGGACAGGTTGACGACGGTATTATTGATGAAGAAATTTCAGTTGATACAACAAATATAGCACAAAATAAGATTTACATAACAATAATAAAAGAGATAATCATTGATCAAGAAAAAATTATTGGGCCACTTGCAATTGAATACGCAAAAAGAGTTTCGGGGCTTAACATTAGTGGGTTAGGGGTGAGTGATTTAAATATTACAATAATAGGAGGAGTTGCTCCTACTGTGTTAAAAGAATTAGTCGAGGCTTATAAAGAGATATTCGGAAATGCATCGGTTACAGTTGTAAAAGAGTCTATAGCTAAAGTTTTGCAAACTGAACCAAGTTATAAAAATATTATAGGTTCATTTTAAAATACATGGGACTTAATCCACTTTCGTACTTTACTACTATTAATAAAAATGCTGAGCTTATTAAACAAGCTACTAAAGAGTTATATAGAAAAAACCTCGAGTTACTGCGCGAACGCAAAAGGTTAGATGAGATTCTTAATAATATTACAGATGGAGTAATTGCATTTAATAGAATGGGAAAGATTACTATTTTTAATACAAGAGCAGAGCAATTGTTGGGTTGGAAATCGGAGGGAGTATTAGGATTAGACATTGGCAAGGTAGCCCCTTTTTATTTAAACGGTCAGATTGTTGATATGGCTAAAGAGGTTTTTAAATCTCCGATGCCAAGCTTTATTAACACAGATAACCTTGATTACAAACTTAACGTAGTTTCTAAAGCTGGAAAAGAGATATTTATAACTTTGTCAGTAAATATTGTTGATGAAGATGTACTAGGAAAAGAGGTAATCTTATCATTTTACGACCTTTCTGAGTTTAAAAAATTATCAGATTTAAAGACAGATATAATCTCAATTGCAAGTCACGAACTACGAACTCCAATGACTGTTGTAAAAAATTATTTATGGATGCTTGCAAATAAGAGGGGTGATGAAAAGTTAACAAAAGATCAGTCGGGGTATGTAAGTAAGGCAATTCAAAACTCTGATAGAATGCTCTCTCTTATTAATGACATGTTAAATGTTTCAAGAATTGAGCAAGGAAAGCTTAACTTTGTACTTGAACAGTTTGTTGTTCAAGATCTGGTTTTAATAGTAAAAGATGATATGAAAGCGAGAAAAGGCGATAAAAAGATTAAGTTAATCTTTAATGTACCTAAAGCTCCTATTAAAATGCTCTCTGATAAGGTTAAATTTTTAGAGCTGATCACTAATCTATTTACTAACTCAATAAAATATACAAATGAAGGAGAGATAGAGCTTAATATAATTAAAAAGGAAAAAAGTATATTTGTTCAGATAAGAGATACAGGTGTTGGTATTCCACTGTCTAAGCAAAAACAGCTTTTTGAAAAGTTTGGAAGATTAAATTCATCGTTTGTTGATTCTGCACAGGCTGGTGGTACAGGTTTAGGTTTGTATATATCTAAGCAGTATGTTGATGGACTTGATGGTACAATCGGGGTAATTAGTGAAGGAGAACAGAAAGGTAGTATTTTCTGGTTTCAATTACCATTAAGGTCTACAATTAAGAAGAATGATAAAGTCTAGCCAAGTTAAAAATAGTAAGTTACTATTATAAATATAATGACAGAAAAAATAAAAACAATATTAATAGTAGAAGATGAAAAAGATATATTAGAGCTGTATACTACAATCTTAACTGGTGCGGGGTACAACGTAATTTTTGCGATTGATGGTGAAGAAGGCTTAATTAAGGCTAAAACTGAGGAATGGGATATTATGTTGTTAGATATAATGTTACCTAGAATTGACGGTTTAGGAGTATTACAAGCTATAAAAGAGAATTTAGACACAAGTAATAAAAAGATTATCTTGCTTACAAATTTAGGACGAGAATCTTTAATAACTAAAGGATTTGAACAGGGTGCAGATGCATACTTAATGAAATCTGAGCTTAATCCAGATCAGTTATTAAAAGAGATTAAAAAGGTTGGATAATAACTTGCAAATAGAAACACTTTATTCCACTGATAAATATATAGTTATAAATAAACCCTTTGGACTATTGTCTGATGAAAATTTAGTTGAGGGGTACTTACCATGTCATAGGTTAGATAGAGAAACATCGGGGTGTTTAGTTTTAGCAAAAAATGAGACAACAAAAGAGCTTATTCAGGTTGAGTTTAAAAAAAGAGAGGTAAAAAAAACATATATTGTATTGGTTTATGGTAATATTCGAAAAACTGTTTTAAAGGTATTCGGTAGTGATTCGGATGATTTTGTTATTAATGCACCCGTACAAAGAAACCCAATTGCAAAAGTAAAATTTGCAATAGTGAAAGATGGAAGGGATTCAGTAACAGAATTTAAGATTAACGACGTAATAGAGGTTTCTGAAAATAATGTACTATCACTACTAACTTGTTTTCCTAAAACAGGTAGAACTCACCAAATTAGAGTTCATCTAAGCTCTATCGGCCATCCTGTTTATGGAGATAAAATGTATGCGGGTGAAAAAAGGTCGTTTGAGGGTAGAGAAGAGTTAGGTAGAATGTTTTTACACTCAAGTGCCATTGAGTTTACAGATCCTTATACTAATGAATTAATCAGTGTAAACTGCCCCCTTCCGCAACATTTACAAGAATTCCTTAATAATCTTAAATAATAATACTTTTTAGAGACAAGGAAACTTGGGACGGATAGTTATTGCAAAAGAACGACAAACAGGGTTATACTATTACTAATGCCCAATATTAAGAGAAAAAAACCTGGTTCTGCAGGTATTACTTTAAGAAAACCATATACAAAAAAAGCTAGAAAACAAAGTGTATCAAAGGGTTACGGGTTTTCTGCAAAACTTTCTCGAAAGGTTAAATCCACAATTACAAGGTCAGGATACATTGTTGTAGGTATAGTTTTTTTGATTACTTTTGTCTCGTTTTTCTCTTTATATAGATATTATAAAAACCCATTGGCAGATGCAGGCCTTGGTTCGTTGTCAACTAAGACTTTTGATCAAAAAACAGATTATAATTTATTAAGCTTAACCCTTTCAGATAAACAAGAAAAGAGTTCAAAAATAGAAGAGATTAACTTAATCATGTTTAGGCCAAATCTAACAAAGGTATACGTGCTTGAGATTGACCCAAAAGATGATATTTTTATAAAAGGGGTAGGGTATGACACTGTTTCTAATCTTTATGCGTTATCTAATCTAAAGGATGATAATCTTGATTTACTTGTTAATGTATTAGAGGGCTACCTTTCACAACCTATAGATGGGTTTGTTTTTGTTGATCCAATTGGGCTTGATAAGTTAAAGGTACATTTTGGAAATGAATTTGAATTTAGTAATGTTAAGAGCTTCCCTAATAAATTTAAGATTATTGGAAATATAAAATTACTAAAATCAAGCATTAGTACAGACTTATCAGCAACAGAGATCTATAACATTTTAGAGTTATCAGCAAATTTTAGTGATAATTCGGTGATTCATAATAAATTTAAACCAGAGGCTGATATTGATAAAGATATTTTTAAATCAGAGGTGTTAAGTACAGAAAAACAGTTAATTGTCATTTTAAATGCAACCTCAACACCTGGGTTAGCAAGCGATTATGCACGAATACTTAAGGCTCAGGGAGGGGAGATACTATCAATTGGTAACTCAGAGCAAAAATTAGAAGACTCAATTATTTATTATCATGAGTTAACTGACAGTGTTGAATTAGTGTCTCAAAATCTTCATATTACTGATGTTCGTGGTATAACACCTCAAAATATTAAAGACGAACCTATAATGGATAGGGCAGACATAATTGTCATATTAGGTAAAGATAAGGTTATGGATTAGCCGCCCCAGTGCCGAAGTTGCCCGACGTTGAGTACTTCCCAAGCGTTTGCCTTAAGCAATCGCTAACCCCTTCTATTTTTTCCCAAACAAAATTATCTATGGTTTAGAATTAATCCTTACATTTGACATATAAGTAGGGAATTTATAAAATTATATTTGCAATGAAAATCAAAGGTATTATAAATTATACGGAGTTTTTAAAGGATAAAAATATACCACCAATTACAGATGAAGAAATTAGACAAGTTCGAGAGTCTGGAAAGATTTTCTCAGTTTAAATTATTATGAAGGTTAATTTCACCGATACTAATATCATAATTAAGCTTTTACGATTGTTTGATTTTACAAGAGTCAAAATCAAGAGGTTTTGAGCTTAAAACTTTTGATAAAAAGTTGTTAAGAGAGTATGAAAAGTAATTTTTCAAGTTGTATTAGCAAAGCATACACACGTCTCCTCTTATTGCCACCTAATTTATCATTTCTACCTACACTTTTTGTCAATTAAGTCTAATATTTGAATATTTATTTATTTTATTTCTTAAAGTCTTAGTAAACTGTTGCATTTTGTTCCATTTTTAGTAAAATATTTACTAAGTCTCTCTCTCCTTTCTAGGTTTAAGACCAAATTTAGTCTTAAACAAAAGTTGGTGATGCAAGTCCCTCCTTAACCGGAGGGACTTTGCGTTTAGTCAAACTTTTATTTTATTACACCTAAATTTTCAAAGTGTGCTTTTAACCTTGCCATAAAGCCATTACCCACCCCGCAGGTGGGTAATCCGGGGGTGTAACTTTTGTTTGTTTATGGATTGAATAAATCCTATATTATTTCTCTAAATCTTGTATAATTGTTTTAGTTATGGGACTTTTATCTGTCTTTTCAAAAAAGAAAATGGGGTTTGATAGCTCTAATTTTGTAGTGTTAGAAATTCGGGTTACAAAGAGTACTGAAATATATAAGACTACCGAACTTCAATCTGCTCCAGTTAGTGCAGAACAGATGTTTGCAGCTTTGCATGGGCTTTTAAAGCTTGATTTGTCGGTTCAGGAGCATTTAAGCTTTGAGGTAGTAAGTGATAAGTCTGGAATCAAGTTTTATGTTGCGCTACCAGAGGCTTTAGTCTCTTTTGTTGAATCTCAGATTTATTCGCAGTACCCTGACTCTCAGATTAAAAAAGTAGATGATTATGCAATGGTTCCGCTTATCTCTGAGCGTAATTTGCATGTTAAATCGTCTTATTTAACGCTTACTAAGCCAGAATTTTACCCTATAAAAACATTTAAAGATTTTGAGGTTGATCCACTTTCTGCAATTACTGGATCTTTAACTGATACTGCGAAAGATGTTGCTAGTGTTTGGATGCAGGTACTGATTAGGCCAATTGCTGATACATGGCAATCAATTGGATATGCAGAGGTTGATATGATGCGTGAAGGGTTAAAGCCAATATCTTTAACTGGCAAAGATTTAGTCACAGGAGTTATAGGTGAGCTATTTGGTACGATATCAAAGCTTCCTGGCAAAGCATTTGATCCAGTCGGAAAGGCTGATGAGGCTGCAAAGGCAGGAAAAGCTGTTGCTGGTGGGGTAAGATTAACAGCAGGTCAAGAGTTACAGATAAAAGCAATAGAGGAAAAATTAACAAAGCTTGGTTTTACAACATGTATACGAATTGTAGTAATTGGTGATCAAGAACACTTAGTAGATAATAGAATGCGAGGGGTGCTTGCTAGCTTTAAGCAGTTTTCAACAGCTAATTTAAATTCATTTGAAGGTGTTAACGTTGTTGCAGAGCCTTCTGACATCTTAAAAAGCTATGAAGATAGAACTTTTTCAGAGTTACACTCTAAAGTTTTTAATACAGAAGAGCTAGCCTCAATTTACCATTTGCCTTCGTCAAGTGTCGAGACTCCAACTATAAATTGGGTTTACGCAAAAACTTCTGAACCACCATCTGACTTACCTACAGTTGGAGAAGATTTAACTATAATGGGAGAAACAACATTTAGAGACAAAAAGGTCAACTTTGGAATAAAACAAGAGGATAGAAGAAGGCATATATATGCAATAGGTAAAACTGGAGTTGGAAAGAGTACATTGTTTAGAAATATGGCAGTACAGGACATATATGCAGGTAGGGGAGTCGCATTTTTAGACCCTCACGGAGAGGAGATAGACTTTTTGCTTAGTATAATCCCAGAAAATAGAATTAACGACGTGGTACTGTTTGACCCGTCTGATCAGCAGATGCCTGTAGCCCTTAACCCATTAGAATGTCCAGATTACAATCAAAAAAACTTAATGGCATCAGGTATTGTTGAGGTATTTAAAAAACAATTTGGTTTTTCATGGGGACCAAGATTAGAGTATTTATTAAATTATGCGGTCTTAACCTTAATCGAGGTACCAGGAACAACATTACTTGGTATAACAAGGTTATTGGCAGATACAAATTATCAACGATATATCGTACATAAGATTAACGACCCAGTAATTAAAGATTTTTGGGAAAAGGAGTATAAAGAGAAAAAGGGAAATCAGCGATTTATTTCTGAGGCACTTGACCCTATACAGAACAAAGTAGGTAGATTTTTAGCTTCTCCAACTATTAGAAATATTTTAGGACAGCGAAATTCTACAATAAAATTAGATGAGATAATGGATAATGGAAAGATATTACTTGTTAATTTAGCAAAAGGAAAGATTGGAGAGGATAATGCTAATCTGCTTGGTGCTATGATAGTTTCAAGATTAAGCTTTATGGCTATGCAGAGGGTAAAGATGAAAGAGGAGGACAGAAAGGACTTTTATCTGTACGTAGATGAGTTTCAGAACTTTGCCAGTGATTCATTTGCAAATATATTATCAGAGGCAAGAAAGTATAGGTTGAATCTTAATATTACACACCAGTACACAGCTCAGCTCCCTGAGGAGATGCAAGATGCAGTTTTTGGTAATGTTGGTACAACTATCAGCTTTGCACTTGGAGCTCCTGATGCAAAGATTTTGTCCCCTGAGTACGAGCCATATTTTGATGCAAATGACCTAATTACTTTAGAGAGACATAATATGTATATAAAAATGATGGTAGATGGTATGACCTCTAAGCCTTTTTCTGCTAAAACATATTCATCGCCTGATGATAAAATTACTAATTTACAAGATAAAGTGATTGAGCATAGTAGAAATACGTATGGAACAGATGTCAAAATTGTAGATGAAAAGATACGTAAGTGGGTAGAGATGCCTTTTGATTATGGAATGGCAATTGCAGAGGAAAAGAGACAAGAGAAGATAGTTAATAGTGAGCAAATCAAACAGGTGGTAGAGGACACTGATAATAATGAAAAAGATATTGACAAAAAGACTAATATTAGTGGTACAATTAAATTAGAGAGAAGTTAAAATAACTTTTTATTAGTACTAATTATTTACTAGTAAATACAAAAAAAAATGTCTAAAAAAACTCAAACTGATATTCAGCGCATAAACCAAGCGCTTTCTGCTGCTATAAGCTCTATTAATCTTGCTAAAAATCTCTTAAAAGATATTGAAGGTCCAGGTAATAATCCGCGTATTGATACACGTGAGATTGAGGGTATTGTAGGTGTTTTTAATGGAAAAAATCTAGTTACTGCAGAAGGTAAGGAGATTGAGGTACCAGTTAATTACGCAAGTAAATCTAAGATTGTTTTTGGTGATACATTAAAGATGATTGAGGGTGAAGATAGAAACCTTTTTAAACAGATTGAAAGAGTAAAACGACTAACTAAGGTTGGTATATTATCAGAACAGGGTGGTCAGATGGTAGTTGTAACTGGTGATGGTACTTACAACATATTGCAGGTTGCAGTTGATTTTTACAACTTGCAAGAGGGTGGACAGGTTCAGATCATTGTACCAGAAGATAATATTCATGCGCCATTTGCAACAATTGATAAAAATTTAGAAGAGGGGAGTGGTGAGAGTAAGATAGTGCAGAAAAAAGTTGAAATTATACAAGAGGTTGAGGTTAAGAAGGTTGAGAAGGTTGAGAAAAAGAAGATTGAGCCTGTTATAGAAATGAAAGAGGTTGCTAAACCCAAGCAGTACACAAGTAAAAAAATTATATCAGCTGTAAAAAAAGAAACACCTAAACCTGTAGTTAGAAAACCTGAGGTTAAGTCAATTGCCAATGATAAGCCAAAAACAAGCAATATTATTCAAGAAGATAATTCAATCTCAAGAATTGTTGGAGATGACGATTTAAGATAGGTATTATTTATAGATCTTCTTCGTTGTCTGACTCCCTGTCATCGTGATTGGATTCGTCTATGTCTTCATCATCATTGTTTTCTTCTTCTTCAATCATTCCTCCAACCATCTCACGTGCTTTTACATCAATTTGATTCTCTGTAGTTGTCATATCTATTGCATCTTCAATAAGCTCTTCTTCACCTTCACCAATAAATAGGATAATATCACTTTTTGTTGTATTAAAAATTGGTCTTTCAACCTTGACTAGAACAGAGATTACTCCCTTTTTTTTTGATAAAACACTAATCCTGATCTCGTGTTCTGTAATCTTATTCTTTATAAGTTTTGAGGCAATTTCGATTGGTAAGTAACCAATAAAGTTTTCTAATTCATCATAAATACTAATTTTATCGTGGATTTTTATATGTAAAGTCTGTCCAATATGTAAATTTTTAGCCTTAACTGATTTTCCTGTAATTTTTATATTTGTATAAGCTGAGGTACCTGGCTCTTTAATTAAGTTAGATGTATCAATCTTTGTATTTAAAATATTAGTTGGTGCAGTCATGTTCTTTTTTGCTACCTTGTTGTTAGGATCCATCTTTAAAACACTCTTAAATATTTTTTCTGCCTTTGGAGTAAGACCTATTGCAAGGTATGCTTTACCAAGCCTATTTAAAGCAGGTATGTTGATTTTATCAAGCTGGATAATTTGTTTATTAATCTCAATTGCCTGTTCCCATTCTTGTGCAAGAGAGTGCTCTATAGCGATTTGTTCTAGTTTGTCAAAAATTTCCATTAGGCGATGAATGATAATACATTTATTTAATTAATGCAACCTTGGTTAATATAGGAAATTTATAGTACAAAGTCAACAAAAGCTTAATTTCAAGATAGTGAATGATTAAGTTATTGTTAGAGCTTAACTTTGTGAGTATAATTAGCTGTATGTCAGGACATTCTAAGTGGGCAAATATTAAACATAGAAAAGAATCACAAGATAGTAAAAAGAATAAATCTTTCTCAAAGATTAGTAAGTTCATTACTGTCTCTGTCAAAAAATCTAACCCAGGGGCTAGTGGGGCAGAGGAGCTATATAATAATCCGGTTGGTTCAATTTCACTGGCAATTGAAAAGGCAAAATCTGCAAATATGCCAAAAAGTAACGCGATTAAGGCAATTGAAAAAGGTTTAGGTAAAGATGGGGTAGGGGAGTTATATGAAATTACTTATGAGGGATATGGCCCTGTAGGAGTAGCCTTTGTAGTTGAGAGTGTTACTGATAATACAAATCGTACTGTTTCAGAGATTAGAATGTTATTTTCTAAATCTGGTGGTTCACTCGGAGCATCTGGATCTGCAGCTTATATTTTCTCTGAGGTAGAAGGAAAGATAAAAGCAAGTTTTGAGATACCTGTTGTAAGTGAGCAAGATAAAGCAAGAATAATAGATTTAATTGAAGGGTTAGAAAATCATGAAGATGTTCAGCTGGTGTATCATAATGCAAAGCTTGACTAGTCTTACACAATAATTAAATTGATCATGAGTAAATTATTTATACAATCTGGATTGTACACAAAACTTACTCAATATATTGTCAATCTTGTTGCTAAAAGGTATCGGTTTGTAATTTCATCTATAATTCAACTTTCATTGTTTCTTTTACTTAGAGATTCTTTATATAATATATACTATTTTTTATTGTTTATTCTAATCACATTTTTAGTACAAGTTATTACACTTTGGAGTAGTGAGGTGAAAAGTAAGATATGGGTGTACTTATTTGGCATATTTTTAAATGTATCGTTGGTCATGTTTTATAATGTATATCCACAATTAAAGCCATCATTAAAGGTTTTTTATAGTGTAGTATTTGGAATGTTTAATTATGCATTTTTAATTACTTCAAATGTTTTTTTGGTAAGTTTTGAGAGAGGAAGAAAGATTCCACTAATCAAGGCCTCGTTAACTCTAAATAGTATCTTAAATTTGTTTGTTCTATTTTTTCTTTATGTTTCAAGTATTAAGCTATGGCCAAACGTGGTGATTCAGACATTTTCTATTTTTGTGTCAACATATGTAATTAGTTGGTATTATTTTTACGTTAATAATATTGAGATTGAGAGAAATAAAAATTACATACTTGAAAGCTTTCTAGTGTCAATCCTTGTAATGCAAACGTTTTTTGTCCTAATTTTTAAGCAGTTAAACTTTTTTTACATTGCGCTTATATTATCAACGGTTACATATACCTTGCATGACTATATGAAAAATTACCTTAAATATGCACTAAGAAAACAGATTATAATTTCATATTTAATAATTAATCTGATTGTTTTCTCAATTGCAATACTCGCAAATCAATTTCTATAAAAAATGTAAATGGGGTAGGGGAGTGGCAACCTATAGTATATTGTGCTAACTATTTGTAAGCATGGCATACTATAGGGTATTTGTCATACTTTGACTAAAGTATGTTGTTATATACTAATAGAATCAGCTAATGTGGATAACTAAGGTTATGTAACAATTATCAAAGAAATGGCAAAGAATTAGCTTTTAATTGGAAGAAATAACATATTTAAATAGATTTATTTGTTAATTAATTTATTATTCATTATTTCTTTTGTTGTTCTATTCTCTACTACCAATCCCTCTAAATTACCTTGCTTTGCCATAATACGTCGTTAAACATACATTTAACGACTCGATATATATACCCCCTCTTACATCTTCTTTTTCATACTAATTACCTTTCTTACATTATTTATATTAACCTAGAAAAATAAAATCTAATTTTGTTAATAAATTATTAAAGTGAAATTTTTTAGTATATTTTGAATATAGCCTACCCTACTTTCATACTTTTTTTTTGGTTTAAAGCCATTTTAGTTTAAATTTTATTAAAATTAGAGGATTATAACTACAACTTTTAATTAAACTCTTCTTAAAATCGATTTTAGAGGGTCGGTTATTGTAATCTGTTGTGAGAGTAAGGTTTTTTAGTATCTAATCGATTCTTTTAGCATAGCGTCGTTAAATACTTTACAAAGTTTAAGAAATAGTTAATATAGATATATGTCTACTGCCGAATCTAAAATTAATAATTCATACTTATCTCATCTTAAAGTTGATTTTTTAGAGTACTGCGAAATTGAGAAAAACTTAGCAATAAGTACCTTAAAGATGTATGATTTTTATCTCTCAAAATTTATAGAATGGTTAAATGATAACGATATTGATATAACAAAACCTTCTGAGATAAACGAGGACGTTGTGCGCAAGTATAGAGTTTATTTAAACCGTAAGCAAAGTGAGACAAGTGGTCAGCTTTTAAGAAAGAGATCACAAAAAACACATTTGGTTACATTGCGGGCATTTTTGAAATATTTAGGTGCTGTGAAAGATTTTGAGGTTATATCCCCCGACAAAATAATTTTAGGAAAACCAGAGGCTTCTGAGCCAAAGTTTTTAAATGAAAATCAATTATCAGATATATTAACTGGCCCTGATGTAACAACACAGTTAGGGCTTAGAGATAGAGCAATTATGGAGCTGTTATTTAGTACAGGTTTGCGGGTCTCAGAGCTAACGTCGTTAAACCGCGAGCAGATTTACCTTGAGTCAAAGGAGTTTAGTGTAGTTGGAAAAGGAAGAAAAGTTCGTGTTGTTTATATGACAGATAAATCTAAAGAGTGGCTCTCAAGCTATATAGATACTAGAGGTGATAAATTCACTCCCCTATTCATTCGTTATTCTGGTGCAAAACCTGATTTTGAGAGTTATGAAAATGATGGTGAAAATTTAAGATTAACACCAAGGTCTGTTCAGAGAATGATAAAAAAATATTCATTAATGGCTGGAATTACGATTGATGTTACACCACATGTTTTTAGGCATTCTATGGCTACAACTTTACTAAAAAATGGGGCTGATTTACGTAGTGTTCAAGAGCTTTTAGGGCATAGTAATGTGTCAACTACCCAAATTTACACCCATGTTACAAATAAACAGTTAAAAGATGTGCACACAAAATTTTTAGAAGAAGATGGACAAAATGAATAACAATCTTATGTCGTTAAACCACCACCACACCCCCGAGGTGTAGTTGAGGGCTTAGATAAAGGGTTTATGGCTTGTAGATTTTTAGAAATGGAATATTTTCGAAATCAGAATCAAATGTGGCAATCTGTTTTATCTTCTCCTTTTTACAGTAATAAGCATGGTATGCATCGAAGGTTTTAAGATTGAATTTTGTTGCAATTTCTAATATTTTTAAGATATCTTTAGGGGTATAAAATGTATCTGAATATTCAACGTTTGGAATTTTAAATATCTGATTTACATACTTTTTGGCTATCTTTTTATTATATAGTTTTTGTAGAGTATAATGGAATTCGTTTATAATATAAGAGTTAATTATTCCGATCTGATTAGTTTCATTTAAGGATTTAATAAAATTAATGCTGTTACTTTTAACCCCCTTTTCTGGTTCAAAAAAATAAATAAGAATATTAGTATCAATAAATATTTTAGTCATATACTCCTTCTATAAAATCATCTAATTCTTCTGCTGACATATTTCTAATTTCAGGCATAGGTAGTGTACCTGCTAGTTTGTCAATTATTGCTAAATCTTTCTTTAATTGATCATCTTGGTTATATAGTATGTTTATTTTCTCTATCTTAATGCTATCCCCCGCCTTTATATCTAGATATGCAGGAATTGTTACAACATTGCTATTACCACTTTTATATACCGTTAATGGTTTATCTTTTAGGATAAATGTTCTTGATTTATCGGGTTTTTGTTTATAAGATTTCCTTTTTACCATTACATAATTATATCACTGTCATGGTAAAATATACAAATAAAGTGCGTCGTTAAACCACCACCACACCCCCGAGGTGTAGTTGAGGGCTTAGGCAAAGGGTTTGGGTTGAATTACTCTAGTCGATCCCTTACAAATCGTTCAAATCGTAGCTGTTTTTCTAGCTGTATGAGTGTTTCTTCGTCTATTGTGTCGTGTTCATATTTTTCTTCTGCTTTTTTTATTGCCTTTGCTATTTCCTCTTTTATGACTTTGTCACTAGGTACTCCCCTCTCTACTAAGATTGAGACTGTATTGTCTGAAATTTCTAGTATTCCACTATCTATAAATATAGTTTGGGTAAGGGTATCAGTTTTTAGTTTTACCTCTCCTATTCCTAGTACTGCTACAAGGTTTTGATGTTCTGGAAGTATTGTTATTTCTCCATCTACTGTGGGTACGGTAACTTGCAGTATTTTATCTGATTCAAATACTTTTTCTTGTTTTGTTACTATTTCTAGTTTCATTTCTCTATTACTTCATCTATTGTACCTTTCATATAAAATGCATCTTCTGATAGGTGATCTAGCTCACCTTTTAGAATCATATCAAACCCGTTTATAGTTTCATCTATTTTTACATATTTCCCTGGTGCACCTGTAAACTGTTCTGCTACATGGAAAGGTTGTGTTAAGAATCTCTGGATTTTTCTTGCTCTTGCAACTGTTAGTTTGTCTTCGTCACTTAGCTCTTCTATTCCTAGAACTGCTATTATATCTTGTAGATCTTTATATTTTTGTAGTACGTTTTGTACATGTCTTGCTACTCTGTAGTGGTCTTTTCCTACTATTGTTTCTGTAAGTGCTGTTGAGCTTGATGCAAGTGGGTCAACTGCAGGGTATAGTGCCTGTTCTGCAAGTGCTCTTTCTAGTGATATTGTAGAGTCTATGTGTGCAAACGTTGTTGCAGGTGCTGGGTCTGAGTAGTCGTCTGCAGGAACGTATACTGCCTGAAACGAGGTAACGGATCCATTTAGTGTTGAGGTAATTCTTTCTTGTAGATATCCCATTTCTTGGGCTAGTGTTGGTTGGTACCCTACTGCACTTGGCATTCTTCCTAGTAGTGCTGAAACCTCTGAACCTGCCTGTGTAAATCTGAATATGTTATCGATAAATAGTAATATATCTCTTCCTTCGTTATCTCTAAAGTATTCTGCCATTGTAAGTCCAGTTAGCGCTACTCGCATTCTTGCTCCTGGTGGTTCGTTCATCTGTCCAAATACTAGTGCTGTGTTTTTTAGTACTCCTGAGTCTTTCATCTCGTGGTATAGGTCGTTTCCTTCTCTTGTTCTTTCACCTACTCCTGCAAATACTGAGTATCCACTGTGCTCTGTTGCTAAGTTATATATTAGCTCTTGTATAATAACTGTTTTTCCAACTCCTGCTCCTCCAAATGCAGCTACTTTTCCTCCCTTTAAAAAAGGTGTGATAAGGTCAATAACTTTTATCCCTGTTTCTAGTAGTACTGCTTTTGTTGATTGTTTAGTTAGTGCAGGGGGATCTTGGTGGATTGATCTTCTTTTGTCTGTCTTAACTTCGCCAAGTCCATCTATTGGGTTTCCAACTACGTCAAACATTCTTCCTAAAACTTCTTTTCCTACAGGAACACTAATTGGACCTTTTGTATTTATTACTTCTTGTCCTTTTTGTATTTTATCGGTTGAATCAAGCGCAATAGCACGAACAACTCCCCCACCAAGGTGTCTTGCTGTTTCTAGTACTAATATACTTTTATCTTCGCGCACAATATTAAGCGCATCGTATATTGCTGGTATCTCTTTAATGTTATCGAATTTCACATCGATTACAGGGCCAAATATTTGTAAAACTTTTCCGTTCATAATTATTTATCTTATTTAATACTGTTTATAATGATCCACTTGCTACTTCTAGTATCTGATTTGTTATTCCTGCTTGTCTTTCTTTGTTGTATTCTAGTGAAAGCTTATTTGCTAGCTCTTTTGCGTTATCTGTTGCATTTTTCATTGCTATCATTCGCGCTGAGTGTTCACTTGCTAAGCTCTCAAATAGAAATTGTTGTACCTGTGTTTCTATAAAGTGTGGCATTAGGTATGCGAAAATTGTATTTGCATCTGGTTCGAATGTGTAAGGGTTTTTGCTATGTTTTTCTGAAAATTGTATATCTATGTTTGTCACTGGCAAAAGTGGAAGTTGTTTTGCCTTTTGTACTGCGGTGCTTATAAAGTCTGTATATATTACTGATATATTAGAATAATTTTCTTTTGTATATTTTTGATTTATTAGATTTATTAAGATTGTTAATTTAAATTCTGAGGTCTTAGATTCGATGTTTTCAAACTCGGCAATTACATTTCTATTAAGCCTTTTTAAGAACTGTGATCCTTTTTTACCTATGCATATATAATCAGCTGTTTTGTCTTTTACAATTATCTTTCTAAGATTTGTATTTAATGAGCCTACTAATCCCCTATCTGGAGTGATTAAAACAATTAGATTTTTCTTACCCTCTTTTTGTATTAGGTAAGAATGAGTCAGTTCACCTGATGCACTTTTAGTATTTGCTATTATCTCTTGTAATTTTTTTGAGTAACTTCTGGTTTTACTTGCATTTTCTTGAGCTTTTCTAAGTCTGCTTGCACTAACCATTTGCATGGCTTTTGTAATTTGTGAAATATTTTTTATTGATTTTACTCTTCTTTTTATATCTCTTGCACTTGCCATCTTTTTTTGTGGGCTTTATATACTAAAATTTCTTATTGCTTCTTTTAACTCTTTTTCAACCTCCTCTGTGATTTTTTGCTCTTTAATTATTGCTTGTAGTAACTCTTTTTTAGTTGCTCTGATATAATCTAAAAATCCACTTTCCCACTCTACAATTTTTTCTTGTGGTATTTTGTCTAAATACCCATTTACTGCAGAGTAAATTGAAACTATTTGTTCTTCTACAGGTAGTGGACTAAACTGATTTTGTTTTAATAGCTCTGTTACTGTTGTACCTCGAGCTAGTTTGTTCTGCGTTTCGGGGTCAAGATCAGATCCAAACTGTGCAAATGCAGCTAGCTCTCTAAACTGTGCAAGATCAAGTTTCATTCTTCCTGCTACTTGTTTCATTGCTTTAATCTGTGCATTACCTCCAACACGTGATACAGAAGTACCAGCATTTACAGCAGGTCTTATTCCACTAAAGAATAAATCTGAGTCTAGGTAAATTTGTCCGTCTGTAATTGAGATTACGTTTGTTGGAATGTATGCAGATACATCTCCTTCTTGTGTTTCAATTATAGGAAATGCAGTCAGTGATCCACCGCCCATATCATCACTAAGCTGTGCTGACCTTTCTAGTAGCCTTGAGTGTAGATAAAATACATCTCCTGGGTATGCCTCTCTTCCTGGTGGTCTTCTTAGTAGTAGTGACATCTGTCTGTATACCCACGCTTGTTTTGTAAGGTCATCATAAATAATTACAGCATCCATTGAGTTGTCCATAAACCATTCGCCAATTGCTGTTCCAGAGTATGGGGCAATATATTGCATGGCAGCAGTTTCATCTGGACTTGAATAAACTATTGTTGTCCACTTTAGTGCATTTAGCTCTTTTAATTTTTCTTTAATTAGTGCAACCTTCGAGGCTTTTTGTCCAACTGCAACGTATATACAATAAACTAGCTTTCCTTCTATCTCTTTTGTTTCTATCCTATTATTTAAGTTAGCTTGTGCTATTATAATGTCAATTGCTACTGCAGTTTTTCCTGTTTGTCTATCTCCAATAATTAACTCTCTTTGTCCTCGTCCTACGGGTACTATTGCATCTATTATCTTTATTCCAGTTTGTAGTGGTCTAGTTACTGATTTTCTATATATTACTCCAGGAGCTTTTCTCTCAACTGGATATGTTGTAGCTGTTTCAATCTCTGGTTCACCGTCTATTGGTTGGCCTATAGCGTTAACTACTCTTCCAAGTAAGCTTTTCCCAACTGGGACCTCTAAAACTTTGCCAGTTGCAATAACTTTATCGCCTTCTTTTACCTCTGTTTCATTTCCCATAATAACAATACCTACTTTTGTAGTTTCTATATTAAGTGCTAGTCCATAAATATCAGATTTTTCAAAATAAACTAGCTCTGATGATCCAACTGTTCCAAGTCCCGAGACTTCTGCAATTCCATCCCCTACTGTTATTACCTCACCTGTTGTTTGTGTTTCATTTGAAAATTTTATATTTTTTAAATCGTTTTTGATTGACTCTGATAAGTTCATTTAGTTATTCCTTAAATTGATTTTTTTATTACTTTTATCTTTTTATTTGTTGTTAAATCTATCTCTTTGTCGGCATATTTTAAAATTATCCCACCCATTATATTGGTATCTATAATTTGTTCTATTATCACGTCGTTATTCTCAATTTTAAATTGCTTTGAACCCTTGATTACTAACTCTTTCAGATTTTTCTCTGAGATTTTTACTGGTGTATATACTGTAATTATCTTTTTATTTACGTCTTTTAGCATGTCGTTAAACCCCGATAAGAATGTTGGTATTAGCTCTTGTCTATTTTCACTCTCTAGTGTTTTAATTACTACTGTTAATGCACTAACAACCTCTTTGCTGTCCTCAACATTATGTATGCTATCTATTGTAGTAGTTATTAATGGTCTAATGTCCATGTTATATTATTCTTAATACTTATAACGAATTTATAGCATCTTCTACGCTCTTCTTTTTTGATTCTTCAGTTGTTTCGATGGCTATTTTTTGCAGAGCTACCTCTAAGATTTCTGCAACCTCACTTTTGATTGTCTGCTTTAGCTCTATTCTATCTTTATCAAGCTGGGATTTTGCCTGAATTATAATTCCCTCTGCTTCTGTTTTAGCTTTTTCTTTTATCTCGTTTCCAACCTGTGATGCTAATGTTCTTGTCTCTTCAATCATTTTCGCTGATTCTTTTCTTGCTTTTTCTATCTCGTCTGATGTTTTTATTGCTAGTTTCTCGTACTCTGTTTGCATTTTTTCTGCATACTCTAACCCATCGTTAATCTTTAGCTCTCGTTTTTCCATGATCTTTAATATTTTATCTAACAAAAACTTGTTAAATAAGTAAACAAACACAACAAAAACTACTACTTGTTGTAATATTAAATTTAAGTTAACTCCTAATCCTTCCATTATTTATATTTGTCAGGCTTGTTAAAAATATATATTTTTAATGCCAATTTTAATTTATGCTACAAACTTTAGTATCAAAGCAACAACTAAAGCGAAAATTCCAATTGCTTCTGCAAATGCAATTGCTAAAATCATTAGCGTCTGTATTTTGTCAGTTGCTTCTGGGTTTCGTCCTACTGCTTCTAAAGCTTTAGATCCGATAAGTCCAATACCAAGGGCTGGTCCGAATGTTCCAAATCCCATTATCACTGCGATTGCAATTGCGTTCATTGCTTCTGTATTCATTATTCTATTTGCACTAGTTTTAAAAGATTTTAAAAAATCTTAATTGTTCTAGTGACTATGATTGCTACTAATACTTACACTTAAAAATACTAAGGTTAACATTGTAAAAACAAATGCCTGAATTAATCCAACAAATACCTCTAGCCCTAAAAATGGAAGCGTGCCTATACTATATGTTAGTGCTGATATTACTACAATAAGTACCTCTCCTGCAAATATATTCCCAAATAGCCTAAATGAAAATGCTATTACTTTTGTAAATTCTGACATTAGCTCAAGTATTCCTACAAAGCTATTTATTCCTGCCTCAAACTTACCCATAAACCCTTTCTTTACTACCTTAAAGTTGAAGTATTTTTTGATATAATTGGCAAGTCCTGACTCTTTTATTGCTGCATATTGAATTAATAATACTGATATTATTGCAAGTGCAATTGTAGTATTAAGATCAGAAGTTGGTGCTCTAAATACATGTACTGAGTGTTCTTTTGTTTTTTCTGTTTCAAGTGTCATTTCTTCTGATTGATGGGTTGGTGTATATTTAATTCCATTTACAAAGGGTAGCAATCCAAACCAGTTTGAGAATAATATAAAGATAAAAAAGGAAAAGATGATTGGAAAGTAAATTTTTGTAAATTTCTTACCTAAAATTGTAAGGGATAATGAGTAAATTACTGAGATTATAAATTCTAATATATTCTGAGTCTTGCTTGCTTTTCTTAATCTTAAAGATTTACCAGCATAATATGCGAAGGTTAATATTATTGCGATGACTATCAAACTTGTTAGAAATGAATTTGTTATTGTTAAACCCAAAAAATGAGTTAATGTTTCTGCTTTAATTGCAATTTCAATATCCATATTTAATTCTAAATAAAAAAACTCCTACGTCTTATTCAGGAGTATTTACCACTAAAGACGCTATGATAATAACATATCTAATACTAAGTGCAAGCGCTTTTGGACAGTTGTAAGTTTTAAAGTAAGTGCACCCTTAATATTAAATTAAGTACAAATAAAACTAAATCGTTAAAAACGATAACTGTTTTTCTGTTGATAAATTGATTGAACCTAAAATATTTTGGTGAAAATCACCGATTGCATTTTGCATAGTATAAATCATTATCGGATATAAATTTTAGATAAGGCATATGTGCCAATTATAGTGAATTATCTTTTTAGAAACAATCTATTGAGTTTTCTCTGCTTCTTTTAAAAACTCTAAAAATAGTGGGTGTGGTTTAACAGGTGAGCTTTTGTATTCGGGGTGTGCTTGTGTTGCGATAAAAAACGGATGGATTGTTTTTGGTAACTCTATAAACTCTACAAAAAAGTTATCAGGTGAGGTTCCTGAGAATCTAAGCCCTTTTTCACTTAGCATTTCTCGGTACTTGTTATTAAATTCATATCTATGACGGTGTCTTTCAGAAACCATTGCTTTGTCAGTATCTTTAAAAGCGTTGTGTTTGTTATAAATTTCGTAAACTAGAGACTTTTTATCTAGAATGCAATCGTATCCTCCAAGCCTCATGCTTACGCCCTCGCCTTTTATTGTCTGGTATTTTGAGGTTTCTGGAATCTGGTGAATAATTGGATATTCTGTCTTTGGGTCAACCTCGGCTGTGTTTGCTCCTTTTAACCCTACAACATTTCTTGCAAACTCTACAGCTGCAAGTTGCATTCCGTAGCATAACCCTAGGTATGGCACTTTATTCTCTCTTGCATACTTGATTGCATTAATTTTCCCTTCAACTCCCCTACTTCCCCATCCTATTGGAACTATTATTCCATCAGAACCTTTGAGTACTTGATCCATCTCTTTTTCGTGTACTTCTGAGTTTACCCATTTAAAGTTTACTTTTTGGTGATTTCTCCATGATGCATGGTTAATTGCTTCTATTAAGGCGTAATATGAGTCTTTTAAAACATGATCACCGGTTGCAAAGTATTTTCCAACTATTGATATTGTAATTTCTGATTTTTTTGTTGATTTTATATTTTCTAGTGTTTTATTCCATTTAGTTAAATCTAGCTTGTTATGAGGTAGGTTTAGTTTATCAAGTATTCTGGTATCAAGGTTTTGTCTATGGAGCTCTAGTGGTATTTCTTCTATATACGCTAGGTTTGGATTGGAGATTATATCTTTTTTATCTAGGTAGCATGAATTTGCTAGTTTTTCTTTTCGTAAATCATCAAGGGTTACTTCTGATCTTGCAATTATAAAGTCTGGCTGTATCCCCATACTGTTTAGGGTCTGTACTGAAAGCTGTGTTGGTTTTGTTTTAGGTTCACCAATGTGATTAGGTACAGGAACGTAGCTTACATGTACGTGGAGTACGTTGTCGCCTTCTCTGTGTTTCATCATTCGTGCCGCTTCGTAGTAAAAAATGTTCTGGTACTCCCCTGCTGTTCCTCCAAGCTCGATTACAACTATCTCTGCCTTTTGTTTATTTGCTGTATCTTTTATTCGTCTGATTATTTCTTCTGGTACATGTGGAATTGGATCGACTGTTTTTCCTTCATAACCCATGTTTCTCTCTTTATCAATAATGGTTTTATAAATTTGCCCCATTGTTATAAAGTTTCCCCACGACATTTCTTTGTTTAAAAATCTTTCATAGTTACCTAAATCTATATCAGCCTCAAGGCCATCTTCACATAAAAAGGGATCGCCATGCTCGATTGGGTTTATTGTTCCAGCATCTATGTTTAGATAATTTTCTGATTTAATAGGGACGACGTTGTAACCTCTTTGTTGAAGTAAAAGCGCTATAGAAGATGTAGTTAGGCCTTTTCCAAGACCTGATAAAACTCCACCTGAAACAAAAATGTAATGTATATTATTTTTCTGCACGACTTATTATAGTTAAAATTTTATAATGTGTAAAGATGCAGTTTTAGTTATTTGATAATATACTTTTTAAAAAGAAAGATTAATGGGGAGAATAGTACCAATAACCACCAATAGCTTTTTAAGAAATTTAGTAAAAACTTAAATAAATTAAAGTTTGAAGTATTGTTAGTATCGTCTAAGTTAATATTTACATCGTTAATTCCAAGTACTTTTTCTTTATTGCTATTCTCGTTATTTAGATTTTCTGTTTTTGCTCCTTCTACAGTTTCTGTTTCTGTTGGGGTAGTGCTCGCTACAACTTGTATAGCTGGAGCAGGAATAGTTTCTGTTGTTACAACAATTTGTTCTGTTTCTTTAACAGGAATTTCAACTTTTACCTTAACGCTGTCTCCTTCATTACCTGCCTCATCATAAGTTACAAATAAATAATAGTAAGTGTTTCCCCTATCAACATGGTCATCGTTAATGTTATCGGTATTTTTATCAACTGTTCCAAAATAATTTGAAGAGCTTTGGTCTACTGTGCTACTACTACTTTTATAAACCTTTATCTCGAAAATATCACTGTCGTTATTTCCCCAATTTACTGTTGCTTCGTTTAGTGTTGAATTAAAGTATGCACTAACATTTTCAATGCCACTAGGAGCTGTTAAATCTACGGTGATATTTTTTAGTCCTAAAGAGCTTTTATTTCCAGCTTTATCTATACTTTTGTAGTAAAACTTAGTTGTTTTTTCTGGAATTTCAACTGAGGTTGAGTAAGTAGTCCATAAACCAACCGTAGAATTTAATTGATACTGGATATAGTCAACATTATAGTTATCACTTGCGGTTAATGTAATGCTTGGTTTAGATATATATATTTCGTTATTTCCATCTGGATTTGTTGGATTGATTGAGAATACAACTTTTGGGATAGTTGTGTCTAGTATAATACTATCGCTTGCAATGTATGTTGTATTTTCATTCCCTGCATTGTCTTTAAACTTTACATAAATGGTATGTGTTCCTTCGGTTGTGCTTATTGTATATGTTTTGGTTGTTGAGTAATCTTCCAACGTGCCAAAAGTTGTTCCATCAGTACTAAACGCCATCTTGCTTACTCCTGATATATTATCAGTGGCACTAATTGTTAAATTAACATTGGTTGAATTAGTATATGTTTCAGCACTATTTATATTTAAAGTTCCACTATTTGGAGCTGTGTTATCAATAAAAAATGGTCCTAGGTGGTTTGTTGTTGTCCAATTGCCAGCATTATCTACTGTTGTAATATGGAAATACCAATCAGTGCCATCAGCAAGTGTTGTTTGATAAGAAGAAAATGTTTCTTCCAAGTTTTTTGTGATAGTGCTTTCTAATGTATCTGCTAAGTGATTCCATTCAATAAAGTAACCATCTACTCCAGACAGGCTATCTGTTGCACTATTCCATGAAATATTTATTAAGTTTTGATTAGAATAAGTACTTACTGTGTGTGTTGTTGAGCTTGGTGTCGGATTTGTAGGTGCGGTACTATCAATTGTTATCTCCCAAGGACCTGACCAAGCTGAGCAGTTATTATATAAGTCACAAGCCTGAACCTGCCATGTAAAAACCCTTTCTACACTTTCTGTTGCGTTTATCTGCGAGATTGAGCCAATATTTAAAGGGCCATCACTACCACTGGGTAACCAGCTACTTTTATAGTTATAAGTTACAGGTCCGTTTTCATCTGTTTCATCTGTCCAATCTAAAATTGCTAAATCTTTTTTTATTGCCGATCCATCTGGAGGAAATACTAATGTTGGAGTGGCAGGAGGTGTTGTATCTGTTACATAGATAACATTAATTGCAATATAATCAAAATAGCTAACAAGTCCAGTTGTCCCTGAATGTGAAGCTGTATGGTCTCCTGCTACCGAGTATCTAATAACTAATTCACTGAAATCAAGCTGAGATATTTGATCTTGAGTTAGGTTTATCGTTATTAGTTCTGGGTTTGAAGAATATCCACTTTCACCATCATTTAAATTTGGTACAAGGTCTTGTTTGTTGATAGCTAAGTCTATATAATTTCCTGTTTGAGTTTTAGCATATAGTTTTGCGTCATAATTATTTTTATCAACATTCCCTGAAATTCCACTACTCCCATTATTTGGTTGGATCCTATTATTGATAACAAAGCTTATATTTTGTATTGTTGAATCACTTTTTGTATTATCTCCAAAGTAAAAATCAATATAGTCAGAACCAATATTGGAAACAGGTACCGGCCAATGCCCTTTTATTTTAAAGTTATCTGCATTTTCTTGGGTATTGAGATTGTTTGGCAAAGATATATTTGGGGAATCTGCAGAATTATTGCTTAAAATATAATCATTTGGTGGTGATCCTGATGTATGATCATTAATTTTAATAACAAATTTAGTCTCGGTATTTGTAGATGCAAATACTTGTATAAAGTATAAAGTAATAAAAAATAGAAAAATACTTACTAAAAATAGTTTAAATATTTTAAGTTTCTTGATCATATATTAGATATAACATTTTAATAACTAAACATCAACTTCCCTTTTTAACTAGGTTTTTAAGTATTTTACACACGTTGTGGGTAATTTTGTGTGTGAAAATAAAATATTTTTAGGTTGAATTTGTTTATTGAAAAGAGTAATATACATGAAAGCAAATCATGAAACCTATAAATACTTTAATCTCAGATTTACACGGCCATTCATATTATAGTGATGGGCTGTGTTCTCCGGCACAAGTTGTTGATAGTGCTGTTAAAAGTGGGCTTAATGTTGTAGCACTTACTGATCACAATACTACTCTTGGCATTGAGGAGTTTGATGAAAGAGTTAAGTTTTATAAAGGTTCAGATACAAAGATTATTGGAATATATGGTATTGAGGTAAGTACTAAAAAAGGGCATATACTTTTCTTGTTTGATGATAAAGAAAATTGTATAAACTTTGGTAGGTTTATTAAGGTTGGGCATGATAAAAATGATTTTGATAAAGTAGTACAGCTTTCTTGTAAATATAACCCTTTTATTATTGTCCCCCACCCCGAAGTTCCACATGTAAACTCTTTTTCGTTTGATGAGATTGATTATTTTTTAACTAAGTATACTCACCTAATAGGTTCTATTGGTATTGAGGCAATTAATGGATTATCTGAGGTTGTTATGCCAAAGATGATGTTGAAAAAACATAAAAATGTGTTTAAAGAGCATAAATTACGAAATTGGAAAGCAAATTTATTTGGGAATAGTGATTTTCATACAATAGGAAATATTGGGTTTGGTGTAACAAAATTTGAGACTGAAAAAGATATTACAACAGCTAAGGAATTTCTAGATTTTATTAAGGTTCTGGAAAACAAGGGTGAGGTTAAGGTTAACAAAAAAAATACGCTTGTTCACAAGGTGAGATCGTTGTTTCAGATTTTTATTATTATGATTAGATATCGTCTGATTATGAGAAGATTACATAAAGATAATAATTAATCTTGTTCTATTATTTCATCTATCTCAGTCTCAGCTACTGTTGCTACTTTATCCCCTTTATTTAGATTAATTACTTTTACTCCAGATGTGCTTCGTCCAAGTATATTTATCTGATTTACATTAATCTTTATAACCTGTCCATGTGTGCTTACGATTAAGATGTTCTTTGTTGTATCAGCAAGTATTCTTGCTTCTGCAATTAGGCCAGTTTTTGTATTTGTATTGTAGGTTTTAATTCCTGAACCGCCTCTTTTTTGTACTTTGTACTCTTTAATCTTTGTTCTTTTTCCATATCCATTCTCAGATATAGTTAGAACTTTGTAATCAATATCTTTCTCAATTACGTCTATCCCCACTACTTTATCATCTTGTTTCTTAAGCTCTATTCCTTTAACTCCAGATGCTGAACGTCCCATTGATCTAACATCATTTTCTTTAAATCTTATGCTTTGCCCTTGCCTTGTAAACATCATTATTTCGTTATTTCCTGTTGTTAATTTAACCCAGCCTAGTTCGTCTTCGTCTTTTAGTTTGAGTGCAATAATTCCACTACTCCTTATGTTCTTAAACTCTTCAATACTTGTTTTTTTAACTATTCCGTTTTTGGTAGCAAGAGCTAGGTATTTTTTATCAGTTTGTTTACTTATATTAATTACACCACTAATATTTTCGTTTGGTGAAATATCGATTAGGTTAATTACAGGTGTTCCCTTAGCTGTTCTTGATGTTTCTGGTATATCCCATGCTTTTATCGTGTAAACCTTACCTTTATTATTAAACAGTAGTACCTGGTCATGTGTTGAGCATGTAAACATCTCATCTATCTGGTCTTCTTCTTTAAGCTCATTTCCTCTAACTCCTTTACCACCTCTACCTTGTATTTTGTAGGTATCAGTCTTAACTCGTTTCATATATCCACTCTTTGTCATTGTTACAATACACTCTTCATCTGCTACAAAATCTTCTTCTGAAAATTCACCAATCTTGCCCTTTATTACCTTGGTCTTTCGTGCATCTCCAAACTCATCTTTTAATACCTGCAACTCTGTTTTTATCTCAAGTAATATGTTTTCTGGTTTTGATAATAATTTTTTGAAATTGCCAATTGTTGTTTTAATTCCATTTAGCTCGTCCTCTAGCTTTTGTCTTTCAAGTGCTGCTAGCTTTCTAAGCTGCATCTCTAAAATTGCCTCTGCCTGAAATACTGTAAATTCAAATTTTTCAACTAGGTTATTTTTAGCATCTTCTGAAGATTTACTTGCTCTAATTGTGCTTATTACCTGATCTATTATATCTAGTGCTTTTTTTAACCCTTCTAGTATATGCTCTCTTTCCCTTGCTTTGTTTAAAAGATAAATGGTTCTTCTAATAATTACATCTCTTCGGTGTTTTATAAATTCTTCTAATATTGTTTTTAGGGTTAAGACTTTTGGTTCGTCATGAACAAGCCCTACAATATTGGCGTTAAATGCAGTTTGTAAATCAGTATGTTTATATAAATAGTTTAAGATTTTCTGAGGGCGCGAAGTCCTACTTAACTCTACAACAACTCTTATTCCATCTCTGTCTGATTCGTCTCTTAAATCTGTAATTCCTTGTACTTTTTTGTCTTTTACAAGGTTGGCAATTTTTTCAACTAATGTTGCCTTGTTTACCTGGAATGGAAGCTCTGTTGCAATAAGCTGAAATTTACCATTTTTCTGTTCTTCAATATTTACTTTTGCTCTCTGAATTATTCTTCCTTTTCCTGTTGAGTACATTCGTTTTGTTTCTGAAATATCATATATTGTACATCTTGTTGGAAAGTCTGGTCCTTTAATAAATTGAATTAATTCATCAACTCCTATTTCTGGTGCTTCTATTTCAAATTGTGAGTTGGTAAATAACTGGACAGATTCAGCTAAACTTTCTATTCTTGCATTGGTATCAAGTAATGTTATAACTTCAGGAACGACTATCTCTTCTACTTTTTTTGTTTTTAAGTTATCAATTAAAAAGCTGATTGCGTCTATTAACTCTGAAAGGTTATGAGGAGGCACTTGTGTTGCCATTCCTACGGCAATACCAGTTGTACCATTTAGTAAAAAGTTTGGAAGTAATGATGGCATTACAGATGGCTCTTTAAACTCTGCAGAATAGTTATCGTTAAAATCTATTGTTGCACTTGATATATCTTGATATAGGTATTTTGCTATTTTCTCAAGCCTTGCTTCTGTATACCTGTATGCTGCAGGAGGGTCGCCGTCAATTGATCCAAAGTTTCCTTGCCCATCGATTAAGGGGTATCTTAACGAAAATTCTTGGGCCATTCGAACTAACGCATCGTAAATAGACATATCACCATGTGGATGATATTTTTTCATAACCTCTCCAATTGTAGCTGCTGATTTTGAGTATCTGTGTTCGTGCGTTGTATTGGTATCATACATCGCGTATAAAATCCTTCGCTGTACCGGCTTTAGACCATCTCGAACATCGGGGATTGCTCTTGAAACAATAACGCTCATTGCATAATCTAAGTATGCTTTTTCCATATCTGATGAGATAGTTACTCGTTTTACACCTCTTGGTAAAGTAGTATCAATTTTATCCACATTTTCGATATCCTGATTCGTTTCTTCTGGCATAATTTAATTTCTTATTTACTAAATTTTGTTTTGTAATCTTTTAATACATGTTCAACAAATTCCATCGCCTCTACTTTTCCTACTATTGAAGGGATCTGTACTGTTCCAGGGCCAGTCTGTGCATATTTATAAATCTCAAAGAATGTTTTTGTGTCTTTCATTGCCCACTCCGGAAAGTCTGTAATATCTTGAATATAGTCATATCTTGGATCTTTACTATTAACTGTTACTATCTTGTAATCCTCTTCTCCATTGTCTATCATTTTTACTAGCCCTACTACTCTTGCTTTAACTAAACTTCCTGCAAGTAATGGGTATGTAGAAAATACTAGTGCGTCAGCTGGGTCATTGTCTGGTGTATTCCAGCTTTGTGGCACATCTGCATAGTTAAATGGAAATGCTGTTGGACCATAAAGCACTCTATCACATTCAAGGATTCCGTACTCTTTATTTAATTCGTATTTGTTAAAATCTCCTTTAGATATCTCGATAATTACGTTTAGTATATTAGGGGCTTTATCTTGTTCTATTTTATGAAATATTGATTCGTTCATATTATTTTTTTATAAATTTTATACTTTTATAACTTATTTATGCTTATACATCAAGATCAGCCTGTTTTGCGTGTGACTGGATAAATTTTCTACGAGGCAAAACCTCATCTCCCATTAATGTAGTAAACACTTGGTCTGCATGTTCTGCATCATCAATTGCTATCTGGTTTAACACTCTTGTTTCTGGATTCATAGTTGTTTCCCATAGTTCATCTGCGTTCATCTCTCCTAACCCCTTAAATCTCTGAATAATGGATTTTGGGTTTTCTTCTAAAAATTTGTTCTTTTCATCATCAGAAAAGAGGTAATTCTTTTTTCCTTTTAATGTTGCTTTATATAGTGGAGGAACAGCAACATATAAATATCCGTGCTCTACAATTGGTTTTAAATGTCTAAAGAAAAATGTTAAATATAGTGTTTTAATATGGCTTCCGTCAACATCGGCATCAGTCATTATAATTAAGTTATGATATCGTAATTTTGAGATATCAAACTCCTCTCCTATCCCACTACCTAGTGCAATAATTAAAGTTTTTAACTTATCTGACTTTATAACTTTATCAATCCTTGCTCTTTCTGTATTTAAAATCTTACCAAATAATGGCAATATCGCTTGGTTTTTTCTGTTTCGTCCTTGTTTTGCAGGTCCTGCAGCACTATCTCCCTCTACAATAAATAGCTCTGATATTACAGGGTCTTTTGATTGGCAATCTGCAAGCTTTCCTGGTAGTGCGCCTCCTTCAAAAGCACCTTTTCTTATAACTGATTCTCTAGCTGCCCGTGCCGCTAGCCTTGCTCTTGCAGCAAGAAGATTTTTAGACACTAAATTTACAGCATCCTTAGGGTTTTCTAATAGGTAACTATCAAGGGCCTCTCCAAAGATCGTTTCTACAGCCTGTCTTGCCTCTGCATTTCCAAGCTTTGATTTTGTTTGACCCTCAAACTGAAGAATGTCTGAATCAAGTTTGACAGATATTATTGCAGTTAATCCTTCTCTAATATCATCTCCTGTAAGTTTTGGGTCTTTTTCTTTTAATAAATTTTGCTCTGATGCATACTTATTAATGCTCTTGGTTAGTGCACTTCTAAACCCTGTAAGGTGTGATCCGCCTTCTGGTGTCTCGATATTGTTTGCAAAGCTAAGCTCAACTATATTGTAACTATCGTTGTACTGAAAAGATACCTCGACCTCAATTTCTTCAAAACTTTTCTTTACGTAAAATGGATTGTTTAATACCTCTTTATTTCGGTTTAGTGATTGAACAAAAGATTTAATTCCTCCTTCAAAATAATAGTTAAAGGTTTGGGATTTATCTTGATCGGTAAATTCATCAATTACCTTAAAAAACAGCCCTGCATTTAGGTAAGCGTACTCTCTAAATTGATCTTTTAATTTTTGTATTCCAAATTCATCTCCATTTTTGAAAATTTCTGGGTCAGGCTTAAAGTTTGTAAGTGTGCCTGTCGATATTTGTTCCCAGTCTTCTATATATTTGTGTTCTAGGTTTTGTTTAGATGGTGCATAACTTACCCCCTTTAATAGTTTTGTTGTTGGAACCCCTTGCTTATAGCTTTGATGATAAAAAGTATCGCGTTTTACAAATACTGATGTGTATATAGATAGTGCATTAACAACCGAAGCACCTACCCCGTGCAATCCACCCGAAACCTTATACCCTCCTCCACCAAACTTTCCACCTGCGTGTAGCTTTGTCATTACAAGCTCTAAGGCAGAGACCTTGTATTTTGGGTGTTCGTCTGTAGGAATACCTCTTCCATTGTCCCACACAGTAACAGAACCATTTTTATGAAATATTATGGTAATTGTTGTTGCCTCTCCTGCTAATGCCTCGTCAACTGAGTTGTTTACCACTTCGATAACTAGGTGGTTTAATCCAGTCTGATCAGTTGACCCTATATACATTCCTGGTCTTTTTCTAACAGGCTCAAGCCCCTCTAAAACCTGTATTTGTTTGCTGTCGTAATTATTATCACTCATAGTGTTTTGAACAAATAAAATAGTATCATTTTAGCTTTTTAAATCAAGTATCAGTTTATATAATGCAATTTTTACGTTTACATTTGTCGTCTCTAGCTCTTTTTTTGCATCTTGTAATTTTACAAATAAATTTGGGTCAAGATTAAATTTGTTTTCTCTTAATTGCTGTTCTAAACTATTTATAATTTGTATTGCTTCATCTTTACCGTCAATCTCTTTTGTAATTAATTCTATATTATCAAGCGATACGCTTATCTTACTATTAATTATACTATTTAATGACAATTTTAGGTCTATGTTTCCGCTATTCTCTTGCTTTAATTTAATTATCTTACATCTTGAGATTACTGTATCAAGTAGAGATTTTATTGAGGATGTTATAAGGACTATCACAGCATAACTTGGTGGTTCTTCAAGTGTTTTAAGCAGTGCATTTTGGCTATCTGTTCCTAGGTATTCTGCTTTTTTAATTATTAATAACTTTGTTTTATGTTGATATGGCTTTATATTAATCCATTCTCTAGCGCGTTTAAGCTCTTCAATAGGAATTTTGTGTTTCCCTTTAGGTGTTTCTAAAATTTTAAGATCCGGATTGTTTTCAGTATTAGTTACAGAAAGTAAATTACAAACAATGTTTATCATCTTTTCTGTATCTTTAGTTTCAATAATATTTGAGCTAAAAAGTTGCATATTATGGTTAAGGTTAGCATTTTGGGGTGAAAAAATCGAGTAATTGGTACGTCCAAAGGTCGGTTTACTCCGCCTCCGCCTCCGCCAGTTGGCGGATCGGCACAGGGGCGAAGGGATGGGTATATAAATCAAATTATCTGTACATTAAGTAGCTCTCGCATATTGACGTTTTCATATGAAAATTATATTTATAGTCAATCGAGAGTGCAGGTAGTGAGAAGTACTTTATTTATGATTTGCTCATACTCTCAACTACCGGTACTTAATTACAGATAATTTTGTTTTGGGGTAAAACGCTATCGCGTTAGGACGGATTCAAAATCGGTATCAATGTCGGCACAGGGGCGATCGGTTGTAATTAAATCTTATTGGATGATACAATAGATTCAATGCCTGATAAAGTTCAAAAGACTAATAATTCTAATAATATTGAGGATATTCTGTTTGATTCAGGGTTGCTTGATGAAAATCAGGTTTCTGCAATTAAGTTTGAAAATGTTAATACAGGTAAGTCAGTTGAGGATATAATTAAAGACAAAAACTTAGTTGAAGAGAATGAGTTAGTTAAGGCAAAAGGTTTGCTATACAACATCCCCTACTTAGATTTAGAGAATGAGACTATTGATGCAGCAGCAATAGTGATGGTTCCAGAGGCTGTAGCTAAAAAACTGCATATTTTTCCATATAAAGTTGACGGATCTACAATAAGTTTAGTAATGGCTGATCCACTCGATCTTCAGTCAATTGAATTTATTGAGAGAAAATCTGGAAAAAGAGTTATTCCATATATTGCACCTATCTCAGTAATAGATAAAGCTGTTTTTAATCAGTATGGAAAGTCAATCACAACAGAGGTTTCTGCTGCTCTTGAAGATGTTATAGGGATAACAGAGATAAAAGAACAAGGGGTAGGTGATATTCAGAAAGAAGAGAAAAACTTAAAAGACGCGCCAGTTGCTCGTATTGTTAATACCATTATGGAGTACTCTGCAAAATCTGGGGCATCTGATATTCATATAGAGGCAGAAGAAGACAGATCTAGGGTAAGGTACAGAATCGATGGAATCTTACAAGAAAAATTAACACTTCCTAAAAAAGTACACGACTCTTTAATTGCAAGAATAAAGATAATGGCAAATCTTAAGATAGATGAAAAAAGGCTACCTCAGGATGGAAGAATTAAGATTAAGGTTGGAGATGAGGAGATTGATCTTCGTGTTTCTACCCTTCCAACTGCATTTGGTGAAAAGGTAGTAATTAGGTTACTTAGAGATACAGGCTCGACACTTAAGTTAAAAGACTTAGGTTTGCGAGGTGTTTCACTTAAACGATTAGAAGAGGCGTTATTAAAACCTTACGGAATTATCTTAGTTACAGGACCAACAGGTTCGGGAAAAACCGTTACATTAGCTACCTGTTTACGAAGACTTAATACCTCAAGAGTGAATATTATTACCCTAGAAGACCCAGTTGAGATTAGAATCGAAGGGGTTAATCAGGTACAGATTAATAATGCAGCAGGATTAACCTTTGCTTCGGGGTTAAGATCAATCTTACGTCAAGATCCAAACATTATAATGGTAGGTGAGATTCGAGATAGTGAGACTGCATCTTTGGCAATTAACGCAGCCTTAACTGGTCACTCTGTACTTTCTACATTGCACACAAACTCTGCAGCAGGTGCAGTACCCAGAATGCTAGACATGAAAGTTGAGCCATTTTTACTTGCATCAACATTAAATGTTTCTTTAGCCCAGAGATTAGTTAGAAAGGTTTGCTCATCTTGTAAAGAAGAGTATATAGCCCCAGAAGCAATGGCAAAGCAGGTAAGAGAGATTTTAGAGGGTAATAAGAGTGAACTATCAACAAAGGTTAGTGATGGCGATATTACATTATACCGAGGAAAAGGTTGTGATGTTTGTGGCTCAACTGGATATAAAGGTAGGATGGGGTTGTACGAGGTTATGGAGATTTCAGAAACAATTGTAGAGTTAATGTTAAATAATAAATCATCCGGAGAGATAGAGAAAAAAGCCGTAGAAGAAGGGATGGTTACATTAATGCAAGATGGTGTTATGAAAGCGCTAGAAGGGCAAACCACAATAGAAGAGGTACTAAGAGTTGCAAGGGAGTAAATAAAGTATTAAATTTACTAGATTGAACGTATAAAATAATATATACTAATTTGAAATACTGTCTATGAACTACACAATAAATGACCTACTAGATAAGGTTATTCAAGAAAAAGCTTCTGATTTGCATATTCTGTCAGATGTCCCTCCAATGATCAGAGTTTCTGATAAATTGAGTGCAATTGAAGGGATAAATAAACTTACTGCCGAAGAGGTAGAGATGTTAATATATAGCTTAGTTAACGAGAAGCAAAAAGGTATATTACTTCAAGAAAAAGAGCTAGACTTTTCGTTTTCATATAAATCAATCGGCAGGTTTAGAGCAAATGCCTTTTTTCAGAAAGGATCACTATCTTTAGCACTTCGTTTAATTCCATTTAAAATTCCAAGCCTAGAAGAGTTGCATCTGCCTGATTATTTAGCTGAATTTAATGACTTACCTCAGGGATTAGTACTAGTTACAGGCCCAACAGGACAAGGAAAGTCAACAACAATTGCAGCCATGATTGAAGATATGAATAATAAGTATAAAAGGAACATAATTACGATAGAAGATCCAATTGAGTATATATTCCAACATAAAAACTGTATTATTCAGCAAAGAGAAATGTTTCAAGACACAATGAGCTGGGATAGAGCTTTAAAATCAGTACTACGAGAAGATCCTAACGTAGTTATGGTTGGAGAGATGAGAGATTTTGATACTATATCGGCAGCTTTAACAGTTGCAGAAACTGGACACCTAGTATTTGCATCATTACACACTAATTCAGCATCTCAAACAATTGACAGAATAATAGATGTGTTTCCTGAACACCAACAATCTCAGGTTAGAACCCAGTTATCTGTAGTTATTGAGGGGATTATTTCACAAAGATTAGTAGTAGGAAAAGATGGATCCCGTTACCCTGCAATTGAGGTGTTAAAAGGTAGCTCTGCAGTTAGAAACTTAATTAGAGAAAATAAAACACACCAGCTTGATAACGTAATTGCGACAAGTGCTGATATGGGTATGGTTTCGTTAGATAGATCACTTGCACAGCTTGTAGATGCAGATTTTGTATCGTACGAAGAGGCTCAATTACATACCTTACGACCAAACGAACTTGCCAGGTTAATCTCTAAAAGGTAAATTATGAAATTTAAGTATCTTGCCAGAACAATAGATGGAAAAGTGCAAAGTGGTGTGGTTGAATCAAATGGTCAAAGATCAGCTGCAGCACTTGTAAAATCCCAAAACTTAACCTTAATTTCACTTGACGAAGAAAAAGGAGGATTCTCTTTAAATTCATTACTTTCAGGGCTTAAAGGAGTTTCATTAAATGAGGTTGTAAACTTTACAAGACAGCTTGCAACAATGATTTCGGCGGGGTTATCACTTAGCGAGTCGTTAAATATCTTAAAACAGCAAATTCAAAACCCACAATTTAAAACTATAATTCAATCAGTTCAGGCTGATGTTAGTGGAGGAAATTCTTTTTCAAATGCACTTGCAATGTATCCTGATGTTTTTGACACAACATATATATCGCTACTCACTGCTGGAGAGGCATCGGGTAACTTAGACGATATCTTAATTCGACTTGCCGAAAAGCTAGAAAAATCTAGATCATTTAAATCTAAACTTAAAGGCGCAATGATTTATCCAATGATTGTTGTTATCGCAATGACAGGTGTCATGATTGTTATGGTAGTTTTTGTAATTCCAAAACTAACCGATATGTATGATTCTTTAAATATTGAACTTCCACTCCCAACTCAAATTCTTATTGGAATATCTAACATTGTAATTAACTATTGGATTTTTATAATTATTGGGGTAGTAGGTTTTGTTGTTGCATTTTCGTATTTTAAAAGAACAGTAACAGGAAAGTACACATTAGATAAAATCGCATTAAAAATACCAGTTTTTTCTAAAATTACTAAACTTGGCATATACACAGAATTTACAAGAACACTCTCACTTCTTATGAAATCTGGAGTTAGCATTGTAGATGCATTACAAATTGTAGCTAACTCACTTGGCAATGTATATTTTCAAGAAGAGGTATTTGAAGCAAGTAGAAAGGTTGAAAAGGGAATTCCACTTAGTGAACCAATTATTTCTTCTAAATACTTTCCACCTATAATAGGTCAAATGATTGCAGTTGGAGAAAGAACTGGAAAAATCGACGAAGTATTATCAAAAACCTCATCTTATTTTGAATCAGAGGCTGATCAGGCTGTAAAAAACTTGTCAACAGCATTAGAACCTATTATTATGGTTATGTTAGGATTAATGGTTGGTACTTTAATCTTGTCTGTAATAACACCAATATATAAACTAACAAGTAGCTTTTAAACATGAAAAACTGCCAAGATTTCATACAATTATTATTATCTCAGATTAAATACTCATATATTTTTAATTTACTCCTTACACAAAAAAACGTAGGATTTTTGAGAGGAGGTGAAATACATAAATGATAAGAAAAAACAAAGGATTCACATTAATCGAGCTTTTGATCGTTATTGTTATTATTGGTATTTTATCCGTAGCAATTCTTTCTGCTATTAACCCAATAGAACAGATTAACAAAGCAACAGATCAAGGTAAAAAATCAGACTCAGCCGAGCTATTAAACGCTTTAGAAAGGTATTTTGTTACTTTTCAAAAGTACCCTTGGGATAAAGTTACAGGTGCAACTATTCCAACTGTAGCAGCACCTACAACTGCAGCCACAGCTTTAGGTGTTGCTATGACCTGGATTGGTGTTGCAACTGGAGATTCTGATGGTGCTAGCTTAGTTGGAACTAACGAACTAAAGCCAGAGTTTGCTAGAAGAACTTCTTTAAAGGATTTAAGGGTGTTTGTTTATCTTCCTTCAGGTTCAGTTGGAGCAGAAAATAACCTAGTTAGAATTTGTTTTGTACCTACTTCTAAAAACTTTAAACTATTAGCAAAATATGATGTTGATGGATCATTTGTTGGAGGAGGAGTAGCAGGAGCAGTATTAACATGCGTACCTGAGTAAAGTAGTTTGAAACTTAGTATTAACAAATAGAATAAGGAGGTGAAAAATATTATGAAAAACAAAGGATTTACACTTATCGAGCTTTTGGTTGTAATTGTTATTATAGGTATTATCGCAGGAGCAGTTCTTGTTGCAATTAACCCAGCACAGCTTACTGCAAAGGCAAGGGACTCAAAAAGAATGAACGACATAAGCACAGTAAGAGATGGAATAAACCTAGCACTTGCAGATCAAGAGATTGCACTGTCAAATACTAATGGTCCTGTTGTACAAGCTTCTGTTACAGGCGCTACAGCTGATCCAAATGTAGCACTAACATCTTGTACAGGAACACCTTGTATAACTATAGGTTGGGTAAAAGTAGAGGTTCCTACAGGTAAACTTGGGATAAGTAAGTACTTACCTGCTTTACCTTTAGACCCTTCTTCAGCAACACTAGTTGGGGTAGATTATCAATATGTGTATGAGTCAGATGGAACAGTTTTTGAGGTAAAAACACACTTTGAAACTGAAGATTTTAAACCAAAGTATGCAGTAGATGGAGGAAACGAAGCTGACTTTTACGAGATTGGAACAGGAATAACAGCATTACCTGTAACACCATAACAGTTGATTTAAGACAAAACTATATCTAGTTTTTAGAAAGAGGGGGTAACCCCCCTCTTTCTTGTACCTGAAAAAGTTAAATTGTATTACAATACTAAAATGGAAATATATCTACTGTTAGTTTACTTACTTATTTTTGTTGTAGGTGCAAGTTTTGGTTCTTTTATTGGAGTCCTAAACGATAGGCTTGATAAGAGTGGCGTCGTTAAATTGAAAAACTTACTTGGTCGTTCAAGGTGTGATAGCTGTAAAAAGGCTTTAAGAGTTACCCAGCTTATTCCAATATTTTCATTAATTGCCTCAAGGTTTAAATGTTCAAATTGCAAAGCTAAAGTCCCCTATCGTTATCTGTATTACGAATTAAGTATTGGCTTAATTTTTTTATCAGTTTTTATCTTAACTATAAATAATAATTTTTTAAATCTTGAAAATTATTTTAATTTTATTTTTGTTACTGTTAACTTATGTCTATTTTATCTAATATTTTTGGCAGATTACAAGTTTCAGGTTATTCCTAATATTTATGTATTAATTGGAGCTATATTTACTCTTGTATTTAACTTTTCATTAACTGCATATAAGCTTATTACTTTATACTTTCAGCTTAAAAATGATGGATTAGGCAAATATTTAATTCAGGTTGGGTTTTTTAAGGATCAGGTAATCTATTATTTTTCTCCTTTACTATTTACTTTACTTGGAGCAGTGCTTATTTATCTGTTTTTTTACTTTTTATACGCAGTTACTAAAGGCAGAGGAATGGGTGGAGGGGACGTAAAGTTATCATTTTATATCTCAGTTTTTTTGGGCTTTCCGCAGATGTTAATTGGTACATTTTTAGCATTTATTTTAGGTGCAGTTTTTGGAATTATCTTAATAATAAGTAATAAGAAACACTTTGGGGAGAAAATTGCATTTGGTCCTTTTATAGTTATTGCAACTGTGGTAACATATTTTTTAGGAGATTATATCTGGTTATGGTACACAAACCTGCTTACATAAATAATACTGCTTTTACCCTAGTCGAGCTTTTAATTGCTGTTTCTGTAATGTTGATACTTACTGCAGTTACTATAATGCTCCTAAACCCTACAAAGCTAAGATCAGATGCAAACGAAACAAAGTCTTTAAGTGAGCTTGGAACTTTAACTAGTGCTTTAGAGTTTTATTATAGCGATAAGCAGAGTTATCCTGCAACTTTAGATGCATTGACTACAGGAAATTATATAAGTGATGCTGCTTTACTTACAGACGAAACACCAATAGCCTATTGTTATCTAACAAAAGGAACTCCAGTTTCAACTTATAAAATTTGTACAAAATCAGGTAAAACTACAGCGCTAGATATTACTAATGTGAAAGTTAATTATACTGATACTGGTTGTAGTTATGTTGATGGGACTACAGTACAATGCTTACAAAGCCCCTTTTAAATTCTAAAGGTTTTTCACTTATTGAAATTTTAGTTGTGTTTGGAATTATTCTTGTTCTTGTTACCTCTGTAATTATTTATATCTCACCATTAGAAAATAGAAAAAAAGCTAGAGATCAGCGTAGACTTGCAGATATTATAAAGTTGCGTGAAGCATTTGAAGAGTTTAAGGCGGATAATCATATCTATCCAGATATTAAAGGTGCTGTAAGGTACTCAAATATTGCAGTTATTAGTGGAGCTGATATTTCTAATGCAAGTAATGGTTGGTTAAACGAAAATATGTCTAAGATAATGGAATTTTTACCAACTGACCCAATTAATAGTGGGGAGTATATCTATACATATACTAGAGATGATATAAGTTATGAGCTTAATGTAAAACTTGAATACTCTAGTGATATTATGCAAAATGATAATGGAAATAATGAAAATCTTTATGAGGTTGGAGATAACCTGACACTGTTATTGTAAGTTACCTACGTCGGAGGTATGTTTGAATAAAATTATCTACAATTAAGTACCGGTAGTTGAGGGTAATTGGAAATCATAAATTTAGTGCTTCTCACTACCTGCACTCTCGATTGACTATAAATATAGTTATCATATGAGAACGTCAACCTGCGAGAGCTACTTAATGTATAGATAATCTTTATTCAATGTAGTAATGGGGGTTACAGTCACATAAGTTTTTAAGCCGGCACTGGGGCGTTTAGTTGATTGTAGTTTAATCCTAGAATATACTATTACTAATGAAAAGACTGCCAAACTCAGATACAGGTTTTACTCTTGTCGAGCTTTTAATTGCTGTTGGTATTATTGCAATTATGACCTCTATTGCAATCCCTAATTATTTAAATAAAATCCGTGAGCAAGAGCTAAAAAATGGCGCACAACAGATACTAACTGATATAAGAAGAGCAAATGTAAAGGCTCAAACATCTATAGAGGGTACAGGCTGGGTTGTTAAGGTTACAGGATCAACAGGCACTTATAGTGTTTATAAATGTTCAGATACAGTTAATGCAATTTTTACAGATACTTTAAAGCCCGCTAATTTACAATTTACCTCAAGTCAGGAATTATATTTTCAGAAAAACACAGGGGTATTGTTAGCTGGTTCATGTTCTGGTGCTAATTTAGGTGCATCAGTTCAGATAAAAGTTAAGAACACAAAGCTAACAAATACTTGCACAGTAATAAATGTATCCTCATCGGGTACTATTTCATATGATGAAACTAGATCAATTACATCTTGTACATAAAAATAATAACTCGGGATTTTCTTTAATCGAGATGGTTATTACAGTTGGTATTATCGCGATAATTATAGTTGCTCTTGCAACTATGGGTATATTTACCCTAAAAAAGGCGTCGGAAAGTAATAATAAATCAAGAGCATTACGGTTTGCACAAGAAGCTGTAGAAGCGATAAGGTATTACAGAGATGTTGATCAGCAAGGTTTTAAAGATCTGACAAACAGTACCGATACAGGAGTTGGTAATTATATAATAATCATGAGTGCAGTTCCAGATACTGGTTGGCAGTTAAAAACTACAAAAAACGTAATAGGTGCGGGTGTAGGAACTGCCACTCAAAAGGAGAATGGTTGTCAAGATCCTGTTAAAGATGATGAAACTGGGGTATTTATTAGTACTACTTGTGCTAATGCAGTAGAGCCCTATTTTAAACGTAAAATTGAGGTAATAAATATTGATACCGTTAATAACGGGAATACAGATTTTAGAATTACAGTTTGGTGGGAAAACGGGAATGATACAGGTATTGTTGGAAAAAAAGTAGTAATTACAACTACACTATCAAGATGAAGAAGATAAATAACAAAGGGATAACTTTAATCGAATTATTAGTAACAATATCTTTAATTGGCATTTTAGTTGGAGTGTCAGGAGATTTACTTTTTACAATATTTAGAGCTTTTAATAAATCAAGTACTATTGTAAATATACAAGAAGAGGGAAATGCGATATTAAATAAGATTAAAACAGATGCCATAAATGCTAGTAATATTACTTTAGTCGGTGACCAAGAAATACTATTAACACTTGAGGGTAAAACTATTAAATATGTAATATCTGGAGAGAGTTTAACTAGAATAACAACTATATCAGGCTCACCACCAGTTATTACGACAGAAAATTTATTTGAGACTAGCTCGGGTGTTAAAAAGTATAAGCTTGTTTCTTCTGAGGGATCAGAAAAATATTCAGCTTTTATTTTAAAAAATTCCCAGTCAACACCTAAGTTATTAGTAATATATTTAACTGTTATACCTTTTACTCAGGATGCGAATACCCCAAACGATTTAAAGGTGGTTGGGGCTAACGCTAGGTTAAGAACATCTATTGTTCTGCGTGGTAGTTATGATAGAATTAATTAAGAAAAATAACCTGCTATGAAATTATTAACTCCAAAAAATAACGAAGGTGCAATCTTAATAATATCAATAATTATTGGCGTTATTGCACTTGCTGCGGGGCTTACTGCAGCTAACTTTGTAACAAGATCAACCAGAAACATTACCGATCAAGAGTCAAGCATAAAAGCACTTGCAATATCCGAATCAGGAGTTGAGAAGGTTTTAGGTGCGAGCACAATTAACACGTATACTACAAAATGTTTATTAACTACAACAACAAGGGATAATGAATCTGCTATACCTAAAACCTT
>Ga0209702_10000636_pt1 | contig 74083 bp, 63 predicted proteins | sample FRY01_FD_187210 | JGI IMG/M metagenome (GOLD analysis project Ga0209702, IMG submission 187210) | Freshwater microbial communities from Lake Fryxell liftoff mats and glacier meltwater in Antarctica - FRY-01 (SPAdes) (version 2) | ecosystem: Environmental > Aquatic > Freshwater > Ice > Glacier... | reverse complement strand
GGGAAATCCGCTACGGGCTACGCCCTTCGCTCCTTTCCCCGTGCAGATCCTGCAAGCACAAACCAGAGCCAGGGAAGGAATTCAAAAACCAAGCATTGAGTACACTTATCCACAGTTGCCGATTCAATCGGCAGCTACCCGTCCTGGGTCAATATTGGATCGGCAGGGTGGGTCAAATTTCAATCGGCGCGGACAGTCCAAAGCGCTGAAAGCTCCGTCTTTCTGGAAATCTTCGTTTCGCGAAACAGCCTGCTGTCATTGGGGGGATGGGGTTTTCGGTCAAGCACTATGTAAGCTACGAAGACACTTCCGAGCGGTTTCAGAAGGAGTGGTCTGAAATTGTGAGTTCGATGAGAGGAAAGAAATCATGACCAAAGTTGTTGTGCGTACCGATGATGTGGCAGGCTTCTTTGCGCGTGCCAAGGATGCCGCTCGTCGCGCTGATCTCGGTCAGCCGTTTGATGAGCGCGTTACTTTTTCCTTTGAAGACCCGAAGCGCATGTTTGCAGTTCTGTCGCAAGCCCGGCGTCGATTGATGCTGGAAGTCATGCACGAGCCCAAGACCATCAGCCAACTTTCGGAGCGCCTGCATCGCAATCGCTCGGCGATTACCAAAGATATCGGGATGCTTGAAAAGTTGGGTCTGCTCATCTCAGACCGGCAAGCCAACCCGGGGCACGGCATTCAGAAGGTCGTCAGATCAATCGCGCCAAAGATCGAGATGGTCGCAACACTTGGATGATCTGCCCTGAGCAGACTACTCTGACCGCACAACTCACCCTTTGACCGCTTGGGCAATCCGAGTGCTCTTTGGGCGACAGGCCGCCGGGCGGCTTTGTCACATTTGGAGGAGGCTGTGGCAAGTCAAGGCGATTTACGGATTCCTACTCAATCCTGCGGAAAAGAGCAAGGGATTGCAAAATTTCTCCATGCAGCATGAAGACCGGTTTGAGCGTACAGTTTCGGCTATGGTCAGGACAGTGGTGTGAGCAGTAGCGATGATCTCCATGACATTGCCAGCCTCCCGATTGATGCACGCTGATACGGAATCATGAGGGCTTCTGATCATAGGATTGCTGAGGGCTCCTGCGGAAACGCAAGGGGTCCTTCCTGGCCAAAAGTGTATGCAGGGGGCAACAGCGCGGCATTGCGCTAGCGACTGACTGCAAACCGAGGTTTGCAGGGGTTTGCACCGTCGTAGGTTTGCACCTCATCGCCGATGGCGTTGGCCAGCGCCACCACGCATTCTCATTGGGGAAGACAGAAAAAATCCACCCGTGATGTGCACCTGATCCAGTCATGCTCTCAAGCACCTTGGCCGCCGGCGGACTCAACTCCGGATTGATCACGCAGGCGGCGCACGCATCTGCCATTTTTTTGACCGCCTGCACCAAAGTGCAGTGGGCGGCCGTTCGCGCCTCGCTGCCCACGGCAAGTCGCAAACGCAGCCCATTGAGGTGGTGCAACTCTCCAATGGCCTGCACCCACTCAAACGCCCATGGCAAGAGATCGGGGTAGGAGTTGGCCAGGTCCAGAAAGTCACGCCGTTGGTGCGCCCAGCAGTACGCCAGCACAACTTTGGGGTTGAGCCTGGCAAACCTCTTGTAGCCGGAGTACCGATCGCAGCTGATGATGCCGCGATCCACACCGGTCAACTCGGTTTGGATCACTTCGGCCGCACGCGTGGGATCCACAACGTAGTGAACCGCCGAGCGTGAATGGAACACCCACATATAGCAGCTGTGCGACCCACCTTGCCCGCGACCTCCACGAACACCGACCAACGTGTCTCGTCGGCATACCAGTGCGGTTCGCTGCGTAGTTTGGCCAGCAGCGCCTGTTCGAGCGGGATGAACAGGGGTGCCAACATTTGCAGACCACCGGCCAGCGTCCCGGGTGGCATCTCAAGGCCATGGTCTGCAAAGTCCTGCAACAGGCGATGGCTCGCTCGGCCATAGAGAAACTTGTCCAGCAGCGCACAGGTCCCCACCGAAATACCAAACTTGCCGCGATTGATCAGGCGCGCCGGTGGTGGTGCCGTGACGATGCCGCTGGCACACCCGCATTGACACGATGGCACGTAGCGGTGGCGGTGAATCACGCGCCGGTAGGCCTTGACCTCGATCTCCAAAACCTGAGCGTCTTCGGTGCCGGGGAAAATCTTGAGCGCCAGGCCGCAGCGCGGACATTGCGGCTTATCGATGCCGACATACTCGTGACGCGCGGGCAAATGCGGTTGCAGGGTGCGCCCGTGGCCGCGCGTGCCACGCGGTTGACCGCGGTGAGCACGGGCAGCACTGTCTTTGCGGCGCAGCTCACTGCTCTGCTTGCGCTCGGTCTTTGCAGAGAACAGCCGCTTTTGCAAATCCCGAATCTGAGCCTGTGCAAACGCCAAATCGGCAAGCAACTTTGCCTGCGTATTGGTCGCCTGCGCTTTGAGCTCCCGCACGCGCACGATGCGCTGGTACCGCTGCTCTCGCCACTGCGCCCGCCCGAGCGCCTTGCGGTGCAGGATCTGCCAACGCTGGGCGTCTGTCTGTCTTGAGTTGGATATGCTCTTGCTTTGTGATCGTCACAAACACGCCGGCAAAAGGTGCTGTGCCAGGATCCCGGGGCGACCCATTGCCGTGCTGCGGTTGAACCGGTGATGCACTCATGGGCGCCACGGTAAGCGAAAAAGTGAATTGTGTTCAGCGATTTCGGACTAACCGACAGTCGGCACGGGTTCACCGAATATTTACAACTCGGGGGGGCCACAAAGGGCGAGGGTTTGCCCGATGTCGAGGTGGATTTCGGGTCAAGCGGTAGGGCTGCGGCTGCCAAGTGCGCGATCGGTCAGGCCAACACTGCCTCAAAACTCCACAGCAGATCAGCCCTGAGCAGGTGCGCGCATCCCGGCGGGCACAAAAACATGCCGTTTGATTTTCCTTCCCAGGACGGCTGCGACTTCTGCACGGCCTGCGGGTTCGTCGGTCAGTGCGGGTGAAATTGCACCTGCCGACTGATTGCCAAATTGAAGGGCGTCAAGGTCCGGATCGATGTACCTGAAACAGTGATGGCTCAGCTTTCGATCGGGTTTCGTTCGTGAATCGCATCCCCCCAAGGGCTCATAATCTCGGTGCAACCCATGTTCCGGCCCGCCTGCCGCATGACGCCGGCGGGTACCCCAAATGCGTACGGAAAGATTCCGCGCTTGGCCGTGACGGTGGGGTGCACCGTCCCCAGCGCATCGATAACCGCCGCACTCAGACCCTCTTCGGCGATGATGGTGCCGCCCCCGCTGTAATCGATACGCGGCTCATGGAATGCGGCTTCTAGAGACATGTCGAAATCCATCATGAAGGACGTCAGGTTGGCGACTGCGGCCATGATCTTGCGCCCCCCCGAAGCGCCAATGGCGAAGCGACGATCACCCTGCTCGCCGATCACGGGGCAGACGTTCATCAGACAGGCCTTGCCCGGGGCCAGTGAATTGGGCCGGCCGGGTTCGGGATCGAACCACATGATGCCGTTGTTCATCATCAACCCGGTTGACGAGGACATCACATGCGATCCAAACATCGACAACAGCGTCTGCGTGACGGAACACATATTTCCATTTCTGTCGACAACGCTGAAATGGGTGGTGCAGCTGGGGACCGTTGGAGCTTCATGGTCGCCACCGTGCGCAAGCCGCAACGCGTAGGCATTGGACAAGGCGCGCGCGGTTTCGCGATAGCTGTTGGCGTTGGGGGCGGCTGCCGGTGTGAAGTCCCGTTCCATCTGGGCCAGGCAACGCACCAAGTCACCCCCAGCCGACGGTCCGGCGGGGGCACGGACGATGCCGCCGCGGTAGCGGACGTCAAGCGTGGGCGTCACCTTTGCCTGATAGGCTGAAAGGTCGGCCGCGGTGACGCAGCCGCCCTTGTCCCGGATGTCGCTGACCAGAGCCTGCGCGATGTCTCCTTGGTAAAAATCACGCGGCCCTGCCTCGGCCAGGCGCTGCAAGGTTTCAGCCAGTCGACTCTGGTTCAATCGGACGCTGGACAGCGCGGTCCAATTGCCAACGATGGGCCATTGGCCGTCAATCAGGAACATCGCTGCCGCATCGGGATCACGAGCCAGGTTGCGCGCTGCCGAGGCGATCAGCAGCGACGCGTACCAGTCCACCAGCAGGCCGTCGCGCGCTCGGCTAATCGCTGGTTGCAACAGGTCTCGCCAAGGCATCCTCCCGAAGCATCGGTGGCACAGCTCCATCCCTGCCACGGTGCCCGGAACTGCAATCGCGGTGGCTCCGAAAATGTTACGGTCATCCTTGACGCTGACCCATGGAAACAAATCACTGGCGACGCGATGTGTCTCCAGCGGATAGTCGGCGGGATTCAATCCGGCCGGAGATCGCATGCCAAACTGCACCGTACGCGAGACCTGCTCGCTTTCGCGCCAGATGGTCATCATGCCGCCGCCGGCCGGCCCGCTCATCCACGGCTCAACCACCCCCAGCGCGAAGGATGTGGCGACGGCAGCATCAATTGCATCACCGCCAGCCTCCAGCACGGACACGCCTGCCAAAGCGGCGAGTTTGTGTTGCGACGCGACGACGCCACCATTGGAAGCCGCCACGTGCTTGCGCGTCGTTTGGGTTGTCGAGAAGTTGTTCATCGCAGTCGGTTTCCTTTCACGGTGTGGTCCCAGGCGGGCCGCGGTGCCTGCGCGCGTTCATCAGGTACAAGGCAGAGAGCAACGGCGCCAGGGCGGCGACCGCAAAGCCCACCGGATAGCTCCTTGTAAGGGTCAAGACGCCTTGCAGAAGCAGTGGGCTAAGTACGTAGCCGCCGAATACCACGAGCGTTCCGGCAGAGGTGACATTGCCGACCTCGCCTTGCGGGGCCAGCGCGGCAAGACCGGCCAGAAAGACACCATTCCACGACACGACGCTAATGCCGGCAAGCGCCGCTACCAGCGCAAAAACCGCCATCGGGCTGTCCGGCCCCAGGCACGCCACAAGTACCATCGTGACCGATGACAGCAGTCCGGCCCCCATCAGCGTGGCCAGAGGCGAGCCAATCCTGTCGCTGAACCACCCCGCCGCGATGCGACCGACAATACCGAAGCCCTGCAGAAGAGCGAACAACGCACCGGCAGCGGTCAGTGAAATCTGCGCGTGTGCGATCAGGAAGACCGGGAAGTAGCTCATCAACACGCCTTGCGCAAGGGCGAGCCCAAGAGCCGACAAGGTAATGGTTCGCATTGCCTTATCTGAATTGACAAGGCGAAACATGGCCACTGGACGCGCCAACATCGCGGACGTCAAAATGGCGCGTAGATTCACGTGCCGCAAAGGGCCGGGTTCGCGAAACCAGTATCCGAGAACAAACGCGGCGGCGAACGCCATTCCCGCAGCTGCGGACAGCGCCGCACCGATGCCGCCCCAAAGTAGCGCCGCTGGCAACATCAGGCCTGCGATCAGCCCGCCCAGCGGAACTCCTGCTTGTTTCACGGAAAAAACGAGTCCTCTGCGGTGCCGAGGCACGATGCCAATCAGGATGTCGCTACCCGCCGGCGCAGAAGGGCCGTAGCCGATTCCGATCAGCAGCGCCGCCACGAGCATCATTGCCCAGGACCCCGAAAGAGACAGCAATACAGCCCCTCCGGCCAGCATGCATCCAATTCGCAATTGCCTCGCGGCGCCCAAATTCTGCAGTGCGGCGGTGCCCCAAAGGTAGTAGAGCATGCTGCCCAGACTGGTCGCCGATGCCAACTGCCCCACTGCGGCAGGCGACATGCCCGCAGCCGCTGTCAACGGCACACCGAGTAGTGGCTGGGTCCTTGTCAGCAGGGCCAGCACCGCTTGAACAAGGGTGATTCCGACCGCAATCTGAATCCAGCGCACGCGCGGACCCGCGGTCTGCCCGATCAGCACACCCACTGCATTCCGTCAATGACAAAATCCTGCCCGGTGATGAAGCAGGGTTCGGACAATGCCAAAAACGCCAGCAACTGCGCAACATCCGCTGGCGTCCCCGACCGACCGAGGGCAATTCCCTTGACCAACTCCTTTTCGCGTGCACGAATGAGGTCATTGCTCAGTTCGGTCTTGATGATGCCTGGGCAAATTGCATTCACGTGAATTTCGGGACCCAGTTCCTTCGCCAATGCACGGGTCATGCCCAGCAAACCTGCCTTGGCCGCAGCATACGAGAACTTGCTGACTGCACTGGTAACCCCTCCCGTGTGCGCGTTCAGCGAAGACATATTGATGATTCGACCAGCACCTGCTGCTTTCATATGCGGGGCAACGGCATGTATGAAGTTGAATGCGCCCTTCAGGTTGATCGCGATGGTGCGGTCGAACTCGGCTTCGGTGATCTCGAGCATGCACTTGGAGTTCGACTTGCCCGCATTGTTGAAAAGGATATCGATCTGGCCCCATTCGCGGATCACCTGCGCCGTGATTTCAGCGGCGCGCGCGTGATCGGCCACGTCTGCCTCGAAGGTCAATACGCTGCGCCCCAGTGCCGCGATCTCGGCACTGGTGCGGGCCAGATCAGCGGGAATCATGTCCACCAGCGCGATATCGACACCGCGTGATGCCAATTCCAGCGCGCAGCCACGCCCAATGCCCCTACCACTGCCAGTGATCAGTGCAGTCTTCTTCATGTTCGAGTCCTTATTTGGGAACCGGAGGCGTTACCGTGCCGGCAAAATGACAGGCTGATTCGTGCGAGGCAATTGCCTCCCCATGTACCGCCAGTACAGGGTCCTGCGCCCGGCAAATTTCGGCCACGTGCGGGCAACGGCCCTGAAATCGGCAACCCTTGGGCAGGTTGCTGGCATCGGGCGGCTCACCTTTGAGCCAGAAATTTTCCGTGACCCTGGGCCCGTTGATTTGCGGAATCGCGGCCAGCAGTGACTGCGTATACGGGTGCTGCGGAGCGGCAAAAATATCCTCGGTCACGCCGATTTCCACGATTCGTCCGAGATACATCACTGCAACGCGATTGCACATTGCCCGCACCACCGACAAATCGTGGCTGATAAACGTATAGGTCAGGTGAAATTTTTTCTGGAGATCTCGAAACAGGGTCAGCACCGTGGCTTGAACGGATACATCCAGACCCGCCGTTGGCTCGTCCAGAATGACCACCTTGGGTTTGAGCATCAGGATTCGCGCCAGACCGACGCGACGCTGTTGCCCGCCCGAAAGCTCATGCGGGTAGAGCTGCAAATGCGAGGCAGGCAAGCCGACAGCATCCAGAATGTCGGCCACCTTGCGGCTGCGCTCGCGCGCCGACAAGCTCGCATGGATGATCAGCGGCTCTTCCAGCGACCTGGCGATACGCCAGCGTGGGTCCAGCGAGGCACCGGGATCCTGGTAGGCGTATTGGAGACGGCTGCGCTGCTCTTTCGCCTCCCGCGGGGACTTGCCGGCAATATCGCGGCCCTCAAACACCACCTGACCCTCGTTGGGCTTTTGAATTCCGATGATCGCCTTGCCGAGCGTACTTTTGCCACATCCGCTTTCCCCGACCAGGCCCAGAATTTCTCCCTGCGCCAAATCGAAGCTGACGCCGTCGAGCGCCCGGATCTGGCCGATTTCGCGACCGAAGGCCCCTCTGATGGGAAACCGACAAGTCAGATCGCGGACGGAAAGAATGGGGCCGGTCATGAAGTCTGTCCTTTCCCGCTCGGAACCAGACCGGCGGCCGCATGGTCGACGACGGGATGGAAACAGCACACCATATGATCGGCAGCCGTTTCGGTCTGAGCGGGGCGCACTTCACACGCCAATTGCGCGCGTTCACAACGGGGCGCAAAGCGGCATCCCGGGGGTGGGGAATAGAAATTTGGAAGATCTCCCGGAATACCCGACATCTCTCCCTTTAAGCCCGGCACGCTGGCCAGCAATTTGTTGGTGTAGGGGTGGGCGGGGACATTGAAGAAACTGGCGACCGGTGCGGTCTCCACGTCCTGCCCGGCATACATCACCGTGATTCGGTCGCAGATTTCATAGGCTGCGCCCAGGTCATGCGTAGCCAGCAACACGGCGACGCCGCGTTCATTGGCCAGACGCCGCAGCAATCCGAGAATTTGCGCCTGGATCGTGACATCCAGCGCCGTCGTGGGTTCGTCTGCAATGATCAGTTCGGGTTCAGGCAGAAGCGCCATCGCGATCATCAGCCGTTGGCGTTGACCACCTGATACCTCGTGGGGGTATTTCTGCAGCAGCCGCTCGGGTTGCGGCAGTTGAACACTGTTGAGCATCGCGATCACCGCTTCGCGGTCTATGGCCCGGCGGCTGCGCGGATAGCGTTGCAGCAGAGTCGGGGTACTCGAGACCGCGTTCCAGTCGCGGCGGGGTGATTTCCATTTCATCAGATCGTCGATCTGCTCGCCGATTGTGAACACCGGGTTGAAGCTGGTGAATGGATCTTGCGGCACAAAGGTAATGCGACTGCCGCGTATGCGCTGCTGCAAGTCTGCATACGCGGGGTCCAGCATGTCGGTATTCTGAAACCGCACGGCACCGCCCATCACCTCCAAGGAGTTGCGCGGCAGTACGCCTAATACGGATCGGGCCAACGTGGTCTTGCCACATCCGCTTTCCCCGACCAGGCCCATGATTTCACCGGACTTCACGGTCAGGCTTACACCGTCCAGAATGTGGGCAAATCCGTTTTCGCCGCGAAATCCCAGGCTGACGTTACTGACATCAAGGAGGGGCTCGGTCATTTGCTGCCTCGGCGAATTTTGGGATCAAGAATGTCACGCAAGCCATCGCCCAGCAGGTTGAAACCCATGACGACCACGAAGATCGCTAATCCCGGGGCCGCGGCATACCACCAGGCAGCCGGAAGGAATTCACGTGCCTCGGAGATCATGCGACCCCATTCGGGTGTTGGCGCAGGTGCTCCCAGCCCTAGAAATCCAAGTGCCGCCGCCGTGAGAATCGTCACGCCCATGCCGATGGAGGTTCGCACAATAATTGCCGACGCGATATTGGGCAGGATGTGCATGACCATTACGCGCAGGTCCGAGGCCCCCAGCGCAAGCGCTGCTTCAATAAAAATCTGCGGTTTCAGCGCACGCGTTTCAGCGTATACCAGTCGGGCCCAGAATGGCCAGTAGGTGACGGACAACGCCAGGATGACGTTTTCTACCGAGGGCCCCAAGGTTTGCGCAATGGCGATGGCCAGCACGATCTGCGGCACCGCTAGAAATACATCGGACGTTCGCATCATAGCCCCGCCGATCCACTTGCCATAGTAGCCGGCCACCAGCCCGATCGGCACGCCGATCACGACAGAGGCGCCGACAGCGATGACGGCAATAGTTATCGTGATGCGCGCCCCAAACAGAATGCGACTGAAGATATCGCTCCCCATACGGTCCGTGCCAAACCAATGCTCCATGCTCGGGGCCTGCAAGCGCTTGTCGAGGTGAAATTCGGCAACATCTGCGGGGTGGGTCGCAAGCGCAGGAGCAAAGATGGCGACGAGAACCAGCGAGATGATCAGAAAAGCTCCGATAGCGGCCGCTCGGTCTCCGAACAACACTTTGAATGCACTCATTCCAAGGTCCTTGGGTCGATGAAGGTGTGGACAATGTCGACCATGAGATTGACGATCACGAAAACGAAACCGACCAGCAAGCTAAATCCCATGATGGCTTTGTTGTCCGATCGCATGATGGATTGCACCGCGTAGGTCCCCAGCCCCGGCCAGTCGAACACCGCTTCGACCACTACCGCGCCGGCAAACAGCGCGCCAAAAATAAGGCCGATCTGCGTGACGGTCGAGACCAGCGCATTGCGCAGTATGTATTTCCAGGTGATCAATGAGCGGGGCATGCCCATCGCGGATTCATAAAGGACGTAGTTGCTGTTCACGACCTCCAACACCCCCGCTCGCGTAAACCGCACCAGAGTTGCAGCCGCCGGCAGGGCCAGGGTCACTGCCGGTAACAGCAGATGCATGAACGTGTCGCGAAGTGATTCCATGTCCCAAGCCAGCAGCGAATCCACAATCAGGAAACCTGTGTATTTCTCCGGTCCAAATCCCGATATGCGCCCGTTCAGCGGCGTAATCCCCAGCTTGGTTGAAAAGAACATTTGAAGTTCCATGGCCAGCCAGAAGCCCGCGACCGCCAGACCCGACACGGAGAGAACGCGTAACACCTGGTCCGTCAGCGAATTTCGCCGGATTGCAGAAATGACACCTGCCGGAACCCCGATCAGAATCGCTATCAGAATCGCGACAACGGTCAGTTCCAAGGTTGCGGGAAGGCGGCTCAGCAGGTCCTGCGAAATGGGGCGCGCCGTGTACAGGCTCTTGCCCATATCGCCGGTGCCCAGACCGTAGATATAACGGCCAAACTGTTGGTGCAACGGCTTGTCGAGGCCCAGTTCGTGGCGCAGTTCCTCGACCTGGGCCGCAGTCGCGTTCTCGCCTGCGATGATGCGGGCAGGATCGGTCGGCACGACATTGGCGATCAGGAAAACGACGAGCGTCAGGCCAAACAAGGTCGGGACCAGCCAGACCAGGCGAGACAATATGATTTGGAGGCGGCGCATGAATATCCCCGTGTGAGGAACCGCGGCATATCGTCATGCCGCGGAACTCCCCATGAATCGGCTACCGATAGTGCTCGCTACTTGACGTAGCCCCACCGCATGTCCTGCCCATTGCCAACCGGGGAGAAACGGATGCCGGCTACCCTGGTCGAGTAGGGTCCGAACCATTTGGTGTTATAGATCCAGATACCGGCGGCATCGTCGAAGACGATCTTTCCAGCCTCCTGGTAAAGCCGTTTGCGCACATTCAAATCGGTCGTACGCATGGCATCTTCCAGCCGTTTGTCTACCTCGGCAACCTTGTAGCTCGATACGTTCCGCGTCGGCGCATAACGACTTCCATATAACTCGCCGAGCCAATTATTGGGATCCGCATAAAATGTGCTCTTCCAATAAGGCAACATATCAAACATCGTGTCCGGATTCTGCATCTTGGTGCTGATAACCGGCCATGGGGCACTTTCGATCTTGACATTGAGCCCCAGCTTCTTCAGCGAATTCTGCATCAGCGAAGCAGTCTGCTCGGTCTCGCTAAAGCCTGCCAGAGTTCCGATCGTGATGGTGCGGATGGGGCCCGGATTTCTTGCCTGATATTTGTCGAGGTATTCTTTCGCCTTCTTCATGTCATGGCTGTATCCTGCCAGGCCGTCCGGCGCACCCCACATATTATTCGGGATGATCGTAGGATTGCGACTCACGGTACCCTGCATGATGGACTTGATATAGCCATCGTAGTCAAAGGCGTATGACATTGCCTTGCGAAAATCGATATCGTCGAACGGTGGCCGGCCGTTGTGCATGGCAATGTGGTAGACGCGCATCGACTCGGCTTCGATGATCTGCACGTTCTTTTCCTTTTTCAGGCGCATCACCTGGTCGGGCGCCAGATAGCCGTCGAGACCATCGTAGTCGCCCCGAATCAGGCCCTGGATGCGCGTGTTGGTTTCGACCACGGTTCGGAATTCGATCTCATCGAAATACTTGGGGCCCCAACCCGCAAAGTGTCCGGCAAAACGCTCCCCGATGAAGCCAAGCGCGGGGTCATAGCGCTTCAAAGAGAATGAACCGCTTCCTGCAACATGGTTGGTCATCCATGCCGCGCCCCAGTCATTGTTAACTTCGTTCTTCTTCACCAAAGTGGAGTTCACGACAAAAATGTCCGATACGATCGAGCCGAATATCGCCGAGGGCTCTTTCAACTTGAACTGCACCGTGGTTGGATTGATGGCGACCGTACTACCTATGTCCAGGACTGGGAGAAACAGTGCACCGGCGCCACTTTTCAGTTTAAGCATGCGGTCCATGCTGTAAACCACGTCTTTAGCCGTCATCAGGCTGCCGTCCTGGAATTTGACGTCGCCGCGCAGCGTGAAGGTCCATACCAGGCCGTTGTCAGATACGGTATGGTCAGTGGCCAGCCACGGTATCAATCGCGGGGGATTATCGACCCACCTGTACAGTCCGTCGTAGAAATTAAGCCGCGTGGCAACCCGTGCCACATCGTTTACCCTATGCGGGTCCAGCGTGTCATACGAGCTGTTATTCGCGTGCACATAGCGGTTTTGGGCAAAACTAGAAATTGATACCACCAGCGACAAAAAGCCGACGATGAGACCTAATAGAAATCGAGACATTATATTTCTCCTCAGTTTCGTGATTTTGGGTTGGTGAAAGTTCCGATTCATTGCCATCGGTCGAGTCATGAGCGCAGTAATCCTGATGGATTCGGGTCGAGGGTGATCTGCATCAACTAGGGGTGGGCGTGGGCCTTGGCATAGGCGACGATCTCTGCGTGGGTAGCGAACCAGACATCGCCCCGGTCAACCATCAGCTCGATCAGTTGCTCCAGTATCCACATGCGCGAGCGGTAGCCGATGACATGGGGGTGCATGGTCAACTGAAAAACGCCTCCTTCGGCGTAGGCAGCTTCAAACTCACGGCGAAAAATATCGAACACACTTTCTGGCGGGGTATAGGGGCGCAGCGCCGAAAACCGGTTCATATTGAAATAGACCGCATCGTCCCGAATCCATTCGACCGGGAATTCGACCACGCCGGTTTCCACACCATCGAGAAGCAGTTCGTGACAGTTCACATCGGCCATCAACGAACTGTCGTATGCCAGACCCATGTCCCGGGTGATTTCCAAAGTTGATGGTGAGAAATCCCAGGATGGCGTGCGAATGCCTACGGGGCGCACACCGGTAATTTTTTCAAGCGTATCGGCCGCTCGCATTTGCAGGTCGCGCTCCACCGCAGGTGGCAACACGGAATTGCGCTCGTGGATCCAGCCGTGGATGCCGACCTCGTGTCCTTCGGCCACGAAGCTGCGGGTTTCGTCCGGATATAGCAAGGCGGCGACTGCGGGCACATAGAAGCTCGCCGGCGTGTCATGTTTGCGCAGCACTTTCATGATGCGCGGACTGCCTTGCCGATTCCCATATTGACCGCGACTCAAACCGCTGATCGACTCACCGCCATCGCGCAGTTCGTTGGTTTCATGGTCGACGTCGAACGACAATGCCACCGCGCAGCGCGCATTTCCTGGCCACCGCTCAGGGCAATAGGAGCGACCCGCACGAACCCTTCCGACCAGGGCCCTCCATTCGGGTTCTGACCATTCCCACGGTTGCTTTTTCTCTGTCATTTATCTCTCCTTACGGAAACGGGTGACCGGTCACGGGTAGTACCTGCCCGGTGATCCAGCTGGCGTGGATCGAAGCAAAGAACAGGACCGCCGCGGCAATGTCTTCGGGTTGGCCAAGTCTTCGCATGGCGATGCCCTCGATCATCCGGCTCTGCTGTTCTGCGGGGTATCCAGCCCACTGGCGCTCGTAGTCGGGGCTGGTACGCAGGAAACCTGGCGCCACGGAGTTCACCGTGATCCCGTGCGGCCCTAGTTCGAGAGCCAGCTGCCGCGTCAGGCCGATCAAACCGTGCTTGGCCGAGCAATAGCTTTGGATGCCGGTCAAGCTGGGCCGCAGCCCGGCGCCCGAGGATATCGTCACGATTCGACCGGATCGACGGGCTTTCATCGCGGGAATACAGGTCCGCAGCACATGCAGCGCCGACATAACGTTGGCCTCGTAAATTTCCATCCAGGCGGCATCATCGATATCTTCGATGGGACGTGGCGACTGGCCCCGCACCCCGCCAGCGACATGCACGACCACGTCTGGCGCCAGTTCGCCCAGGCAAACCTGAACCGCCTGCCCCTGCGCTAAGTCGATACGTACCGTACGCAGTCGGTCCGTCGCGCCGGCCGCATCTTTCAGTTCATCGAGACCCTCGCTGTGGATATCGGCCGCGATCACATTTGCGCCTGCGTCCAGGAACGCATGCACGATTCCCGCACCGATGCCGCGGGCGGCACCGGTCACCAGAACTGATTGCCCGGAGAACTCAACTTGCATGCTGCGGGTCTTTCGTGCGGATGGCGGGGGCTGACTTCGGCAATCGGACCATTGCCTTCTCCACCCCGGCGCGCACCTCGGATCCATCTCCTTGGCGTTGGTCGGCCGGCATGGCCGCGACATGATCGAAGACCTCGCGCTTGAGAAAATGTCGCCACTGGACTGGTATCTGTTTGAGCGCCAAGTCGAGTGCGGCGTAGTTGGCGACTGTCCAGATTTGCTCGAACGCCACCCGGCCATTGTTGTAGGCGTATGTGGCATGCTGCCTCCCCGCAACGCGTCGCGCGGCTCGAAGCGCGTCGGTTGCCAACGGATCGGGTTCCTCGCCGTTGAAGACAACCCCATATTCCCGCTCGGCCGCCGCTTTGGTCACCTTCTTACGCGCCACATCACGCGCCACTTCGGCGATGGGCCGCGTCAGCGGATCACCCCAGCCTCCTCCGCCGCCGGAGGTCAGGTTGATGACATCGCCCGGCCCCATCGACACCACGTCGGTGTTGCCCAGATTAATAGGGTCTCTCTCGCTGGTCGACTTCCAAAAGCTGCTGCTCTGCCCCGCCTTGCCGCCATTGCCGCCCCACGCCGCGAAGATCGTTCGGTCGCGGTTGCGCGCGGTCACGACCGTGTCCGGCGCGAACACCTGTATCTCCAGTTCGGTCGCGAGGCCTCCGCGATAGCGCCCCGCGCCGCCACTGTCAGGGACCAGGCCGTAACGCAGAAACTTGATGGGAACTTCGATCTCGGTGATTTCGATCGGTGTGTTCTTCAGAAAGGAGCTGAGCGCACCTGCGCCGTCGGTTCCGTCCCCCATGGCCGACCCACCCGCGCCGCCCACGACTGGCGCGATTGACGCCATGATTCGCCTTCCGCTGCGGTGATCGAAGGTCTTGACATTGACGATACCTCCGCCGCCGGCAGGCCCGACCGGCAATCTGTCGGGCGCTGCAGCGTGGAAGGCGCCCATCACCACGTTCTGCAATCGGCCGCAGGTCAGCGAGCGCATGCCCACGGCAGCGGGCGACTGCGCATTCAAAATCGATCCTTCGGGCACTGTGCAGCGCGCCGCACGCAGGATTCCGCCGTTCAGCGGGATCGTGGGATCCAGGGTGTACAAGCAATAGTTGTACCCCACCATCAGCAGTGCGTGGCGTGGGTTGCCGCCGGTTGGCATGTTCAGTGAGGCATTGAGTTGCGGATCCGACCCGGTGAAGTCCATCTCGATCTCATCGCCGCGGATACGCAGCATCAGTTCAAGCCGCACCGGAGCGCCACCGGCGCCGTCTTCGTCCAGGTAGTCGACGAACGGAAAGTCGCCGTCCGGTAACTTGGCGATCACTTCCCGTGCACGCAGTTCGCCAAGGTCGAGCAGGTCCTGGATCCCGTCGCGCACGACGTCGACGCCGAATTTTCGGACCATGTCGTGCACCTTGCGCTCGCCGGTGTTGACTGCTGCAATTTGCGCCTTCAGGTCGCCCCAATTTTGCTCGGGCATTCGCACATTGAGCAGCATCGTGTCGATCAGTCCCTGATTGAGAACGCCGCGATGCACCAGCTTGGTCGGGGCGAACCTTATACCTTCCTGATGCACTTCGGTCAGTGTGCGCGACAGTGACGCCGGGACGGCCCCGCCCATATCGGTGTTATGGATGTGACCCACCGCATAGGCGATTATTTCGCCGTCCCAAAAAATTGGCTTCCAGATATGCAGATCAGGGGTGTGGGTACACACGAAGCCGCTATACGGATCGTTGGTGATGCAGATGTCGCCTTCCTCATAGGTCTCTATCAAGCTGATCGCGCCGGCGTAATCCAGTCCGATGAACCATGTCGCGCCCAAATCACGGGGACTCGCGAAGGTCATGCCCTGCGGCGTCACCAGACCGGTGGTGAAATCCTCGGTCTCCTTGACGAAGGTCGAATGCGCCGTTCGAAACAGCGTATACGCCATGCTTTCGGCGACCGCCTGGGCATGGTTTTCCAGTATCTTCAGCTTGAGTGGATCAATTCGCATGGGTGACATCGCGGGTCAAAATCATGTTATCGAAAGCATCGACATGGCCACGAAATCCGTTCGGCACGATCGTCGTTGTGTCGTTCTGGGTGATCACGCATGGACAGTCAAAGGTCGTGCCTGGTGACAGGTCCTCGCGCTGAAATAGATTCACCTGCTGCTCTGTGCCATCGAGCATCACGGGCATTTGGCGTAGGGGTTGTGCCGCTTGCGCGACCAGCGGCAGGCGCGGCAGAACCGGCTTGGGCGAGTGGCCGGTTACCACCATATTGACGGCGATTATCTGGATGGGGGCGGCGTCATCGGCGTGCCCGTAAAGTTGTCGATGTGCATCGTTGAAGGCGCCCGCGATGGCCGCGATGGAGCCGCTTTTGATCCAGTCCATTTGCAGCGGCACTTCGATCTCGAACGATTGCCCGCGGTAACGCATCTCGGCAAAGGGCGATAGTGCGGGAATTCCCGCATGCTTCTGGTCCCGGGTTATCCAACTCAGCGCGCGTTCTTCGAGACCGGCGAGGATCCGTTGGAGCTCAGGCAAGGACTCGAAGCCGAGATCGAAATAGGCAGCCGCGGTGAAGTCGTTCCGAATATCGGCGGTCAGTCCGCCAAGCGCCGAAAGAACCCCTGGTACGGGTGGGACCACGACTTGGCCGATACCCAGATCGCGGGCAAGAAAGCAGGCCATCATCGGACCGCCCCCACCAAACGGCAGCAGTGAAAATTCAGTGGCGTCGATACCGCGACGCGAACACAGCTTGCTGATCTCGCGGTACATGCCCGATACAGCGACGTCGATGATCCCTTGGGCAGTTTCGGAAATGCCAAGCCCCAATTTTTTCGCAAGCGGCGCAATTGCGGTTTTCGCCGCATCGCGGTCGATCCGAACCATTCCGTATCCAAGCGCCCCTACATCGAGCAAGCCAAGCGCAACAAATGCATCGGTGATCGTGGGCCGCGTTCCACCGCGCCCGTAGGCCGCCGGACCGGGGGTCGATCCTGCGCTTTCGGGGCCCACGCACAGAATGTCCGCTGCATCCAGCCAAGCAATGGACCCGCCGCCATCGCCGATGGAGGTGACCGCGACCGACGGCACATAGACCGGAAAATCGCCGACCACCTCGGCGTTGCCGAAACCTGGCATCCCGTCCTGAATGATGGCGACATCGGCGCTGGTGCCTCCAATATCGAGACTGAGAACCCTGGGAAATCCGGCCTCGCGCGCAATGAAGCTGGCGCCCATCACACCGGCCGCCGTACCCGAAAGCAGGGTCTCGACACAGGCCGTTTTTCCAAGCTCGGCCAACATCACGCCGCCATTGGACTTCGTGATCATGGCCTGGGCCGAAACGCCAATTCCGGCCAGGGCGTCCTGTAGCGCGCCGAGATAACGTGCCACCGTCGGCTGCACGTAGGCATGGATCACGGCAGTTGACGTGCGCTCGTATTCGCGAATGATGGGTCGAATGCGATGCGAACAGAACACATGCATATCGGGTGCCAGTTCGGCCACTAATTGGGCCGCCGCAACCTCATGGGCGGGGTTGCGGTAGGCGTTGAGCAGCGAAATCACGATGCCTTGCGCGCCGGCCTTCTGCGCCCGGGCGAGGGCCTGCGCAACGCTGTCGCGGTCGAGCGGGATGTCAACACTTCCATCCGACAACATCCGTTCGCGCACCGGTTCCACCAAGCTGCGTGACACAAGGGGTTCAGGACGCGCCGAAAGCAGGTGGTAGGGATCTGGCATCTTCAGCCGCGCCAACTCCAGCACGTCGACAAAATTTTCAGTCGCGAACAGGCACAGCCGGATGCCTTTGCGCATGATGAGCGCGTTGATGCCGACGGTGGTGCCATGGGTGAAGTAGCTGATTTCGGCGGGCGAAATTCCGAATTGTTCTTGCAGCGCCTTCAATCCGGCAACAACCTCCTGGCCTGGGGCGTCGGGCGTTGACAGAACTTTCATGGTTCTGATTTGCCCGCTTTCCTCGTCAAATATGCAGAAGTCGGCAAATGTGCCGCCGATGTCCACTCCTACGCGGTATCCCATTTCAGTTGCCTTCCCGTGCGGCATTGCCGTGATAGCCCAGCCGCTTGCTCAAACGCAGGGCTGCGGCCTGCAGGATTTCAAGAAACCGTTCGCGGTTGGGAAGGTATCTCTGCGTGACGGTGGCTATATCCATCGCGGCAATCACCTTGTCAGTCTCGTCCCGAACGGGCACGGCGATGCCACAGCCGCCAAGAGCGTATTCCTCGACAATTTCGCCGTAGCCGTTCTTGCGAATATCAAGCAAGATCTGCCGGAGCATGGCCTCATCCGTGATCGTGCGCTCGTTCAGCTTTTGCAGATCCGTCCGCGCGAAAAATCCGTCAATTTCCTGCTGATCGTCAAAGGCCAGCAACACGCGGCCCATGACGCTGGCATATGCAGGCAGGATGTGTCCGATTTCGGCGTCGTATCGGATCGGTTGCTTGCTGACGACCTTGCAAACGACTCGAATATCACGACTGTGGTTCCGCGCACCCAGAAAGACGGTTTCACCGCTCTGCGTGCTGGCATCGTTCATGATCGGCAGCGCCACGGCCTTCAGGCGTGCTTCAAACCCGGCAATCCAGGTTCCGTTGTTGCGAAACGCGCTGGATAGACGATAGCCGTCGCTCGCGTCCTTGACGACGTAGCCACGCGTCACGAGCGTCATCAGGAGGCCGTGCGCGCTGCTTCTGGGCAGTCCAAGAGTGGCAATGACCTCGCGCAGTCGCAAAGGGCTTTCGCTAGCCGACAGCAGTTCCAGAAGGTCTAGAACCCGCGTGGCCGATTTTATGGTGGAGTTCACGTATGTGAATTTAATTCATGTAGCGGTTAATGATTACCCAATTAATTGGTCTTGTCAACACAGCTCTGCCGATTCCGTTCGTCAAGCCAGCGCGGGTCAATGCGGGGGCGACACTTCAGTGTGAAGCGCACCAGGTTTCTCGGCCGTGTGAACACTCGCTACGAAGTAGTCCACATGTCCGGCCACCAAGCCGCCCTGTCTGGCCGTACTGGGTGGAAAGTCGGACGAAATGGCGCAAGACAGTTGATCGACCAGCGAGTTCTCATGGATGCTTGGTCAGCGCGGACACTCCTGCCCAAAAAACGGGCAGAGCCAGTAAAACACCTGGGTCAATTTTGGGTCGGCACAACCTCGATAAGTGGGTCAGTTTTCGGTCGGCGTCAACAAACTATGCACCCAAAGCGCTCGTGGCGCCATTGCTCGCGCGGCACCGCACGCGCGTGCAGGCTCTTCCAGTAATTGGCCTGCATGACCAGCTCGATGTGCTGTGCCTTGGTAAGGCTCACCAATTCTTGCGATACCGCCGACGCATCCCTGCCCCCTTGTGCAAGGTTCGCTTTGCTGGGGCTTGGCACCGCGCTCATGGGGGGAGCAATAAAGAAAACCAGCAAAGTGTCCAGCAATTTCTTGCCACCCCAAAAATCGACCTACGTGTTCACCGAACGTTTACACGGATTTTTGTTCAGCATTGGTCGGGCGCTCGGCAGCTGAGAACGAACATGGCGCGACGTGGGTGATCGACTTCCACGTGTTATCTCCGGTTCGCAGCAGCAGGGCGGATGCCCGCCTGAAGTTTGACTCGCAACGGGTAGGGCTGTGCCCGCAGCCCAGCTTTGCATGTCGTTTGTGCCGGTGGGCCGCAAAACCTTGGGGATTCAGATCGCCACATCAGGGAAAACACGACTCTTGAGGACGCTTTTCGGTGCGATACGTGGGCTCATGCGGTTGAATTTCTTTATCCGTTGGCACGCAGGCCTTGGCGCAGCAGCGCAGGGTCCGGGCGCGTTCGCAGCACCGATAATGCCCCATGACCGACGGCGAACCCACTCGTCCCACTGCGCCAGATGCGCCAGCCCACAAGCGTCGCGTGCGCTACAGCGGCACGCATCCGCGCCAGTTCGAGGAAAAATACAAAGAGCTCAACCCCGAGGCCCATGCCGACGAGGTCGAGAAGGTCATGCAGCGCGGGCAAACGCCGGCGGGCATGCACCGCTCGATTTGCGTGGACGAAATCCTGGCGATTTTGAACCCGCAACCGGGCGAATGCGGGCTCGACACGACGCTGGGCTTTGGCGGCCACACCCGGGCGCTGCTGCCACGCGTGCTGCCAGGCGGCCACATGGTGGGGCTGGACGTGGATTCGATCGAGCTGCCGCGCACCCGTGAGCGCTTGCAGGCCCTGGGCTTTGGACCACCCGAGCTGGTTTTACAGCACAGCAATTTTTCCGAGCTGGCGCAGTTTGTTCCCAAAGGCGGTTTTGATTTCGTGTTGGCGGACTTGGGCGTCTCGTCCATGCAGATCGACAATCCTTCGCGCGGCTTCAGTTTCAAGGTCGAAGGCCCCTTGGACCTGCGGCTGGACCAGGCGCAGGGCCAGTCGGCCAGCGCGCTCTTGCAGTCGGTCACGCGAAAGCAGTTGGCGGAGTTATTGACCGAAAACGCCGACGAGCCCTACGCCGTGCCGCTTGCCGCAGCCATGCAAGGCCAGTACCTGGAGACCACCGTGCAGCTCGCCGATCTGGTGCGCGCCACGCTGGAGCGAACCTTCAAGAAAAGCATGCCCGAAGACGAGCGCCTGGCCGAGACCAAGAAGGCACTGCAACGCACCTTCCAGGCCCTGCGCATCGAGGTCAACAACGAATTCGGCGCGCTCGACGCGCTACTGGCGCAACTGCCGCAGTGCCTCAAGCCGGGCGGGCGCGTGGCGATCTTGAGCTTTCATTCGGGCGAGGACCGTCGGGTGAAGAAGGCCTTTCAAACCGGTGAGCGCGATGGCACTTACGCCCGGGTGGCGCCCGACCCGATGCGCGCGTCCTTCGAGGAGCGCCGCGCCAATTCGCGCGCCAGCTCTGCCAAGCTGCGCTGGGCGATCAAGGCGGGTTGAGGCAGATGGGGGCGGACGGCGATTGAAGTTGGCAGCGCCGGCGAACTGGCAAGTGTGCTGGCAGTCGTGCGCGATGCAGTTGATGACGAAGTTAACAAAGACGGAAATTGATTTCATGCAGATTTGCCGGAAGGACACGATGTTCCGATGGGCGGCGTACTCGCGGATTTTGTCAGCCTGGTTTTCTGTCGAGTATTGTTGGTGCTCCGTTGACATGCGGACATACTCGACGGCGCGAATGCGTTTCGAATGATCCGACGGAGATTCTGTTACCTCGATTGACTGCATACGTCCCGATCACTCATGTGGTTGGCAGGGCATGGGCTCTCGGGAGACCGTCAGATCACGCGCCTACCGTGGGCCAATCACGTTCAGGACGAAATCAAATGACTGAGAGCTCATTTGGGCTGCACGTTACCGCCGGTGCCACAAAACTTCCAACACGTCCTATCTTTACAGTCGTCCTCTTTACAAGAGCAGGAATCGCAAGCCGGGGTGATTTCAACGATCCAGGTGCCGTTTGTCGTGGTGCCGTTCCCAGTTACAGGCCGTATTCGGTACACGCCAGCAGGAATCCCACCAAGTGCCGCCAACTCGTCCATCTTTACAAGCGGGGGGCGGATGCTCGATTCACTTTCACGGCTTATGGCGCTTGCGGCGGAATCGGAATTTGACTTGCGGTACTCGCGCCAGTAATCTGGGTTGCGGTCAATCCATGCGCGCTGGACTCGGTGTTGGTTGTCGCATGGCCAAGGAGGGTCTGATCGCGCGCCAATTCATGCTCGGGGTGGTGCAAACCAGTGAGGGCCTGCCGATCTATCACGAGGTGTTTGATGGCAACACGGCCGAGACCAAGACGTTGCTGCCGACCATGGCCAAAGTAATGGAGCGCTTCCCCCATATCCGCCGCCTGGTGCTGGTGGCCGATCGGGGGTTACTGAGTTTGGACAACCTCAAGGCTTTGCAGGCGATCAGGCTGCCTGGCAAGCGGGCTCTGGAATTCATCCTCGCTGTGCCAGGCAGGAGGTACAACGAGTTTGCTGATCTGCTGGAGCCGCTGCACCAGCAGTGCTCAACAGCAAGTGAAGATGTCACTGGGGAGGTGGCCTGGAAGGGCTTGCGCCTGTGTTTGGCACACGACCCCGCCACGGCGCAGGAACAAGGACTGATTCGCACGACCAAGATGCAGGAGCTCGAACAGATGGCCGCCGCCTGGTCGGGCAAGCTCGAGGGACAAGACCTGGGCCAAGTAAAACGCGGACGCAAGCTCTCTGACAGCGGCGCCAAGGCGCGTTTCTACCATGAGGTGTGCGAGGCACGGCTGGGCAAGATTCTCAAGGTGGACATGCCAGGCGAGTTGTTCAGCTACGCGGTGGATGAGAGTGCCCTGAAATTGGCCCGGATGATGGACGGCAAACTCCTGCTGGTGACCAACGTGCCGGACATGGATCCGGCGCAGGTGATTGCGCGCTACAAGTCGCTCGCTGACATCGAGCGTGGCTTCAAGGTGTTGAAGTCCGAGTTGGAGATCGGTCCGGTGTTTCACCGATTGCCCGATCGCATCCGCGCACACGCATCGATCTGTTTTATGGCTCTGGTGCTTCACCGGGTGATGCGCCTGCGCGCCGCCAACTCCGGCATCACGCCCGAGCGGGCACTGCAATCATTGCGGCGCATCCAGCATCACCGCGTCATCCTGGGCGGCACAAAGCAGCTCGCCGGCGTGTCTTCTATGAGCGACGAGCATGCCGAAACGCTGCGGGCGCTGAAAGTTAAACAACCCACGGCAAATCGGCAGTTGACCCTCTTGTAGGGGCACGTTTGGCACCCCGTTTCAATGAAATCAGGGGCTTACGCGCGTAACTGTCGAACTCGGGGGAGTAGTATGTTTGGGTTGGGACTTAGTGATGCGATTTGAAGGTTTTGCCGCACGCGGCGCAGGTTTTGGTTGCCATGAAAATTCTCCATACAAAAGGGGTATGGAAAGTGGCACGACGAGAGGGAGCTGTGCAATTGGCCGCAATTACGCGCACACACGCAGGAGTAACTTCTGCAGTAACTTTTTTGACGCTATACTCGCGGCCTTGAATCTGGGGCGTTGCGGAGATCTTTCGATTCCGCCCCAGGCACCAAATTGAAGGCCCATTGGCAACGATGGGTTTTTTTTCACCACAGCAGTAGCCGTGGTGAACATGCGGGAATAGCTCAGTTGGTAGAGCGATACCTTGCCAAGGTATAGGTCGAGAGTTCGAGCCTCTTTTCCCGCTCCATTTGCATTCGTATCCTTGTTCACGCGTGCTGGCCGACAACGGTTCAGCCTGCAGTCACGTCGGCGCGCTTTGCGGAGAGCAAGCTACGCGAATCCCTGCGGCGTTCGTTCGACACCGCGTCCAAAACGAGTACAGCTATCGGAAGCCTTGCCGGGTACTGCTGGTACGGAAGATTCTTAGTAGTAGCCCCTTCCGGCGTCGAAGTCCAATACGAGCGCCACGGTCCCGAGCGGATCACGACTGGGCATGGGGAGTCTGGGGTGGTGCAGCTTCTCAGGGCGCGTAGACCGGTGCATTCATCGGGGGACCATCTATGCCCAGCGTCACAGCGGCGGCCCTGCGGCGGCGCAGTAGCTTTCGATTCCATGTCAGTCGCGGACTCCCAGGCGCACTCTCGGATCACCCCGGCGACATCGGCCGCAATAACTCCGCCAGATCACTTTCCGTAAACAAGGGTTGCTTGCGCCCGGCGGCGCCGCTGTAAACACTGTCGGCGAGTGCCGCCTTGCGCTCCTGCAAAGCAAGGATGCGTTCCTCAATCGTGCCCTGGGCCACGAGCTTGAGCACCCACACACTCTGGGTCTGCCCAATGCGGTGGGCGCGGTCCGTGGCCTGGTTTTCGACCGCCGGGTTCCACCACGGGTCGTAGTGGATCACCGTGTCCGCCTGCGGCAGGTTCAAGCCCACGCCTCCCGCCTTGAGGCTGATCAGGAACAGGGGCACTTGGCCGCCGGTGAATTGTTCGATCAGTGCATCGCGCTTCTGGCTTTGCCCGGTCAGTTTGACCCAGCGCATCTTGCGCTTTTCCAACTCTGCCTCGATCAGGGTCAACATGCTGGTGAACTGCGAGAACACCAGAATGCGGCGTCCCTCGGCCAGCATCTCGGGCAGCATCTCCATCAATTGGTCCAACTTGGCCGACACTTTCACTTTTTTGGCCGCTGCCAGTGGCACCAGCCGCGGATCGCAGCAGACCTGGCGCAGCTTGAGCAGGGCATCCAGTATGGTGATCTGAGACTTGGCCAGCCCTTTCGCGCCCAAGGCCTCGCGTACGGTTTTTTCCATGCCCAGGCGAATGGTTTCATACAGGTCGGCCTGCGCACCCGAGAGCTCCACCCGCATCACCGTCTCAACCTTGGGCGGTAGCTCGCCCGCCACCAGGGCCTTCGTCCGGCGCAGCATGAAGGGGGTGATGCGGGAACGCAACTGGGCCAGGCGGTCCTGATTGCCGAGTTTTTCGATCGGCGCACGAAACAACTCCCCAAAACGCTTCTGGCTGCCCAAAAAACCGGGCATCAGGAAGTGGAACAGGCTCCAGATCTCACCCAGGTGGTTTTCCATCGGGGTACCCGACAGGCACACACGGTGGTGGGTCTGCAGCTCACCCACCACTTGCGCGGCATGGGTGCTGGCATTCTTGATGTTCTGCGCTTCATCCAGCACCACCAGGTGCCATGGCACCTGCAGCCAGCGTTCCCGGTCGCGCTGCAACAACGAATAGGGCGCAATCACCAGGTCATGCTGATCGATTGAATGGGTGACGCCATGGCGATCCTTCCCATGGATGACCAGGCTGCGCAATTGCGGGCAGAAGCGCGCTGCTTCGCGTTGCCAGTTGCCCATCAGGCTGACCGGGGCAATGATGAGGGCCGGTCGGGTCAGCCGACCGGCATCCTTTTCCACCTGGATGTGCACCAAGGTCTGCAGCGTCTTGCCCAGGCCCATGTCGTCGGCCAGAATGCCGGCCAGGCCATGGGCGCGCAGGAACTGCAGCCAATCCAGGCCCTGCTGTTGGTAGGGGCGCAGAGTGGCCTGCACGCTGGAGGGCACGGGCACCTCGGGCAACGCGGCCGCGCCACCCAGTTGCTGCACCATGCGGCGCAATGTGTCAGCGCCATCCCATACAGCGCCCTCCCCCAACGCCGCGCCGGTGCGCAAGGCATCCAGCCGAGATAAGCGCAGGCTGTCGCCCGAGAAGTCATAGTGGCGGTCCCCCACCAGCTCCAACAGCGCAGCCATCCACGGTCGCAGTGCGTCGGTAGGCAGGCGGATAAACCCCTTGCGGTCGGCGGCACGCAGGTAAATGAAGGGCGGCAGATCCGGCAAGCCCGTGTGCGGATCGGTGGCGGACGCGCCGGCCTGGGCGATCAGCTCGGGAAGCCAAGGAAGGATGTTGTGCCGCCGACCCTCGATCTCGATTCCAAGAGACAGGTCGAACCAGGGCGAGGTGGCGCCGGGTTCAGCGTCGGCGTCTTCACTGCCCTCGGCCAGCATCTGCACCTGCAGCGCGTCGGCGCGGGTCACCCAGCCCTGCAGGGCATCGTCCAGCGTGAGATGAAACCCGGCTTCGCGCAGGACCGCGAAGTCCGCGTCAGCCCAGCGCACCCAGGTCTGCTGGGACTGGTTGGCAGGAAAACCATAAACCCCCGCGCCGACCGCTGACAAACCAAGGCTTGTCAGCCGCAGGAGGGCAAGGCGCTCGGACTCGACATCGCGATGCAGCAAGAGCCGCTCCTGGGGGTTTTCGAGCACCACCGTAGTGCCAGCACCCTCCCACCAGCCGCGATGACCCGCGTAATCGAAACGCACCGTGGCTTGCATCAGACCCTTGTCGGGCACCTCGTCGGGCGGCATGGGCAGCAAATGCAGTCTGGCCTGCGGCACGATGCCCGCCAAGGTGCGCAGTGCCTGCAACACCGGCGGCGGCGGGATCGTCCCCAGGGCCTGCAGCAGTGCCAACTGGTGGCCCTGCATGGCCTGGGCCGTGAGGGGCGGGGCGCGGAACAACACCGCCAGTCTGGCGGGCGACAGGCCCGGCGCCAGCAACAAGCCACATTCGCCCTTGGTGGCATCCAGGTACAACAAAGGGTCGTTGTGGCAGATGTGCGCGGGCCCATCGACCACTTTTGCGCGCAAATGCCAGTTGGGCTCGTCGGACCGGGCGGTGCGGGTCTCCTGCCATATCCACTCCAGCGTGCGCGCCGGGCCCCAGGACACCGCCGGACCGGGGCGGTCCTGCGCCTCCTTGACATACAGATGCCCGGTGCTGGCGGCCTGCTCCAGCACCAGTTGTCCGGCTCGCCCGACCGGCCGGCAACTGATGCCGGAGGAGTAGGTGTAGTACGAGTGGGCGCCTTTGGGCATGGAGACGATCAGCTGCAAGACCTCGTGGTCTGCGTTGCTGGCGTTGTCATACACCTCCTGCCCGGGGTAAGGGGCGTAGCGCACAAGCCGGGGTTTGGCCCAATCCCCATTGGCCTTGCGTTTGCACACCGCGGCTTCCAGCAACAACTGCGAACTGCCGCCTCCGACCATCACGACTGACAGCAGGTAGACGTAGTGCTCCAACCGACTCCTCGCCTGGCCAGTCTTGGGGACACCTTCTGATTGCGGTGAAGCTGCGCTGGTCGGGTCCAGATCGCGCAACCAGCTCAACAAATGGCTTTCTGCTTTCAGGCGCGCGGCCTGCTGTTCACGGGCCAGCGCGGCCTGGCGCTCCGCTTCAATCTGCTCGGCGCTCAGGCTTGGCGCCGCCACAGCAACCGCTGCATTGCCACTCATCAGGCGCAACCCCTGCTGTGCGGCTTTCAGCATCAGCGCCACACCGTGCTTGCATTGCGCCCCCACCGGGCATTCACACAGCGAGTCCCATTGCGCCACCTGTCCCTGCGGTGTCAACGCCAACTCGATGGACACGTCGTAGGCCTCGCGCTTGCTACCCTGCACCAGGCCGAGCAGGATCCACCCCGCGCCGCTTTTCACGATCTCGATATTCAGCACATGCTGGCTGACATACAGCGCCAGCCCCCGCTCCCAGGTCATGGGGTCTGTCAGTTTGGTCAATGATCGGCCGTCGAACCAATGGCCAGGGGGACGGTTGTTGGATTGCATGTACGAGACCTTGTCTGGGCCGTCCTGGATGCCCTCCATTGTGCCGCTTGTCGGGACCCGCAGCGCCGGCCCGCCAGCACGCAACTCAATACCCCAGTCGCTTCTCCACGACATTGAGCAGTGGCTCGCCACTCAGGAACCGCTTCAGGTTCGCGGTGAAGAAATGCATGGCATCGTCGATCCAGGTCTGCGTGTGGTCGGCACAGTGGGGCGACAACAGCAGGTTGTCCAGCCCGTACATCGGGTGGCCGGCAGGCAACGGCTCCTGGGCGAACACATCGAGCGCCGCGCCGCGGATGCGCTTGTGGCGCAGGGCGTCGATCAGGGCCGGCTCGTCGATGACCGCGCCGCGTCCGACGTTGATCATCACGCCCGAGGGTTTCATAGCGGCGATCGCTTCTGCGCTGACCAGCCCGAGGGTGTCGGGCGTGAGTGGTGCGGCCACAACGACATAGTCGGAGCGTGCCATCAGTTCCAGCAGGCGGTCGGTGCCGAGCGCCTCGTCGACCAGCGGGTCGCCCCGCGACTGCTCGGGACGCCGGCGCAGCGCGATGACGCGCATGCCCAAGGCCCGGGCCAGGTGCGCCGCGGAGCGGCCGATGTCGCCGTAACCGACGATGCCCATGGTCTTGCCGCGGGCCATTTCCACGTCGAACTGTTCCCACCGGCCGGCGGCCTGGTTGCGCTGCATGCGGTGCAGGTCCTTGGCAAAGAACAGCACCCCCGCCGCAACGAACTCGCCCAACGACCGGCTGTAGACCCCGCTGCGGTTGGTCAGCGGCACGGGGCTGTCCACCAGCGCGGGAAACAGCTCAATATGCCGGTGTGCACCACGGTCAGCGGGCAGGGCAGCCTGGCCGACACGCACCCGCTCAACGCCGGTGTGGTCGGCGCCAATGGCGGCGTGTTGGCCACACGTGCGGTCGTGGCACAGGCCGATCTGGTGCTGTTCATCGGTTGCCGTGCCGGCTCCACGACCACCGAGCACTGGAAGTTCCCGTCCCGCGACGTGCCGATCCTGCATCTTGACGCGGACCCGATGACCAACGGTACCAACTACCGCACCGATGTTGCCATGGTCGGCGACGCCTTGTTCGGCCTGAACATGCTGCTGGCGGCCGTGCGCGAGCGCGTCGGCCATCGCCCGGCTGGTGCCGCAGACGGACGCGCCATCGCCCTGGAGGCGCGGGCGCAGAAGCAGGCCTTCTTTGCGCCACTGGCGGCGTCGCTGGGCACGCCCATCAGGCCGGAGCGCGTTGTCGACGTACTCAATCGCCTGCTGCCGGCGCGCGCCATTGTCGTGGCCGATCCCGGCACGCCGTGCCCGTATTTTTCGGCCTATTTCAATGCACCGCAGGCCGGGCGACACTTCATCACCAATCGGGCCCACGGCGCGCTGGGCTTCTCGATGTCGGCAGCGTTTGGTGCCGCCATCGGTCAACCTGATTCGGCGGTAGTGGCCGTCATGGGAGACGGTAGTTTCGGCTTCACCTGCGGAGAGCTCGAGACCATCGTGCGCCGCAACGTGCCCATCAAGATGATCGTGTTCTCGAATGCGGTGTTCGGCTGGATCAAGGCGAGTCAGAAGGCCGGCTACCAGGAACGTTACTTTTCGGTCGACTTCAATCGCACCAACCACGCCCGCGTCGCCGAGGCCTTCGGCGTCAAGGCCTGGACCGTGACGAACCCGGCCGACCTGGAAGCAGTCGTCAAGGCCGCACTGCTGCATGACGGTCCGGCGCTGGTCGACGTGATCTCCCAGGAGTTGCAGGACACGGCGGTTCCCGTCAGCCAGTGGATGGGCTGATGCCCGTTGGGCCAACGCCTTGGTGCTGCCGGTGCCGTTTTGCAGTGGTGATCGCTGACGTGAACCGGTGCGTGATGCCAGTCTGCCGACGAGACAGACCGAAAGTGATGCAGATCAAGAAAGTTGGGTGCCTGTCGCGTTCGGATTCGGCACTTCGGCGTACGATGACGTCATGCAGACCAGGCGCCTTGGGGTGCTATACAGATGCACGTTGTACCCGCTCTTTGGAGCCGGCCGATGACGCAGCATGGGAATGGAATCATTACAAACAATGGAATTGACCATGTACAAACGCATTTTGGTAGCCACCGACGGCTCCGAGTTGTCCGGAAAGGCGGTGGACCACGCGATTGCGCTGGCCAAGGTGCATGGCGCGGAACTGGTCGCGCTCAAGGTGGTGCATTTGCAGGCTGACGATTACTGGGACGGCGCGTTGATCCAAGACGGGGCGGCCAAGGCCGCGCAGGAAAAGCGCTGGGCCGAAGCGTCTCAGGCCGTGGTCGATGGCGTCAAGGCCGCGGCCGAGGCGGCCGGCGTCAAGGCGCTGGCCGTGACCGAGAAATCCAACTTCATCGCCGACACCGTGATCGAGGTCGCGCGCAAGAACAATTGCGACCTGATCGTCATGGCCTCGCATGGCCGCCGGGGGCTGGCCCGGGTGCTGCTGGGCAGCGAAACCCAGCATGTGCTGACGCACTCGCATATCCCGGTCCTCGTGCTGCGCTGATTGCGGCTGCAGCGCCGCAGGCCGCGCCGCGCGGCCTGCCATCCGCCCGGTCCGACGCGAGGCGGCGGCGGCGGCCAACCAGTGGTCAATGGAAGCGTTTGAACTCGCCCGACTCGACCTTGGCCATGAACGCTTTGTATTCCTTGCGCACGATTGGCATCAGGAAATACAGGCCGATGATGTTGAAGATCGACATCGCGAAGATGGCTGCATCCGAGAAGTCGATCACGGCGCCGAAGCTGACCGATGCGCCGACGACGACGAACAGCCAGAACATCAGCTTGTAGATGTATTCATTCATGCGGCCGTCGCCGAATGGATTGGTCCGGCGCGCCGCCCCGCAATGCCGGTTGCTGCTTTGCCGGTGCGAGTCCGCGCTGCCTTGCGCAATAATGTGCGACGCAAGCAGGACGTTTGTTGGAGGTGGCAAAAGTGATGGATGCGAAAAATGGCGTGCTGAGCTTCGGCTCGATGACCCTGCTTGTCGGCGGCTTGGCGCTGGCGGGTTTGTTGGTTTGGGGCTGGAAGACTGGTCAGGAGCTGCCGCTGTGGCCAGCACTGCTGGTCGTGGCCGTCAATGTCTTTGGCGCTGTCAAGCTCGTGATGGAAGCGAGGGCGAAACAGGCGGCACGACAAGCCGCCGCGCTCAAGTTTGCACAACCCCATCGCAAGGGCGGGGGATGATCAAGAGCCGACGGCTGGCACTTGTGTGGGGGGCGGTGATCGCGATCGGCGCTGCGGGGTGCACAGAGCGAAGCGCGCACGATCCCTTTGCATTGTTGGAAGGTCAAGCCATCTACAAGGTCGAATGCGCGGCCTGTCACGGCGCCAAACGTGAAGGCCAGGCGAACTGGCAGACACGCCGCCCCGACGGCAAACTGCCCGCGCCGCCGCACGACGCGACGGGCCAAATTTGGCATCACCCCAGAGAAGGATTGGCTGCCATCGTCAAGTTCGGCATGGTGCCGCCCCACGCGCCGCCAGGCTACGTTTCTGACATGCCTGGCTTCGCCGGCAAGCTCACCGACGCGCAGATCGCCAATGTGCTGGCCTGGCTCGAAAGCCAGTGGCCGCAAGAGATCTTGAAACGGCGAGCGGAGATGCTGAAACAGCGTTAGCTTGCGCTGAGTCAAGCCACCAGCGCCTTGCGGCCGCGGCGATCGACGATCGCAACGCCTGTCGTCCAGTGCTGCAGACACATGGACTCGCGCCCAAGACTGCTTCACAGCGGATTCGTGGTCAACGTGCAAGGACTATCCGATCAATGGAAGCGTTTGATTCGCCCGACTCAACCTTGGCCATGAACGCTTTGTATTCCTTGCGCACGATTGGCATCAGGAAATACAGGCCGATGATGTTGAAGATCGACATCGCGAAGATGGCTGCATCCGAGAAGTCGATCACGGCGCCGAAGCTGACCGATGCACCGACGACGACGAACGGGCAGAACATCAGCTTGTAGATGTATTCGTTCGTGCGGCCTTCGCCGAACAGATAAGTTCAGCCCTTGAGACCGTAGTAAGCCCAGCTGATCATCGCGGACACCGCAAATATGATCACGGCCAGCGCCAGCGGATAACGGAACCAGTCGGCCGTGGCCTGGAACGAGGCTGCGGTCAGGTTCACGCCGGTCAGCCCGTCCGCGTTGGGGAAGGGTCCGCCGTTGAGTTGGGGTTTGGATTCGCGAGGCTTTCTCCTTTTTCTTGTCGGCGTCGCGCGCCGGGGACCGAATACCTCCAGCAGCAGATCACTGTTGGCGGTGGCGATCGGTCCATTCTGGGCGCAATCGAACCGCAGAAATCACCCAATCGGCTTGGGGTTTTCCATTTCTATTAGTCAATAATTCGTAAGTTTCGTTAAATTCATAGAATTGGTTGTCTAATAAGTAAGATTCAATGAATCTTTTATTATTTTTTAATATCGCGGCGACAGAAAATCCGGTGACAGACGGTGGGTCCGACGACCGATGACGCACGTTCTGTTGTCGTTCCTGGCCGGTTCAGCACGAGGTGCCCGCGTCAAGCTGGCAAGTCGGCCAGCCAGGCCAGCCAGGCAAGTCGGCGGCCGGGGACAAGGTCAGCGTGTTGTCCGCGCGCCGCTTGGCGAAAGCATCAGCGTGCTGCGGGTATTTGCTGCCACATCAGCCTCCGCCAGCCACTGCCGCACATAGTCGCCGGCCACATAGGCCAGTGACTGGTCGCGGTAGTGGGTGTCGAACACAAAGCCGCTTTGCCCCAGCGGATTGATGCCCAGCGCTTGCGTGCTGTCGGAGAAATCGATCACACGCCGGGTCGACGGGCCATAGGTCACCGCCCAAGGCCCGGGCCCGATGCTGGTGCCGAGGGCGTTGGGAATTTCGCGCCCGCCGGGCACGCCGAACGGTCCAACGCTGAACAACTTGTCCAGCGGCTCTTGTTTGCCCAGCGGATGGTTGTGCGTCAATGTATGGGTCTGGCCCCAGGACCAGCGCGCCGGGTCCGTGCCGAAGCTGGCGTGCAGGTGCGTCATGGTTGCGCGCCAGGCCTTGCGCAGCGTGACGTCACGGGTCTCGACGATGTCGCTGGTGTCCCGATCGTCCCACCACGGTGACGCAGCATCGGCCGCCAGCAAGGGCAGCGCGAAGTCAAGCACCCGGGTGCCGAGCAAATTCTTGAACTGCACCGGGCCGAGTTCATCCTGCATGGCAGCGCGCGCCATTTCAAATAGCAGCTGACTGAACACCGTGGGTTCTATCTTGTCCCGCGTATAACTGCCGTCCCACACCGTGAGTTGCTCGAGCAGCTTGCGCTCCACCGGGTCGGTGACCATGTCGCGCAGCAGCGGCAATAACGGGGTCAGCACCCGCTGGCTGTACCCGGTGCGCACGTCCCGCTGCATGGCCATGCTTTGCGCCACGTCGCTCTTGCGGCCTTTGTCCTGGATCAAATCGAACAGGCGTTGCGCCCGATCTGTGGGGTGGTAGTAGCCCGGTATCGCGATGCCACTGGCCGGATCCGGCTGGTGGTTGGCTGACACGACAAAACCGCGTGGCGGGTTTTCCTCCTGTGGGTTGTCTGCGAACGGGTGAAAGCCCCGCTTCTCGGCCTCGGATTTCGTGCCGTCGAGCATGAAGGTCGGGTTCACGCCGTTGGGCCGGATCGGCAACTTGGCCGCCGCCCACCATCCGATGTCGCCGTTGGCGTTAGCCCACACCACGTTCAGACCGGGCGCATGGATCTTGCTGGCGGCCTGGCGCGCCTTGTCCAGCGTGTCAGCCCGATTGAGATCGTAGGCCCCCTCGAAAATCGGGTTTTCCGTTTCCAGAAAGGCCCACCACATCGCCACTGGCGTGCCGCCATAGTTGTCTGGATAGGCGTCGGTGATGATGGGGCCGTGCGGCGAGCGCCGCAATGACAGCGTCACGGGCGCGGCACCCTTGACCGCGATGGTTTCGCTGCGTCGTTGCAGATCGACCCAACGCCCCTGGTGCCAGACCTGTTTCGGATTGTCCGGGTTCGGCTTTTCGACCACCATGTCGATGTCGTCGTTCTGGAACATCGTCATGCTCCAGCCAAAGCGCCGGTTGTGTCCCAACAGCGCCATCGGAACGAGCACCTGGAAGTGGCCGTACAACTCCATGTCCGGGGTCTTCAAGTGGGCCTCGTACCAGACCGCTGGCGCGGAGAATCCGATATGCGGGTCGCCCGCCAGCATCGGCTTGCCGCTGACGGTGCGGCTGCCCGCAATCGCCCAGGCATTGCTGCCTTCGAACAGGGGCACGGCACCGACGTCGCGGCTGACTTGTGCGATCCGGTTCAGGCCGGCCCAGTCGGCGCTCGACAAGGAGGAAGCCAGATCGTTCCTGGCCAGGCTCGGCGGTCGCCTGCCCAGGTCGAACACCGTGAGGTAGCCGGCGCCCAGCTTGTCGCGGATTGCGGTCATCACCGGTTCGGTACGGAAGGCCGACGCAAAGCTGTAGGCCAGGTAGCCGGTGACCGACCAGGAGTCCTCTGGCGTGAACGGTCGTTTGGGGATGCCCAGGATGTCGAACTCGATCGGCGCCGGATGGCTGGCCTGGTACTGGTTGACGCCGTCCAGGTAGGCCTCGATTGCCCGGTAGGCGGGTGTTGTCTTGTCGATTTTGGCCACCACCGCGTCGGCATGCACGCGAATGCCGAGCGTGCGGAACAGCCGATCCACGTCGACCAGTTTGGGACCGAGGATTTCGGCGAGTTCGCCGCGCGCGAGCCGCCGCACCATCTCCATCTGGAACAGCCGGTCCTGCGCATGCACATAACCGAGCGCGCGGTACAGGTCTGCCTCATTGCCGGCCTCGATATGCGGCACACCGCGTTCGTCGAAACGCACGCTGACGGGCGCCTGCAGACCGGTCAATGTCACCTGGCCGCTTCGCTGCGGTTGTTTGCTGTTCACGTACCAGGCCAGGGCGGCGGCGGTCAGCAGCAAGATGAGCAGCAGACCCATGAGGGTCCGTGCGACGAGTTTTTTCATGGGTCCATGTCTCCTGATGGGCGCCGGTTCGGAACCGTTCGGGGCATCATAGCCGCCGTGCGCTGGCGGTTTGCGCTCGATCAAACGCTTGTGCGCAGCCCTGTTCCGCACACTGCTGCGCTGCAACCGTGTGCGGGAATGGCCGCAAAATGGGGCATGGACACTCAATTGCTACGCGATACGGTGGAGGATCTGGACCGCAACCTGCTCGAGCGCGATATGCCGGTGCGCCTGCTGTTATTGGCGGCGCTGGCGGGCGAACATGTGCTGCTGGTCGGCCGCGCGCGCAGGCGATCGCGCAGATGGCGCAGGATTTCCGCGCGCAATGGTCCGTCCAGCGCCAGGACTGGGAAGAAGTGTTGGCGCTGTTCAAGACCCTGGGCGATCTCGCCGAAATGCGCGAGCTCACGCGCTTCATCGATGCGGTGGGCCGGGCCGAGCGTTCGGGTGACGGCGATGTGTTTTTCGAATGCGATCCGGCCCCGGACGACGCGACTTGAACCGCCTGCCGCGTCAGCGCGGCGTCGCCGCACTGGCCGCCGCCGCCCGTTCCGCCTTGAGTGCGAACTCCGCGCGCAAGGCCTTGAGTTTCGCGCGCGGATCCTCCCGGGCCGTGTTCGCGTCCAGCGCCATCTCGGCGATGAATCGGCTCGGCTGCGCTGCGATCATCTCGCGGCCCTTCTTGCGTCGGCGTGTCCAGCTCACGGCCAGGCTGCGTTGGGCGCGGGTGATGCCGACATACATCAGGCGGCGTTCTTCCTGCAGCCGCTCCACCATGCTCTCGCTCATCGGGCCGTCGGCGCGCCCGCTCGGATTGTCCTCGTCGCCGAGCTTGAACGGCAACAGGCCTTCGGTCACGCCAACCAGCATCACGTGCGGCCACTCCAGTCCCTTGGCCGCATGCAAGGTCGACAGCGTCACCACGTTCTGGTCGGTGTCACGCTCGCTGATGGTTGACAACAGCGATATCGTCTGTGCCACTTCGAGCAGGTTCTTGACCTCGTTGGTCGAGGTCACGCCGGCACTGTCGTCGATCTGGCCGCCGCAGCGCGCGGCCATCCAGTCGCAGAACTCCATCACGTTGGTCCAGCGCGCAGCAGCGAGCTTTTCGCTGTCTTCGCCGTCGTACAGGTGCTTCTCGTAGCCGATCTCGGTCAGCCAGTCGGTCAGGAAGCTGCGCGCGGCCTCAAAGCCGAGCGTGTGGCGCGCCCGGAACTCCAGGTCGTTCACATAGCGGCCAAACTCATGCAGGCTGCCGACGGCACGCGCCGGCAACAGGCTGCCCAGGCTGGAGCTGAACAGGGCCGCAAACAGGCTGAGCTTGTATTTGGACGCGTACTCGCCGAGCTGCCCCAGTGTCTGATGGCCGATGCCGCGTTTGGGCGTGGTCACGGCGCGCAGAAACGCCGGGTCATCGTTGTTGTTGACCCATAGGCGAAACCAGGCGCACAAGTCCTTGATCTCGGAGCGGTCGAAGAAACTCTGGCCACCGGAGACCTTGTACGGAATTTGCGCCTTGCGCAAGGCCTGCTCAAACACCCGGGCCTGGTAGTTGGCGCGGTACAGCACCGCGAAGTCGCGCAACTCCAGGGTCAGCGGATGCCCGGTGCTGGTGGTCGTGGTGCCGGCACGCAGGCTCTGGATGCGCGCCACTGCCCGTTCGGCCTCATGTTCCTCATGATCGGCGGCGACGACGCGCACCGGTTCGCCCTCACCCAGGTCGCTCCACAGGTTCTTCGGGAACAGTTTGGGGTTGGGGCCGATCACGTTGTTGGCCGCCCGCAGAATGGCCGATGTCGAGCGGTAGTTCTGCTCGAGCTTGATCACCTTGAGCGCCGGAAAATCAATGGGTAGTTGGCGCAGGTTGTCCAGGGTGGCGCCGCGCCAGCCGTAGATCGACTGGTCGTCGTCGCCCACGGCGGTGAAACGGGCATCCTTTCGCTCCGGCCCGCCGACCATCAGCTTGAGCACGGTGTACTGGGTCGCATTGGTGTCCTGGTATTCGTCGACCAGCACATGGCCCAGTGCTGCCTGCCATTTCTGGCGCACCTCGGGGTGTTCCTGTAACAGCTTGAGCGGCAGGCCGATCAGGTCGTCGAAATCCACGCTCTGATAGGCGGTCAGCCGCTCTTCGTAGCGCGCCATGATGCGTGCCGTGATGCGCTCGTTGTCGTCCACCGCCTGGGCTTCGGCTTGCGCGGCGTTCAGCCCCATGTTCTTCCAGCGGCTGATCGCCCATTGCCACTGCCGGGCGGTTGCGGTGTCGGTGCTGCCGCCACAGTCCTTCATGATGCCGGTGACGTCATCGCTGTCCAGGATCGAGAACTGTGGCTTGAGGCCCAGCACCTGCCCGTCCTGTCGCATCATGCGCACGCCCAGCGCATGGAAGGTGCAGATCACCAGCTCCCGTGCCGCATGGCCCACCAGCGACTTGGCGCGCTCGCGCATCTCGGTCGCCGCCTTGTTGGTGAAGGTGATGGCGGCGATGCGCTTGGGCGCCATGCCGGTCTGTATCAGTCGCGCGATCTTGTGCGTGATCACGCGTGTCTTGCCGGAACCGGCGCCGGCCAGCACAAGGCAGGGCCCATGCAGGTAGTTGACAGCTTCTTGTTGGGCGGTATTCAGACCGGAGGGGGCAAAGGAGGCAGCAGACATGCAGGGCAGGCAGACGAATCGAAAAGCGGGGTAGCGACCGATCATACCGACGCCTTGCGGGGGCTGCGCCTGGGCGACAATCACAAGGTGTTACATGTTCTGCTTGTCACATTTCCATTTTTTGCACTGGTACTGGCCGGTTATGTGGCCGCGCGCCGGGGGTTGTTGCGGCTCGATTCGATTCCGGGCCTGAACAGCTTCGTGCTGTATTTCGCACTGCCGTGCTTGTTGTACCGGTTCGGTTCGACCACGCCGCTGGGGCAGATGCTCGATCCTGGCGTGGTTGTCACCTACATGCTGTGTGGCCTGGTGCTGGTGGGCTTTGTCGTCACTGTCAGCATGAACCGGCGCATCGGCTGGAATGACGCGGCGTTCGGCGCGCTGGTGGCGGCGTTCCCCAATACCGGGTTCATGGGTGTGCCGTTGCTCGTGGCCTTGCTCGGGGCCCAGGCGGCGGGTCCGGCGATTGCAACCATCATGGTCGACATGCTGGTGACGTCCTCCCTGTGTGTGGCCTTGTCGCGGCTCGACGGCGCAGGCGTGCACGGTTTCGCCACTGCCGGGCGCAATGCCTTGCGCGGTGTACTGGTCAATCCCATGCCCTGGTCCATCCTGCTGGGGGCCTTGGCCTCGTATCTCGAATGGCGCTTGCCGGGACCGATGGACCAGACAGTGGGACTGCTGGCCGATGCCGCCTCGCCGGTGGCCCTGTTCACGATTGGCGCGGTGCTGGCCCGTTCGCAGATGCTGACCCCAGTCGACGGCGCACATCCGCCGCTGCTGCGCGACTATGTGCCGGTGGCGGTGATCAAATTGGTCGTGCATCCGCTGCTGGTGTTGCTGGTGGGCGTCGGTGCGATCCAGCTGGGCGTACCACTCGATCGCTTTGCGCTGACCGTCATCGTGCTGGTGGCGGCCTTGCCCAGTGCCAGCAACGTGTCGTTGCTGGCCGAACGTTTTGGCGCCAACAACGGGCGCATTGCCCGCATCATCCTGGTGTCGACGGCAGCCGCCTTCCTCACGTTTTCTGCCGCCGTGGCCTTGCTGGTCACGCCACACTGACACACAAGCCATGAAGTCGGTCTCCCCACGCGCATCACAGCCAGCCGTGGAACGGGCCACCTGGCCGGCGTGGACCGTCGCAGCGCTGGTACTGGTGCTGGCGCTGAGTATCGGAGCCACCGGCATGGCCAGAATCCAGGCCAGCCTTTTGGGCGCGCAGCGCGACGCCGTTTCCCACCTGTCCGAGGACCGCACCCAGGTCCTCAAGCGCAGCGTCGATCGCATGCTGGCGATCAACTACGCCTTGGCCGCGCTGGTGCACCAGGGCGAAGGGGTGGTCAAGCATTTCGAAGTTTCCGCCAGTGAGCTGCTGCGCAGCGACGATCGATTGCTGGTGGTCGCGTTGTCGCCCAAGGGGGTGGTACAGCATGTCGCGCCGCGCAAAGGCAACGAGAGCCTGATCGGGTTTGATCAGCTGAGCGACCCGGCCCAGCAACGCGAGGCGATTTTCGCGCGCGACACGGGGCGATTGACCCTGGCAGGACCCTTGCAACTGGCGCAAGGAGGCCTGGGCGTCGTCAGCCACCTGCCGGTGTTTCTGCACGATGCTGACGGCAAGCCGCAGTTCTGGGGTTTTACCAATGTGACGGTCCGGCTGGTGGACCTGCTCGGTGGGGCCCGGCTCGACGAGGTGCGTGAGCGCGGTTACGACTACCGGTTGTGGCGACTGCATCCCGAGACCGGCGGCATCCAGGTGATTGTGGCCTCCACCGCCGACCCGCTGCGCGAGCCGATCCGGCGCAGCCTGGAGGTGGCCAACGGCGCCTGGAGCCTGGACCTGGCTCCGGCGCAAGGGTGGGTGGATCTGCCGGCGCTGACGCTGATGGCCGGCGCGGTGCTGCTGGCCAGTATGGTGCTGGCCCTGCTGGCCCACCACCTGGTCGCGCAGCGGCGCCTGCGGGCGGCCCTGCGGGCCCACCTGCGCGATGGCGACATCGAGTTGCTGGCCGCCCGCCACCAACTGCGCTCGGTGGTCGAGGCCATACCCGATCCGATCTTCGAGATCGGCCTGGACGGGGTCTACCACGGCTGCCACGCACCGGCCAGCAGCGTATTGCCGCTGCCCGCCGACATGCTGATCGGTCGCACGGTGTTCGACGTACTACCCCAGACGGCTGCGGAAGTGACCATGGAGGCGCTGCGTTGTGCCCAGGCCGATGGCTTTTCGCAGGGCGAGGAATATGCGCTGGTGCTGGCCGACGGGACGCGTTGGTTCGAGTTGTCGGTGGCGCGCAAGGAGACGGCGGACGCCGAGCCGCGATTTGTCGTGATGACGCGCGACATCACCGGCAGCAAGAGCGCCAAGAGCGAGATCCGGCGATTGGCGTTCTACGACCCGCTGACCGACTTGCCCAACCGACGACTGTTGCAGGACCGGCTGAAGCAGGCTCTGTCGCGCAGCGGGCGCAAACGCCGCCATGGCGCCTTGCTGCTGATAGACCTGGACAATTTCAAGGCGCTCAACGACACCTGGGGACACGACAAGGGTGACCTGCTGCTCAAGCAGGCGGCGCTGCGTCTGGTCGCCTGCGTGCGCGACAGCGACACGGTGGCGCGTCTGGGCGGGGACGAGTTTGTGGTGTTGATCGATGACGCAGGCGCCATACCGGGCGAGGTGGTCGCCACGGCCCGCGCGGTGGCGGACAAGGTGCTGGCCAAGCTGCATGCGCCTTTCGATGTCGACGGACGGGTTCACCGCAGCGGTTGCAGCATCGGTGTCGCGCCATTCGGTTTCGAGCCCTTGTCAGGCGACGAAATCCTCAAGCGGGCCGACGTGGCCATGTACCAGGCCAAGGCCGCGGGGCGCAATACGGTACGTTTCTTCGATCCGGCCATGCAGGCGGCGGTGGAGGCGCGCGTGGCCATGGAAGCCGACATGCGCCAGGGTTTGTTGCTTGACGCGTTCTCGCTGCATTTCCAGCCCCAGGTCGGACCCGGCAACCGGGTGATTGGCGCCGAGGCCTTGTTGCGCTGGTCCCACCCGGAGCGCGGGCCGGTGTCGCCGGCCGAGTTCATCCCGATGGCCGAGCAGTCCGGTCTGATCGTCGACCTCGGCGAATGGGTGCTGCAAACCGCCTGCGCGCAATTGGCCCGATGGTCGGATATGCCTGGGTACGCCGAGTTGACGCTGGCCATCAATGTCAGCGTGCACCAGTTCCGCCAGGCTGATTTTGTCGACAAGGTCCGGCGTGCGCTGGCCTCGCATGGCGCCGCGCCGACGCAGCTCAAGCTCGAGATCACCGAGAGCATGTTTGTCTCCGATCAGGAAAGCATCATCAACAAGATGGTGCAGCTCAAGGCGCTGGGCGTTGGATTTTCACTGGACGATTTCGGCACCGGCTATTCGTCGCTCAGTTATCTGCGCCGCCTGCCGCTCGATCAGCTCAAGATCGACCAGTCCTTCGTGCGCGAGGTACTTTCTGACCCGAACGATGCGGCGATTGCACGCACGGTGATCGCATTGGGGCAGAACCTGGGCCTGTTGGTGATTGCCGAAGGCGTCGAGCGACAGGGCCAGCGCGATTTCCTGGCGGAATACGGATGCGCGTTCTGCCAGGGGTATCTGATCAGCCGCCCGTTGCCGATCGCGGCCTTCGATGCCTTCGTGCGCGAATGCGGCCAGGGCGCTCCAGCGCAGATCTGACCCGAATACGGGTCAGATCGCCAGCGGATCCACATCCACCGCCCAACGCAGCAGGCCGCGCCCCGCGTCGCTCTGGCGCGTGGTGTGCAGGATCTCGTGCCAGGCCAGCAGGAAATGTTGCAGAGCCATGCGTGACGGGCTCTCCACCAGCATCTGGGCGCGCTCGACATTGGCCACCCGCTGCACCACCATTGGCACCGCCGGGTACAGGCTGATCCGGTCGAATCCGGGCAGGTCGGCCAGCTGTTCGCTGGCTGCGGCACTTGCGCTGGTCAGGAAACCCTGCGCCACCTCCTGGGTGCGTGCCTCGGCGCGCAGCAAGGCCTGGAACGAGAACGGCGGCAATGTCGCGTTTTCGCGATCCTGCAACTGGCCGCTAGCGAAGGCCGGATAGTCGTGGCGCTTGAGCGCCTCGAACAGCGGGTGCTGGGGCTGAAAGGTCTGGATCCACATTTCGCTCTGACCACTGATTGTGGCGTCGCGCCCCGCGCGCCCCGCCGCCTGCATCAACAGGCTGAACAGTCGCTCGGGTGCGCGAAAGTCGCTGGAGAACAGCGCGTTGTCCGGATTGACGGCCGCCACCAGCGTGATGCGCCGGAAATCATGGCCCTTGGCCACCATCTGTGTGCCCACCAGCACGTCGACCTCGCCGGCATGCACCTGGGCCAGCTGGGTTTGCAGGCTGCCGGTATGGCGTGTGCTGTCGGCGTCGATGCGCGCCACGTGCACCGGCGTGCCGTCGGGATTCTCCGGCGTCTGCGAGCCGGGCCGGCGCATGTCGGCCAGCAACTCCACCAGATGCTCTTGCAGCCGCTCGGTACCGCGTCCCACCGGCGAGATGTCCTGGTTGCCACATTCCGGACAGCCGCGCGGTACCGGCTCGGCAAAGCCGCAGTGGTGGCAACGCAGGCTGCGGTCGATCTTGTGGAACACGCGAAACGCGCTGCAATGCGGGCAGGCACTGCGCCAGTCGCAGGCGCTGCATTGCAGCACCGGTGCATAACCGCGCCGGTTCAGGAACACCAGGCTTTGTTCGCCGGCCGCAATGCGCTGGCGAATCGCCTCGAGCAGGGGCGGGGCGATCACGGCCCGCCGGGGTTGGTGGTTCATGTCGACCCGACGCACCAATGGCAGCCGGGCCTGCTCGCCGATACGGCTCGGCATCTCCAGCCGTTTGTAGCGCCCACCCTCGGCGGCGGGCCGGCTGTGGTGCCAGCTCTCCAGCGATGGTGTGGCCGAGCCCAGAATCACCTTGGTGCCCTCCAGATGTCCACGGTAGACCGCCAGATCGCGTGCGGAATACCGCGCGCCTTCTTGCTGCTTGTAGCTCGGGTCGTGCTCCTCGTCGACCACGATCAAGGCCAGCGTGGGCATGGAAGCGAACACCGCCATGCGCGTGCCGAGCACGATGCGCGCGGTGCCCAGGTGCGCCGCCAGCCAGCTGCGCAGACGTTGTGGATGGGTCATGCCGCTGTGCAGCGACACCACGGAACCCTCTCCGTACAGCGGGCCGAAGCGCTCTTGGAAGCGACTTTGCAGCTGGGGTGTGAGGTTGATCTCGGGCACCATCACCAGGGCCTGGGCCTCGGGATCGCGCGCCAGCAATTCCTGCACACACTGCAGGTAGACCTCGGTCTTGCCGCTGCCGGTGGCACCAAACAGCAGAAAACAGCCGTCCGACTGCCGGATCTGCGCCATCACGGCCTGCTGCTCGGTGCTCAGCGGCGGGCCGTTCGCGCCGCCAGTGCCGGCTGCCGGCGACGCCGGTGGCGTGATCTTGCGCAGACGGCGCTGCAACTGCTGGGCGCTGAGGTCGCGCAGCGGGGGCGGCAGAGCGGCCAGTGCGACCTCGCCGACGGCGCGCTGGTAATAAGCCGCGGCAAATCCGACCAGTCGACGCCAATGTGCCGACAGCACCGGCAATTCGTCCAGTGCGGCGCTGATGGCACGCAACTTGCCGGCTTCCGCGAACGCGTCGTCGGCGTCCCCGTCCCACACCACACCCAGCGTCTCGCGTTTTCCCAACGGCACACGCACCAGAGTGCCCGCAGCCAGTGGCTGCTCACTTTGATACGTCAGTGCGGTACCGATCCGGCTATGGGCCGGGGTCTGGATCAGAACCGGAATCAGGTGCGCCATGGTCCGGGGTCGTTTGGGGGTGTTTGTTGAAGTGAACTTGTGAAGTGTGGCTTAAGTGCTTGATCCATAAGGTCTTTGGAGGCCATCCAGTTTTTCTGTGGATAACTTTGTTGATATCCATGCGGCGTTCGCGCCCAGGCCTTGAAAACAAAGGCTTTGGCTGGATTGCCCGTCAAAAAAGCAAAGAACCAATATTCATATAAATCAACAACTTAGCCGAGCTATTGCTTTTGTAGCAAAGTGCAATCGGGTTGGCACGGGTTTGCGCAGTGCAGCAATATTTTTGTGAATAAGTCAGGGTTCACCAACCTGGTTCGGTACACCTGTGGTAGGCCGGCGCGGCCGACCGGTCACTTGCGCGCCTGTCGCGAGGCAGCGTGCACCGCTTCGACAAGTGTTGCTACGTTTTCAGGAGGCGTGTGCTGGCTGATGCCGTGCCCGAGGTTGAAAATGTGGGTCGGACCGACCTGGTCCGGGTCGTTTGCGGGGGCCTGGTGGGGCGGCCCGAAACTGGCCAGAACCTTCGCCACCTCGGCCTGGATTTGTGCGGCGTTGGCAAACAGCACGTTCGGGTCGATATTGCCCTGCAAGGCCTTGCCGGGGCCGCCGGCCACGCCGCCCACCTGGGCCCGTGCCTGCTGCAGGTTGACGGTCCAGTCCAGTCCCAGCACCTCGCAGCCAAGCCGACCCATCTCGGGCAGCCACAAGCCACCGCCCTTGGTGAAAACGATGCGCGGAATCACCGCACCGGCATGGCTGCGTTTGAGCTGCGCCAGCACCCGGGCCGTATAGGCCAGGCTGAATTCCTGGAACGCGCCATCGGCCAGCACGCCACCCCAGCTGTCGAAGATCATCACCGCCTGGGCGCCGGCCTCGATCTGCGCGTTCAGGTAGATGGCGACTGCATCGGCGTTGATGGCCAGGATCCGGTGCATCAGGTCCGGGCGCGCGTACATCATGGTCTTGACCAGCCGATAGTCGCTCGAACCGGCGCCTTCGACCATGTAGCAGGCCAGTGTCCAGGGGCTGCCGGAGAAGCCGATCAACGGCACCCGGCCGGCCAGCGCATGGCGGATCGACGTGACGGCGTCGAACACATAACGCAACTTGTCCATGTCGGGTACCTGCAGCGCTGCGACCGCCGCCTCGTCACGTACCGGATGTGCGAACCGGGGACCTTCGCCCAACGCAAAGCTCAGGCCCAGGCCCATCGCATCGGGCACGGTGAGGATGTCGCTGAACAGGATGGCCGCGTCCAGCGGGTATCGCTCCAGTGGTTGCAGTGTGACTTCGGTGGCGTAGTCGGTATTCGTGGCCAGGCCCATGAAGCTGCCGGCGCGGGCACGGGTGGCGCGGTATTCGGGCAGATAACGCCCGGCTTGGCGCATCAGCCAGACCGGTGTGTAATCGGTCGCCTGGCGCATGCAGGCGCGCAGGAAAGTGGTGTTCTGCAGGGGGGCGAAAGGCGTGTTTTGGCTGTTCTGGGTCATCCGGCTATTGTCGCAGCTTGACCCGCCCGCCATCAGCCGGACGGCGACACCGGCCGACGCTTCAGACCACGCTCAGAGGTGCCGGCTGCGAGGCTGCAAACAAAGCTGCGTCTTCGCTGCAGCGACCGTCAGCGGACTCCGACCACCAGTGCAGGCCCTGCCTGTCGCGCGGCTCCAGCGCGGTCACATCGATCACCGTCGCGACAAAGTCCGTGGCCGATATCGCATCGTCCAAGGCGGCCGTAGGCTGCTCGTGTGCGTCATTTCCATGTGTCATGGCGTCTCCCTGCTGCCAGTGTTACTGGCGTATGCAGACCACTATAACGCGGCCCCCCGCCCGCAAGCAACCGGTCCGACTACAGACGCGCCAGTGCGGCGCGCACATCCTTCACACTGAGGATCTCGGACATCACCAGTGGCGCCCGGCCAGCCTGGTACAGCACGTACACCGGTACGCCGTTGCGGCCGAGTTGTTGCAGCGCAGCCGTGATGGCCGGGTCGCGTCGGGTCCAGTCGGCCCGCAGCAGCTTGACCTTGCGCTCGGCGATGTCGGCCAGCACCCGTGGGTCGCTGAGGGTGGTTTGCTTGTTGTACTGACAGGTGACACACCAGGCGGCGGTGAAATCGACGAACACCGGTTGTCCGGTGGCCAGGATCTGTTCGACCTTGCCGGGCGCCCAGGCCTGCCAGAGGCCATCGCCCGTGCGTTGTGCAGCCAGTGCCGGCGTGGTCACGGCCGGCCCGACGCCCCAGCCCAGTGCCAGCAACAGCGCCAGCGACACGCCGCCCGCAATCAGGCGGGCTCGCCCGGCCAGCGCCAGCGCCCAGGCCACGAAGGCCACCGCCACCAGCAAGACGAGCAGCGCGCCGGCGCCATCGATGCCGCTTTGTTGCCCCAGTACCCACACCAGCCAGGCCACGGTGGCAAACATCGGGAACGCCATGAACTTCTTCAGCGTGTCCATCCATTCGCCGGGGCGCGGCAAGGCGCGTGCAACCGCGGGGATGAAGCTCGCCGCCAGATACGGCAACGCCAAACCCAGGCCGAGCATGGCGAACACCGCCAGCGCCTGCAGCGGCGGCAGTGCCACGGCCAGACCCAGCGACGCGCCCATGAAGGGGGCGGTGCAGGGCGACGCGATGGCCACGGCGAGCACGCCGGTGAAGAAGGCGTCGACCACTGGATGGCGTGGCTGAAATCCCGCCAGGCTCGAGGGCACGATCTGCGAGAAATGGAACACGCCGGCCAGGTTCAGGCCGATCAGCGTGAACAACAGCGCCAGCGTGGCGACCACGGCCGGGTTCTGCAACTGGAAGCCCCAGCCCAGGCTTTCGCCGGCACTGCGCAGCGACAACATCAGCAGGCCCAGCGCCATGAAGCTGAGCAGCACGCCGGCGGTGTAGGCGAGTCCGTTGATGCGGTGCGCGTTCCGGTCGTCGGCGTGACGCGCAAAACCCAGCACCTTGATCGCCAGCACCGGCAGCACACAGGGCATCAGGTTCAGAATCAGGCCGCCGATCAAGGCGCCCAGCAATGCGGCCCAGAAACCGATCGATGCAGCGGGCGCGCCAAAGGAGAAGGCGCCAGTGCCCGGCCGTGCGCCCAGCGCGTCCCGCAACGCGGTCGACTCCGGTGCGGCCGCGCCACCCTGGGGCCAGCTGCCGCTGACCGGCAACTCGATGCGCCGGCCTTGCCCGTCCAGCGCCAGCACCAGCGGCATCGCGGTTGGACTGTTGCTGCGTTGCGGCGACAGGGGTACGCGCGCGGTCCAGGTCGCGCCCTCCCAGGCCTGCTGCCAGTCGGCCGCGGTATCGATGACCTCGGGTATTTCCGGAAAAAACGACAGCTTGCGGCCCTGCCAAGCGGTCGGCAGGCCCGGCACCGACAGTGCCAGCGACCGGCCATCGACCTTCAGCGTGCCGGCACCGCCGGGCGCCAGATCGGTCGGCGCACTGCGCCAGGCCGCGTCAAACGCTGCGCCATGGCCCGCGGTCGAACTGCGTGCAGGGATCTTCAGCGCGAACCGGCCTTCTTCGGGAATGCATTCGGTCTTGCAGACCAGCCAGGCCGCATTCAGTTGCACGTCGATCGAATCGGACAACAGGCCGGGCTTGAACTCGGGGCCGATGGTCAGCTGCACCGGCAACAGCACGGTTCCCTCGTAGCCGTAGTTGGCCAGCGTGCCGATGCGGATCAATTCCGGCAGCGGCCAGCGGATCTCGCCCGCGCTGACGCCGGCCGGCAGGGTCCACTGCAACTGTGTCGGCAGGCCGGAATCGCCTGGGTTCTTCCAGTAGGTATGCCACTCGGGCTTGTGCCGGATCTGCAAGCCGACCCAGACCGTCCTGCCCGGCCCGGCGCCATCGGGCGCATGCGCCAGCAACTCGGCACGCACCTGCTCGGTGGTCACCACCGCACTCGGACTGCTGCTCAGTTGGGCGGACGCTGCCAGCGGGAACAGGCCGATGGCGAATAGGATCAGGGCAGCGAGCAGGCGACGCATGGGCGATGGGCGATGGGCGGGTTATGAAGACTTGTCGGAGCGATGACTGGGGACAAAGTTCCGCTGGCAGACCATGCGGACAGGCGTGCAGGTCACGCCTTTGCCGATTATCGCCGGCCCAGCGCTAGAACGATGCATGGTCAGCGCCGGGCGGCTGCAGGCGTGGCGCGTGCGCCGCGCCGGGTCATGCAGCGAATCCGAGCACGACCCGGCGCGTGGTGGCGCTCTTCTTCTCGATTTTTGTCACAGTGACGGCGCCGATCTCGGCCGTATTCGCCACATGCGTGCCGCCGCAGGGTTGCAGGTCGATCAGTGTGTCGTGGCCGATACGCACCGTACGGATGCTGCCGCTGCCGCGCGGTGGCTGCACGCTCATGCTTTTGACCAGTGCCGGGTTGGCGTCGAGTTCGGCATCGCTGATGGCACCGATGGTCACCGGGTGGCCCGCGGCCACCAGCAGCGCAAGGGCCGCCGTGAGGGCTTCCTTGTCCAGCGGCTCGGTCATGTTGAAGTCCAGCCGGGCGTAGTCGGCGGTGATCGAGCAGCCATTGACCAGTTGCGGCACCAGGTGGCACAGCAGGTGGGTGGTGGTGTGAAACCGCATCAGCCGATGGCGTCGCTGCCAGGCTATGCAGGCCGCCACCGTGTCGCCGACCGCCGGCAATGGCGCCCCGGCGTCGCCCGTGGTGGCCGGCACATGGCAGATGTCGCTCGTGAACCGGCCTTCGGCGTCCTTGCCCTTGCGTGTGTCGCAGATGGCGAGTTCGCGCCCGGCCAGCGTGCCACTGGTGATGCGCAAAACGCCGGCATCTCCAGCCTGGCCGCCCCCCATCGGATAGAAAACAGTGCGGTCGAGCACGATGCCCTGGGGCCCGATGGCGGTGACCGTGGCCGCACATTCGGTCAGGTAGGCGTCGGTGCGAAACAGTTCCTGCGTCATGAGGGCCAATAATACCGGTATGTCCTTCGCTCCTGCCACGCCGCCATCGGTGGTCCTGTGCACGCTTAATGCGCGCTATATCCATGCGTCGCTCGGCTTGCGCTATCTGCTGGCCAATATGGGTACGCTGCGCGACGTGACGGTGTTGCGAGAGTTCACCATTTCGCGCGATCCGGCCCAGATCGTGCAGGCGCTGCTGGACCTGCTCGGCCCACCGCTCGCAGGCCAGCGCCAGGTCATCGGCTTTGGTGTTTACATCTGGAACGTGACGCAGACCGCTGCCGTGCTGCGCCTGCTGCGTGAGCAGCGTCCGCAGCTCAAGTTCGTGCTCGGCGGCCCGGAGGTCAGTCACGAGTGGGAGCAGCAGGAGATCGTGGGCCTGGCCGAGCATGTGATCACCGGCTGGGGCGACGTCAGTTTCCCGAAGTTGTGCCAGGCGCTGCTGCATGGGCCGCAACCGCTGATGAAGGTCATCGCCGGCGAGCAGCCGGAGCTGAACACACTCGTGCTGCCGTACCAGGAATACAGCGACGCCGACCTGGCGCACCGGGTGCTGTATGTCGAGGCTTCGCGGGGTTGCCCGTTCAAATGCGCGTTCTGCCTGAGTTCGCTGGACAAGACCGCCTGGGCCTTCGATGCGGATCGCCTGCTGGCCGAGCTCGACGCCCTGTTCACACGTGGTGCGCGCACCTTCAAGTTTGTCGACCGCACTTTCAATCTGAAAATCGACGCGTCAGTGCGCATCCTGCAGTTCTTCCTCGAACGCCTGGAGCGGGCGGGCCCGGGCGGTCTGTTCGTGCATTTCGAGGTGATTCCCGACCATCTGCCCGAGCGGCTGCGGCAGATGATTGCGCAGTTCCCGGCCGGTGTGTTGCAGTTTGAGATCGGCATCCAGAGCTTCAATCCGGCGGTGCAACAGGTGATTTCCCGGCGCCAGGACAACGACCGCACCGAGGCCAATCTGCGCTGGCTGGTGGCGCATGCGCAGGCGCACCTGCATGCCGATCTGATCTTCGGTCTGCCCGGCGAAGACCTGCCCAGTTTTGCCCGGGGTTTCGATCGCCTGCATGCGCTGGGTCCGCATGAGATCCAGCTCGGTGTGCTCAAGCGCCTGCGCGGCACGCCGATCGGGGGCTTGAGCACGTCGCACGCCATGGTCTATGACAGCTTGCCGCCGTATACGGTGCGCCAGACCGCGTCGGTATCGGCGCAACAGGTGGAGGCGTTTATACGGCTGGCCCGGTACTGGGATCTGGTGGCCAACTCCGGGCGTTTCCGGCGCAGCTTGGTGCTGTTGCTGGGCACCGGCGGCCATGTGCCGGTCGCGCAGCGTGCTTCGGCCGACCTGGCACCGTCGCCGGAAGAGCACTCGCCGTTTGCCGCTTTCTGGGACTTCAGCGCGTGGTTGTGGGCGCAAGGCGGCCAGACCAGCGGCATCACGCCTGAGGAACTTGTCGATCGAATATTCGATTACCTGCATGGCGTGTGCGGCCTGGACGCAGCCGCGTCCCGTGAGGCCTTGTTGTCGGATTACCAGCACAGTGGCGCGCGCGCACGGCCGCAGAGTCTGCGCGCCGTTTGGCCCGCCGGGGCGTCGAAGCCTGTCACCCCCAGGCGCGCGCTCGTCGCACGCCAGCGGCAGCACCGGGCACTGGCGGCTGACACCGGCTGAGGCGGCATGGACACCGACCGTTGCGTTGCCACCGAGGCAGGTATAACCCGGCATTCACCATCGACAAGCACATGAACAACCAAACCGCCAAACCCGAAACCATCGCCGCCCAAGGCCTGGGCTGGATCGACGACAAGACCCGCGCCATCACGCTGCCTATTCATGTCTCGTCGACTTATCTGCGTGACGAAGACAACCAGTACCGATCCGGCCGGGTCTATGCCCGTGCCGACAACCCGGCCTTCGACCAGGCACAGGCCGTGATCACGCAGCTGGAGAACGGTGCCGACAGCATGTTGTTCGCCTCCGGTATGGCGGCCGCCACCGCGGTATTCCAGGCACTGGCGCCGGGTGACCATGTGCTGGCGCCCAAGGTGATGTACTGGTCGCTGCGCAACTGGTTGCTGAACTTCGCGACCCACTGGGGGCTGAAGGTCGAACTGGTCGACATGACCGACCCGAAGGCGGTGCAGGCCGCCATCGTGCCGGGTTCGACCCGGCTGGTGTGGATCGAGACCCCGGCCAACCCGATGTGGACCATCACCGATATCGCCGCCACCGCCGATATCGCCCACGCGGCGGGCGCCGTGTTGGCCGTTGATTCGACCGTGGCCACTCCGGTGCTGACGCGCCCGCTCGACTTGGGCGCCGACATCGTCATGCATGCGGCGACCAAATATCTGAACGGCCACTCCGATCTGATTGCCGGTGTGTTGGTCACCCGTGAAAACAGTGCCTTGTGGCAACGTATCCGCTCGATTCGGGCGCAGCTGGGCGGCACCCTGGGATCGTTCGAGGCCTGGATGCTGATGCGCGGCATGCGAACCCTGTTTTTGCGCGTGCGCGCCGCCAGCGCGTCGGCGCAGCGTCTGGCCGAGCATTTCCATGATCACCCGATGGTGTCCGAGGTGTTGTACCCGGGTCTGCCGGGGGCACAAGGTCATGCCATTGCTGCGCGCCAGATGCTGGGTGGATTTGGCGGCATGTTGTCGATCCGCACCCGCGGCGGCGAGGCTGCTGCCATCGCCACGGCGGCCCAGGTCGGTCTTTGGAAACGCGCCACGTCGCTGGGGGGCACGGAGAGTCTGATCGAGCACCGCGCCAGTGTGGAGGGCGCGGGTTCCCCGGTGCCGCCGGACCTGTTGCGCTTGTCGGTCGGCATCGAGGATGTGCAGGATTTGATCGACGATCTCGAGCAGGCCTTGCGTCAGGCCCATCCGGCGCACGGGGTCTGATCCGCGCGTCGGTCGCGCCATCACGATGCGGGCAGATACGGGCGCCGTGACGGGCCACCGCGTAGCCCTTTGACGTCAACATCAGGGTCTTGTGCCGTGTTTTATTGGCGGCGGGCCATTAGCCGATAAACTATAGGGGTGTCAGGGGAGATGCGCTGGGCCGGCGGAGAACCGGTTTTACGGTGATGTTGCTGCGGCTTTTCCGGTCCAGGTCGGTCCCCTGTCTTTGATGGCGCGAAAGGACGGTGACTGTGTTCCATTCGATCAAACAAGACCGGACTCGAACATTCTCCCTCCTAGTTGCGCCTGCCATGTTCCCGCTCAACTTGACCACGCATCCATGACCCATCTTCCAACGAATTCCATAGAAAGCCCGACCCATGGCCAAAGCTGAGGCAAAAACCGCCGTCAAGGCCAATGGCCTGCGTTACAAGTCCAAGGTCTCTGGCTCGCCGTTTGCGGCGGCGGCGTCGTTTGGCGGCGCGACCATGTCCTGCTTCATGTGTGGCAAACATCGCCCGCGCTCGCTGATGGGCACCCGCAAGGTGGCCGGCAAGTCGCAAACGGTGTGTGCGCCATCGTGCAAGGAACTCGACGCGACGCTCAGCGCGTCGTCCTGAAGACCGGCACGCGAAGCCGTGGCGCCTGGCGCCACGGGCTGTTTGTGCTCCATTGGCGCATACCCTGCGGCGTTGCGCACAGTAGCTGCACGCCCTGCGGCTAAGATCGCGGCATGCGATTGCCTTCCCGCTATTGGGCCGACCTGACGACCCGTGACTTCTCCGGCTTGACCCAGGCGCCGGACATCGGCGAGGTCGTCGCGGTCTTGCCGCTGGGTGCGACCGAACAACATGGCCCGCATCTGGCGCTGTCAGTCGACAGTGACTTGGTCGACGCCGTTGTCGGCGCCGCATTGCCGTTGTTGCTGGCGGAGCTTCCGGTCCTGGTGTTGCCGACCCAGAAAATCGGCAAGAGCAACGAGCACGCACGTTTTCCCGGCACTTTGACGCTGGGGGCGGAAACCCTGATCCGGGTCTGGACCGAAATCGGCGATTGTGTCGCCGCTACCGGTGTACGCAAGCTGCTGCTGTTCAACGCCCATGGCGGGCAGGTCGCTCTGATGGATATCGTCGGACGCGATCTGCGCGCCCGCCATGACCTGATCGTCTATCACAGCAACTGGTACGACTTGCCGCTGGCCGATGAGGCGATGGCGCCCTTCAGTCCCGACGAGCGGCGCTTCGGCGTACACGCTGGCGATATGGAGACCTCGATGATGCTGGCCATCCGGCCCGCGCAGGTCGACATGGGCCAGGCCCGGGACTTCGCGTCCACATCTCAACAGCGCGCACGCGACTTTCCGATCCTGGGTAATGGCAGAAGTGCCCGGTTGGCCTGGCAGATGCAGGATTACAACCCACAGGGGGCGGCCGGAAACGCTGCGGCGGCCACGGCCGACAAGGGGCGTGCGCTGGTGGCGTCCGCCGCAACCCAACTCGCGCTGCTGCTGGCGGAACTGTCGCGCCTGCCGTTGTCCACGCTGGTCGAGCGACCGGCTCCGTAACGCACGCCGATGCGGCGCGTTACTCAGTCTTGCAGCGCAGCGATCGAGCGCGCCAGGTTGCGCCGTGCCTGTGCCTCAAAAAGCCCATGGAACACGGCCGTGTGGTAGATCCGCTCGCGCGCCAGAAAACCTTGCAGGATGCGGCGCCGATTGGCGCGAAACAAGGGCTCGGACACGGCGTGGTATTCGGCCCGCACCTGGTCTTCATACCCGTCGAACACTTCGGCGCGCGCGCCCAGGATGGCCAGGTCCACATCCAGCAGGACCTGTTCGTCGGCAGTGACGGGCGCCACCTCGTGCCGCGTGACCATGATCAGCGCAAACACGCGCTGCGCCAACGCCGCCTCGACCGACGCCGACAACAGTGCCCGTACCGCCCAGTCGGCGCTGCGGTGTTCGTTGTCGGCGGCGCCGATGTCATAAATCGCGTCGTGAAACCACAAGGCCAGCGCGACTTCATCCGGATGCGTCGCAAGCCCGCGCAGCTCGGGCAGATGGCGCAGGCAGGCGTCCAGATGCGCCAGCGTGTGATAGTGCCGGTGCGGTTCGCTGTAGCGCGCCACCAGGGTCTGCAGCAGTGCTTCGTCGCCCTGTCTGCCGCTCAGGGACTGCCACGCGGCATGCCAGGCCGGCGCATGGCGGGAGTTGAATTCTTGGGCGGTCATTATTTGCTCTGTCAGGTACCAACAGGTGTCAACGGCGATGACGTGCCGCGTTCCTGGACGGGTGATACGACATGTGCCTTTTCCAGTTCTTGCCAGCGACGCGGGTCCGAATCCAGCAGTGCACCTGCTAGCTGCAAGCACCATTGACACCCAGATTGCGAAAATTCTCCGCCGCTATCGCGCGAAAGGCCGCAGACACCCTTTCGTCTCCCGCCACGCTTTGCCAAAAAAGCCGTGCCAGTGTCCGTGCACGCTCCCACTCGGGCAAGGTCGCCGCCGTCGGTTGGGGTAACTGCGCGGCAAAGTCCCGCGCCACCAGCTCACCGCCAACCGGGGCGTAGAGCATGGGCAGCATGTCATACGTGGGAGACAACTTCCAGTCGTCGTTGTCCAGCAGCAGCGAGATGTTCCCGTAGTGCCGATCGGTGTTGGCAATCAAGGCACCGTAGGCCTCCAACAAACGCAAGTGACGGGCGTCTCCGGCAGTCAACAGGCCTCTCGCTTGCATTCGGTCTGCCGTTGCGCCCCAGTTGTCCATGGCGCCGACGTACTCCGCGTCATACACCTGCAACGACACCATGCCGATGCGCCCCAGGCCCCGTTGGTTGTCTGGACCCAAAGGCGTGCGGTCAAACCGCTCCGACTCTAAAAACACCCGGCCCGCCGCCATGAACAACTGCGTGCGGGCTGCCGGGGTGTCGGCCCGCCCCAGCGTTTGCAAAGCCAGGTGTTCGCACACCAGCAAGTCGCGCGTGCGTTGGTCGGTGGCCGAGTCGCCTGCAGGCGAAAACTTGACCAGCACGTGCCGCCCGCTCGAAATGGTGCAAAACTTGGGCTGCTCGCCACCGGCAGAGGAGCCGCCACGTGTGCCCTGCATGGCGAGGTCGGCCAGATGCGGATAGTCGGCGGGGGATGCGGTGCGCGACGACTGTTCGGGCAACACGTGTAAGCGGGCAAACGCTGCTTCGCCCACTACCAGGTTGCCCGGCAAGTCGTCGCCAAACAGAGCCAACGCTCGCAACACATCATCGTCGCTCCAATAGCGTGGGTCGGCCCCGAGTTGCAGCGTGGGGTGCGCTTGCGCAAAAGCTCGCCCCATGAAGCCCTGGGGCCGCATGTCGTCCAGAAACCAGGGCAGGCCGTCAAACCGCTTGCTCAATCCGTCTTCTTCATCCAGCCACACCGCGCCGCCTTCCAACGGCGTCAATCGCCCAAACGGGGTCGGCTGGCCCCGCCCGTCAATCCGCATTACCGGCAGTTTGCGGCCGACGTCCACCACGGTACGCGGCAACACATAGCGCTGTGACCGCGCTGCCCCGACCTTGTGCACCTGTCCCGATCGAATCAGCAGCGCCAGCGCCCGCGAAACCGTAGGCTGGCTTACGCCCAGCACTGCTTGAAGTTCCGCCGCTGACGCCACCCCACCCTGTCGATGCAAGGTCTGGATGATGGTGGGACTGAAGGAAGCTGTAGCCATTGAGAATTATTTTGTGAATAAATAATATGGTAACTTAATTTAATTAAATCAATGGTTTATAAGAATAATTGAATAGATAATATTTTACCTGAAGAGGCTGTGGGCGATCAACCAAACGCTGCAAAGCGAGCCGCGCTCTACTGTCTTGCCGCTACACAGGCCGCATCGCCGAGCCGGCCTGCCAATGGCGGTTTTCTCACAATCAAATTATTCGATTCGCCACGGTAAAGCAGGCGGGTTTGCCCGACAGTCTCCTAGACTGAGAGCGTGAGAGGCAATCGCTTGAGCCCACGCAAGACCCCCAAACTAGCCCCTGGCGCTTCGGGCCACAGCCAGTTGCGGGGTCTTGCCCTGCGGGCCGGGGCGCCCAATCGATTGCCTCTCACGCTCTGAGCCAGTCGATTCTGGAGCAGCAGGACCGGGGTGGCCGCCTACCGTGGACGCATATCGAAGTCATGGCGCCGGCCCTGGAAAACCCCGATTCGTACTGGCGTGTAGCTGGTGGCTCATGACAACAGCGACGGTTCGCGCGCCCGCAAATCGTACACCGTGCGAATGCGGCGACTGGGGCTATTTCGCGGTGCACCACCAGCTACGCTGGCACCGGTGGGATGCCCAAGTCGGGCAGGATCTGGACCACATCGGCGTCTTCCCGCAGCAGATAGGCCGCCACAAACCCGATACCCAAGCCAGCGCGGATCGCCGCCCCGTACGCCTTGAGATCGTCGGTGCGCAGAGAAAACTGCTCAGGCCCGACCGGTTGCCCCATAGCGGCAAAGCCCCGTCGAATGTCCTCGATCCGGTCATTGCTGTCGCAACGACTTGGGCTTCAAGTGGCTGAAGCTGCGCACCACACAGATCCGAGTCAGTGCAGCAGATCGACTGGGTCACGCAGCCAAACGCCACCCACGTCGAGCAAGCTGCCGCAGTTGCCGACAGCCTCAAGAACAAGGCTACTGCGCGAGTGGCGCAAGGGAGGCCGTGATCCGCCCCGCCAAGTACCAAGATGCCGGCATGGTGGCCGATCAACATGGTGGCGCCAAACATCTTTGCCTCCGCTGCCAGGCAGCACGAACAAATGACACAGTAAGGTGAGTAGATTGCCTGCGCGCCGGCGCCGGCGCCGGCTCAGAGCGTGTGCCTGCGCGCTGGCTGTCCTTGCCCGCTTTCTTGCCGACGTTTCTCGCGCAACATGAACAGGTAGAGACCTTCGACCTTTTCGCGTGCCCATGGTGTCTTGCGCAAGAACTTCAGACTCGAGCCGACACTGGGGTCGTGGCTGAAGCAACGCACCGGAATGCGCGCTGCCAGGCCGGGCCAGCCATAGGCTTCGGCCAGGGCCGTCACCATCTGCTCCAGTGTGACGCCATGCAGCGGGTTGCGGGGTTGCGGCGCGGCCGCCGGAGCCGAGGGTGCGCTCTGGTCCGGTTGACTCCCCGGTTTTTCTGGCGCGCCCGGCGCGTCGGAATCATCTTGCGTCATCGATGTCCGTCCACAAAAGGCTGCGCCGCCACAATTCCTGCGCCAGTGCCGCGTCGCGCCCCATTGCACTGGGCGTACGTGCCTGGCATTTGTCGTAATACAGGCCCGACTCACCCGCCAGTTGCGGCGCGGTGGCGCAATGCAGCGTGGTGACGGCGCCTTGTTCGGTCGAGATCATGCCCAGCTTCATCAGCGGCCGGATCGGCCAGGGCACGGCGCGCCAGACGTCGGACGCCACCACACCCGGATGCAAGGCATAGGTCGCGACGCCAGAGCCGGCGAGTCGGCGCCCGAGTTCGGCGCTGAACAGCACGTTGGCCAGCTTGGAGTTGTTGTATTCGGTGATCGCGGTACGGCTTTGCGTGGGCTGGCGCAACGCATCCCAGTCCAGCCCGGTGGCGCGGTAATGCGCCCGGCTGGCCACGCTGACGATACGTGCGGGTGCCGATGCCTGGATGCGCGCAAGCAGCAATTGCGTCAACAGGAAATGCCCCATGTGGTTGACGCCGAACGCCAGTTCGAAGCCCGATGCCGTGATGCCGCCGGCTCCCGCCAGGCCGGCATTGTTGACCAGCAGGTGCAGGGGCAAGTCACGCGCCAGGAAGGTCTGGGCACATGAGTGCACGGATGCGAAGTCGCCCAGGTCCAGCGTCAAGGCCTCGACCTGCGTATTGCCGCTGACCGCGCGGATATCGTCCAGTGCCTTGCGTGCCGTCGCCAGGTCGCGGCAGGTGATGAACAGGTGGACACCCTGGCGTGCCAGTTCGCGCGCGGTGACCAGGCCGATGCCGGTATTGGCACCGGTGATTAGCGCGACGCGACCCGAAAGGGGTCCGGACGGTGTGGATGCAGTGGCTGGGCTTGTCATGCGTTGGCGCCGCGGCAGTCGGGGCGAGTGGTTGCGCCGATGTTACGCGCAGTCCCCTTGGCCACCACGCACGGCCCGGCGCCCGCGTCGGGCCAGGCTTACAAGGATGCGCGGGGCTGGCGCGCCGCGACGATGCTGGCCCAGCGCGCCTTGGCCTGCGGATAGATCAGCGTCTCCTCCAACGCTATATGGTCCCGGCACAAGGCGACGAACACCTCCACGCCATGCTGGAACTCACCCGGATCGGGCCAGCTTTCGCCTCTGGCGATGGCGCGCAGTTGCGGCCCCAGCGCGTCCCAGTTGCGTTCGATCCAGCCATGGTCCTGTTGCAGGGTCTGTACCGCGTGCACCAGCGCGTCGTCTCCGCTGGCAAGCAGGGGCGGGAACACGGTCTTCTCTTCTTCTGCGTGGTGCGCGCGCGAGGTGCCGCTGAAGAAGCGGTCGATCTCGCCGGCCCGGGTTGGCGCCTTGGTCGCCAGTGTGCCGGCACCAAGTTGGGCCGCGAGTTCCTGGAGTTGGTCCAGGTGCTCCAGTGTCTGCCGATGGCAGCTGTCGAGTGCCTGAAAGTTCACGTCGGGCTTGTCTTGGGTCATGGCCATCTCCTGGAGTTGTCGTCACCATTGTGGGAGTTGCAGGCGACGGACCCTTGATGGAAGTCAATGTAAGGAGCATCGTCCATGGCACCCTGGGCTTATCTGCCCGCTTGACCGGTGTCGTTTCGGTCGGCACCATCGACGCCATGGACTTTGACACTTGGCTTATTTATTTCCTGGCCGCCACCGGCTTGTCGCTGTCGCCCGGTCCCAACGGGCTGCTGGCGCTCACGCACGGCGCCATGCATGGCCGGCGCAAGACGCTCTATACGATTTTTGGCGGGGCCACCGGGTTTGTCATCATCGTCGGCCTGTCGATGTTCGGTATTGGCGCGCTGCTCCAGACCTCGCTGGTCTGGCTGACGGTGATGAAGTGGGTGGGCGGCCTGTATCTGATCTGGCTGGGAATCCAGGTCTGGCGTTCGCCACCGCTGGGTCTGGAGGACGCCACCGGCCGGACGACCCGTTCGGGCGCGTCCTTGTTCCGGCAAGGGGCCTTGTCGGCACTGACCAACCCCAAGGGCATCCTGTTTTTCGCGGCGTTCCTGCCGCAGTTCATCGACCCGGCGCGCAGTCTCTGGCTTCAGTTTGTTGTCATGGCGGGCACTTTCGCCGTCATTGAAATCGCCATCGAGCTGTTTATCGCCAGCATGGCCTACCGCATCAGCCCCTGGCTGGCGCGCGTCGGACGTCGCTTCAACCAGGCATGCGGTGGTGTCTTCATGGCTGTGGGCGTTGCCTTGCCGCTGCGCAGCTGATGAATCGGCGCCGCGGCGCTTCAGGCGTAAGTGACCCAGTCCTCGTATTGCGCGTCGTCCAGATGCGGCAGGGTGTTGTAGGTCAGCAACATGTGGCGTTTCGGGTTGAACGCGAATTCGGTTACCGCGCTGTTGCGGATGCGCATGTTCAATTCGATCGTGGTCTCCGGCGATGTGCCCAGCACCTGGCCAACCGCGGTGGCGATCGGCCCGCCACTGGAGACCATCAGCACATTGCCGCTATGGTGTTTGCGAACCTGCTCGAGTGCCTGCCAGACGCCGGCAACAAAGCCGGCATAGTCGGGCATGCCGCGCGGGCTGACGACGCCGTTCATCCATTGGGTCAGACCATCGCGCAGCAGGCGGAAATGGTGCCGGTATTTTTCGGGCGTATCCGGCTTTTCCAGTGCGTGCGGATAGATGCTCGCGATCACCGCCGCGCTGTCGTATTCGTTCAGGCCTGGCCATTCGGTGACCGGTGGCGACATCGCCGCGCCTCGGCAAATACCGTCCAGCGTCTGGCGCTGGCGTTGCAGGCTGCCGCAAAACGCGGCTTCGAACTGCACACCTTTGCGGGCCAGATAGGCGCCCAGGCGTTCGCTCTGGCGCAGTCCCAGGTCACTGAGCTGGTCGTAGTTGTCCGCGCCGAACGATGCCTGTCCATGGCGTACGAGATAAAGGGTTCCCATGGCCGGATTGTGCGCAAGGCGGTGCGTGCGGGCAGTCGCGCCAGTGACGCAGCTGGCACTGACCCGTTCGTGCTCACATGGCGTCGTGGGCTTCAGTCGGGGCTGCGCCCGGAACCGGCAAGGTGTCGAATGCCTTGAATTCCTGCAACGACAAGCTGGTCTGAACTTGCTGGGCGCCGGGCAGTCGGTGCAGCTTTCGTTGGAGCACGGTGGAATAGGTGTCCAGGTCACGGGCGACCACCATCAACAGGAAGTCGGCGGTGCCGGTCACGGCATGGAACATCACCACCTCGGGGATGGCCTGGACGGCGGCGACGAACTCGGCGTTGCGCGCGTCGGTCTGGTGGTCGATGGTGATGCTGACAAAGGCGACCACACCGTAACCGAGCTTGCGCCGGTTCAGCCGCGCGTGGTAACCGTCGATCAGCCCGGCCTCCTCCAAGCGGCGCACGCGTCGCCAGCATGGCGACTGCGACAGGCCGGTGGCCTGCGCCAGCTCGCTCGTGGTCAGCCGCGCATTGCGCTGCAGGGAAGAAAGCAGCTGTTGGTCGATCGTATCCAGCTCGATTTGCATGAATTGTTCTCAAAATAGGAATATATCGGATGAATTATTCACCTGAAACAAAATTATTGGAAGCTGGCATTGAACTGGCGAAGATTACGGGTTGATTCATCGAAACAGGAAATGCCATGTCCGCCGTTGCCCAGCCGCTATTTTCCCAAGTCCCGCCCTATGGCGGAGACCCTATCCTGACGTTGATGGAGACATTCCAGGCGGACGCGCGTCCGGACAAGGTCAGCCTGAGCATCGGGATCTACTTCGACAACGAAGGTCGGCTGCCGGTGTTGCCGTCGGTGCGCAGTGCCGAGTCGGCACTCGCGCAGCAGATCGGCGCGCGTCCCTATCTGCCGATGGAGGGGCTGGCCGGCTATCGCAGCGCGGTGCAAAAGCTGCTGCTCGGTGCTGATCACGATGCCGTGACCGGCGCTCGCGTGGCGACCTTGCAGACCCTCGGTGGTTCGGGCGCGCTGCGCATTGGCGCGGAATTCCTGCACCGGTATTACCCGCAGTCGGGCGTCTGGGTCAGCGACCCGACCTGGGAGAACCACCATGCGATTTTTCAGGGTGCCGGTCTGAAGGTCGCCACCTATCCGTATTACGACCCGGTCAGCGGTGGTCTGCGTTTTGACGCCATGCTGGCCCAGTTGGCCGACCTGCCGAAACACAGCGTGGTGCTGCTGCACGCCTGCTGCCACAACCCCACCGGCGTGGATCTGTCGGCCGAGCAGTGGCAGGCGCTGATCCCGGTGCTGCGCGAGCGCGCGCTGATTCCGTTTGTGGACATCGCCTACCAGGGCTTCGGCGATGGCCTGGCCGAAGATGCGTCTGCCTTGCGCGCATTGGCCGATGCCGGCATCACGTTCCTGGTAGCCAACTCGTTTTCGAAAAACTTCTCGATGTACGGCGAGCGCTGCGGCGGACTGAGCGTCGTATGCGCTGACCGGAAAACCGCCGATGCGGTGCTGGGCCAGCTCAAGGCCACGGTACGCGCTAGCTATTCGACGCCGCCGACCCATGGCGCTCGCGTAATTGAGCGGGTGCTGCAGGATCCGGCGCTGTATGCCCAGTGGTCGGCCGAGACCGCCGATATGCGCCAGCGCATCCGCGCCATGCGCGAACAACTCCATGGCGCGTTGAACGCGATCTTTCAGGGCCGGCGCAACTTCGACTATCTGCTGGCGCAACGCGGCATGTTCAGCTACACCGGGATGAGCGAAGCGCAGGTGAACCGTTTGCGCGACGACCACGCGGTCTACCTGATACGTTCGGGGCGGCTGTGCATTTCGGGGCTGACCACCCACAATGTTGACCATGTGGCACGCGCCATGGCCACCGTTCTGGAGTAGACATGACATCCGATTCTTCCGCATCCGACGCCTCGACCGCGCAGATCGTCCAGGACGAAAAGGCCCAGCTCGATTTCAGCCGCTCCATGAGTTATAGCGACTATCTGCAGCTCGACCAGATATTGAGCGCACAAAAGCCGCTGTCGAGCGCGCACGACGAGATGCTGTTCATCGTGCAGCACCAGACCAGCGAACTGTGGATGAAGCTGATGCTGCACGAGCTTGGTGCGGCGGTGCGCGGCGTGGCCAATGACGAGTTATCCAGCGCGTTCAAGATGCTCGCACGGGTCTCGCGCATCATGGAGCAGCTGGTACACGCCTGGGATGTGCTGGCGACGATGACGCCGCCAGAATACACCGCCATGCGGCCTTCGCTCGGGCAGTCCAGCGGGTTCCAGAGTTTCCAGTACCGCTGCATCGAGTTCTCGCTCGGCAACAAAAATGCGGCCATGCTCAAGCCGCATGCACATCACCCCGAGCGCCTGGCCATGGTGCAGGCCGCTTATGAGGCACCGTCCCTGTATGACGAGGCACTGCGACTGATGGCGCGGCGCGGCATTGTGGTGCCCGCCAGCCATCTGGAGCGGGACTGGACGCAGCCGTATGTGGCAGACGATGCCGTCACGCAGGCCTGGTCGGTGGTGTACCGCGACCCGTCGGCCCATTGGGAGCTGTACCAACTGGCCGAGAAACTGGTCGATCTGGAAGACGCGTTCCGCCACTGGCGCTTTCGCCATGTCACCACGGTCGAGCGCATCATCGGCTTCAAGCGCGGCACGGGCGGCACGGGCGGCGTGAGCTACCTGCGCAAGATGCTCGACGTGGTGTTGTTCCCCGAGTTGTGGCGTGTGCGCACCGAGTTATGAGCTTTGACCCGGCCGCGTTCGGTGCCGATCTGCCGCTGGCCGAGCGTGAGCGCGCGTATTCGCCCAGTTCCTGCATCGGCGGCGACTACGCCCCGTTCGTACAGGAATACGTGACGCGCAGCGCCGCGGCCTTGCGCACGCTTGCAGCCCCGCGCGGCCTGGCTTATGGCCCGGTGGCGTCCAACACGCTGAACCTGTTCCTGCCACCCGCCGACCGCCTGGACGTGTCGGTCTTGCCGCCGCTGCTGGTGTTCATCCATGGCGGCTACTGGCAGGAATTGTCGAAAAGCGAATCGCTTTTTGCTGCCCAGGATTGCATCGCCGCAGGCGCAGCGTTTGCCGCGCTCGACTACACGCTGGCGCCACACGCGACGCTGGCGCAGATGGTGGTCGAATGCCGCAACGCGCTGCGCAGCTTGCATGCGCAGGCGGATGAACTCGGTTTCGATGCTGGGCGCATCGTCGTGGCCGGCAACTCGGCCGGCGCCCATCTGGCAGCCATGTGCTGTTTGCGCGGATGGCCGGGCGATGCCGATCTGCCAGTCGGCTTGCCCGCTGCTGCGGTGCTGGTGTCGGGGGTCTATGAACTCACGCCCCTGATGGGGACGTCGATCAACGAGGCGCTGGCGCTGACGCCCGAGACCGCGGCGCATGTGAGCACTATCCGGTTCGACCTGACAGGTTTTCCACCTGCGCTGGTGTGCTGGGGGGAGATCGAGACGGAGGCGTTCAAGGTGCAGAGCCAGGCGTTTGCGCAGGCCATCGGTGCTGTCCCAGGCACACCGCCGCAGGTGTTTGAAGTATCCGGGTGCAACCACTTCGATGTCATTTTCGACCTGGTGCGTGGCGGCACCGCACTGGGCGACGCCACGATTCGCCTGTTGCAGCGGCAAGTCGCAGGCGGTACCTGATTGCTGTGCATCATGGTTCCTTCCAGGAACGATCAACGTTGACATCATGACCGCAACCCCCGCGAATTCGGACGCGCCGAGGCTGCGATCTCTGGATGAATCGTCTAGAAATCCACCAGACTCAAGCCCACGCTGAGAACCGTACGCCGCCGGTTGTAGTCCAGCAGCGAGTCGCCATATCCGCTGAACAGCTGGGTATGAAAGCGCAAGCCGCTGGGTTCACCGTCGGCTCGTTTCTGGCCGATCGCCTGCATCCACTCCAGTCGAACCGAACCACGCGCCTTGCTGCGCAAGGAGTGGCGCAGCGTCACGCCCAGCGAGTGGGTCTTGTTGACGTTCCAGAATGCCGCGACTTCGGCGCGCCCGATATGGTCGGAGATGTCGGGGTTGTCGTCCTGGTCGGCGCGCTCGGGCACCCGGGCCCAGATCCTGCCGGTGAGCCTGAACCGGTCGTCTTTTTCCATGCCGGCCATCAGGATGATGCGATTCCAGCTGCGCGACAGCGGCAGGGTTTGCCCGTTGGACTGGTGGTTGATTGCCAGACCGCCATAACGCAGGCGCCGGCCATGGTTCAGCGGTGCGTCCAGCGGAAGAATGTAGATCAGTTCGGGCTCATGGTCGGTGCTGCGAAATGGCCGTGAGATGCTGCCGTTGAACAGTTGCCAATACGACTGCTGCGTGTAACCGAACCACAGCGAGTCGCGCTGGGGCGAGTGCCCATCGGTCAGCAGTCCGCGCGCGATCTTGGTGCGCACCGAGAGCTGGATCCGGGTTTCCGAGGTGCTGTAGTCCACCGGTGTTGTGGCGCTATGGCCGGCGCTGGGCGAACTCGGAGCGGTATTGACACTGTCCGAGCCAATCCACGACAGGCTCAGTGGCCGATAGCCGCGGATGCCGTAGGTGCCGCAGTCGGATGCGGGCTCGAGTTCCCAGAAGCGCGACATCTGCGTGGTCCGCGGGTCGGCGCAGTCGCGCTCATCAGTCGTGTCCGGTGCGCTGCTCTCGCCTTGCGCCAGCCGGTCGCCGACCTGCACCACAGCAGGCGGGTTGGCGCTGGCCCAGGCTGGCTGGGCCGGTGCCGAAGGGGTTGGGGCAGGGGGCGCCACGGGGGGCTGGGCACCGGCCCATCGGTCGAAACACGCGAGCCGGGCCTGGCTGTCGGTCTGGCCGCTGCAAGCCTTCCAACCGTCAGCGGGCCCGGCCGGTTCCTGCGCCTGCGCCAGAGCGGCGCCAGCGGTCAGGATCGAGACGAGCGCCGACCGGCAGGTGAACGAGGCAGCAGGGGATTGGAGGCGACGGAAAGCGGACATGGCGGCAGACCCGGCGACGCGGGGCGCGCCTGGTGAAATCAGTGAAGCGGGAAAGGTGAGCACCGATTATCCCGGCTACCGGTGCACCCGAGGGATTGCGCCCCGGGTTTCCGGTAACACTGTGTGGCCACCGGCTCTGCCGGGGCTGCCGATCGTGCGCGCTCCGTAGGCGCGTCCCGAATCGTGCTCGCCTGCCGCTGCCGGCGTGGTGTCAGCGCCGGTCCGTGTCCGGCGCAGCCTCGCCTGCGTCCGTTCGGACCCGTCCATCGCGCGTCGGTATGCGCCAGCCAACGACCCAGATGCCCAGCGCGCCGCCGGCGAGCAGCAGCACTTGCAGCGCGGGATGCATGCGCAAGGTCCAGATCGAGGCCGCCACCATGACGGCCATCGACGCCAGTGCGATGGTCTTGACCCGGCGAGTCAGGCTGCGGTCGGTCTCCCAGTCGCGCAGCATCGGACCAATCCAGGCGTTCTCCCGCATGCGCTGGTGCAGCCGTGGCGAGGCGCGGGCATAACAGGCGGCTGCCAGCAACACGAATGGCGTGGTGGGCAGGCCGGGCAGCACCACGCCGACCAGTCCCAGGCCGAGCGCGATCGTGCCCGCCAGCCACAACAGCCAGCGCACCGGGCGCGCCAGCGGTTTTGCGGCGGGGGCGATCTCGGTTGCCACGGGCCGTACTTTCAACTGGCGGCGCCCTCAAGCGGGCCTATCGTGTCGATATGGGTCAGCACCATGCGCAGATCGAACTCGATCTGGTGGTAGTCGGGCTCCATGTAGGTACACAACTGGTAGAAGGCCTTGTCGTGCCCCTTCTCCTTCAGATGGGCCAGTTCATGCACCGTGATCATGCGCAGGAACGGTGCCGGCAGGTGACGGAACAGGGCGGCAATGCGGATCTCGCGTTTGGCCTTGAGCTTGCCGCCTTGCACCCTTGACACGGCGGTATGGGTTCCGAGTGCGTGGGCGACCACCTGCAGCTTGTTGTCGTACAGCACCTTGGACAAGGGTTCGGCGCTGCGCAGGTACTCGCTTTTCAGCGCCACGACATAGTCGTACAAGGCCTTGTCGGTACGCGCCGTATGGGCATCCGGGTACTTGCGCTGCACATGGGCCGGCAAACCGCCGCTGTCGATCAGCACGCGGGCCTGCTCCTGCAGCAGCGGCGGATAGGCCTGCAGGTATTTCATGGGGCCGACGCACCGGACAGCACATGCGCGAACACCGCGCTGTCCACATTGCCACCCGACAACACGGTGCCCACGATCTGGCCCTGGTTGCGGTCGCGTTCCTGCAAGGCGGCCGCGAAAGCCGCAGCGCCGGCACCTTCGGCGACGTTGTGCGTATCCGTGAAGATCGCGCGCATGGCATCGGCTACGGCGTTGTCGTCGACCTGCACCACGTGGTCGACATGTTGCAGCAAGATGTCCAGTGCCTCCTGTTCTGCCAGCCGGCAGGCCATGCCGTCGGCCAGCACGGTCGACACCGGGGCTGCGACCACGCGGCGCGCGGCCAGCGAATCGGCATATGTGGTGGCGTGGCTGCTGACCACACCCACGATGCGCGCCGTGTGGCCCAGTGCCTGTTTGGCGGCGATGGCGGCGCAGATGCCCGAGCCCAGCCCGATCGGTACATAGGCCACGTCCATGGCCGGCACAGTGCGGAAAAATTCCAGCCAGGCGGTGGCCACGCCCCGCACCAGGTCGGCGCCGAAGCTCGGCACCATCAGCGCGCCGTGATGTTGTGCAAGGGCCTGCGCATGTTCGCGGCTGGCCTGGAAATCGTCACCGTGTTCAATCAGTTCGGCGCCGAGCGCGCGCATGGCGTCGTTTTTCTCCACCGAGTTGCCATACGGCACGACGATCGTGCAAGGCACGCCGTGCGCGCGCGCCGACCAGGCGACGCTTTGTCCGTGGTTGCCCCGCGTGGCGCTGATCACGGCACGGGGCAGGGCGCCGCGATTGCGCAAGGCATCGAAATAGGTCAGACCGCCACGGATCTTGAACGCGCCCACCGGGCTGTGGTTCTCGTGCTTGAACCAGCAGTCGGTCCCCAGCCGCCGGCTGGCCAGTGCCCATCGGTATTGGGGTGTGGCCGGCATGGCGCGGTAAACCACTTGCGCGGCGGCCTCGATTTCCGAAAGCGTAGGCAGTATCACGTCAGATCCTGGTAACAGTGGGTAGGGTGGTGGACAAGCAACTCCGCTGGCGCGCGGGACCGAAGCTCAAAGCCGGACCTGGCCCTCGATGCAGGTGACGGCCTGACCGCCGACCCAGGTCTGGCCAGTGGCATCGGTGCGGATGATCACGCGTCCGTTGCGCCCCAGCGCCGCGCCCTGGGCGGCCACATACGAGGCGGCCATATGGCCGTCGGCGATCAGCCATTGGGCCAGGCTGGCGTTCAGGCTGCCGGTGACCGGATCTTCGTCGATTCCCATGTTGGGTGCGAAGCCACGCACCAGCAGATCGGCGTGGTCGTCTTCGTGTGCCGGCTTGCCGACGCAAGTCGCCGCCACACCGACCTTGTGTCCGGTGGCCTTGAGCCGGGCGAAATCGGGTTGCAGCCGCGCCACGCTATCGGCGTTGTCGATCAGCAGTCCGAGCCAGTGCGTGCCGTTGTCCAGCAACTGGGCCGCCACGATCTGCTCCGACTTCAAGCCCAGTGCCGTGGTCACTGCATCCAGCAGTTCGGCGCCAACCGCGCTGCGTTGCAGAGGCGGTGCGCCGAATGCCAGCAGCGCACCGTCGCGCTGGATTCTGACCAGGCCGACGCCACATTGCTGCACCACGTGCGCTTCGGATTTCGGTTTGCCACCGGCTGCCAGCCAGGCGTGACAGCTACCCAGGGTCGGGTGGCCGGCAAACTGCAATTCACCGCCGGGGGTGAAGATGCGCAGCCGGTAATCGGCTTGCAGGTCGGTCGGAGCCAGCATGAAGGTGGTCTCCGACAAATTCGTCCAGTGCGCGAAACGCTGCATGGTGGCATCGTCGAGTCCGTCGCCCTGGAGCACGACCGCGACCGGGTTGCCGAAGTAGGGCGTGGCGGTGAACACGTCCACCTGCTGAAAAGCGCGTTCTTGCATGGCGTCGTGCCCCCTGTGGGTGGTCGTGTTCAGGCCGGCACCGGCAGGCTTTCGCGAACGGCCATCGCCAGCGCCGCAATGCCGCGATCGATCTCGGCCACACTGGCGGTTACGAAGGACAGCCGCAGGCAACGCGGATCGGGCTGGTCGGCGAAAAACGGCACGCCCGGAACGAAGGCCACACCCTTGTCCACGGCCCTGGGCAGTAATTCGACCGCATCCATTCCGCGTGGCAGGCGCAGCCACAGGAACATGCCGCCCTCAGGTGTGTTCCAGGTCACCCGGTTGTCGGGATCGGTCTCGTCGGTGTTGGGCATTTCGCGCGCCAGCGCCGACAGCATCGCGTCCCGTTGAGACTTGTACAAGGCGCGGATCGTGGGCACGTGGCGATCGAGGAAACCGTCCTTCATGACATCGACGACCATGCGCTGGTTGAGGCCGGGGCTGTGCAGATCGGCCGCCTGTTTGGCCTGCAGCAGCTTGGGATACACCGCCGCGGGCGCCACCAGAAAGCCCAGGCGCAGGCCTGGGGCCAGCACCTTGGAGAACGAACCCAGATAGATGCAGCCCTCGGGGTTGCGCGCCGTCAACGGCAATGCCGGTGGCTGGTCGAACCACAGGTCGCCATAGGGGTTGTCCTCGACGATCGGCAAACCGAGTGCGGCGGCACTTTGCACCAGTGCCTGGCGCCGGTCTTCGCCCATCGTGCGCCCGGTCGGGTTCTGAAAATTCGGCAACACGTACAGGAATCGCGGGGCGCTGCCGGCGGCGTATTTTGCCTCCAGGTCGGCGATCTGCAAGCCCTGATCGTCGCTGTCAACGCTGACGATGGCGGGCTCCATCGGCGTGAAGGCCTGCAATGCACCGAGATAGGTCGGTGTCTCGACCAGCACCCGGCTGCCAGAGTCGATCAGCACCTTGGCCAGCAGATCCAGGCCTTGCTGCGATCCGGTGGTGATCAGCACCTGATCGGGGTTGACGTCCCAGGGCAGGTTGTGCGCGACCATTTCGCGCAGCGGCGCGTAGCCTTCGCTGGACGCGTATTGCAGCGCGGCATGCGCGTCATCGCGCAGCACGTTGGTGCAGGCCGCGACGAACTCGGCGACCGGAAAGGTCTTGGGCGAGGGCAGGCCTCCGGCAAAACTGATGATGCCGGGTTTCTCGGTGACCTTGAGAATCTCGCGGATCACCGACGGGTTCATGCGCTCGGCGCGTCGCGCCAGTGTCCAGGGGGTCTTGCCGCTTGCGGTTGCGGTCGGTGGGCTCATGGGTTTTCTCCTCCTTGGGGGCCGTAGAACACGACCCAGGTCACAAAATCGCTCGAAAATTTCTCGAAGCAGTGGATGGCGCCAGCTGGCACGAAAAAAGCGTCGCCGACGCACGCGGAAAACCGCTCGCCCCGGATCACGATCTCGGCGCTGCCGCCGTACACCAGGTACAACTCGTCCTGGGTGTGGGGTTGCTGAATGTCTCGCCCCTGCGGGTTGACCGAGGGCTGGAACACCTTCAAAGTCATGTTGCCATTGGCCAGCGTCACGACCGACGGCGCGCCGTCGGGGTACAAGGCCGTCGGCGCGCCGGGGATCTGTCCCAGCGCCTGGGCGATGGAGGTTTTCATGGCGTTTCCTTCTCCGTGGTGATGGCCGGGGCGAATGGCGCCTGCACGTTGGCGGCAGACACCGGCATTTTCTTGCCGATGAAGACGGTGGCAATCACGGCCAATGCGAATCCGACCGTCATGACGTCAAGCGACTCGCCCAGCAGCGGCACCGAAAACACCATGGTCAGAAAAGGCTGCACCAGTTGCACCTGGCTGACCCGTACCGTACCGCCCAGTGCCAGGCCGCGGTACCAGGCGAAAAATCCGATCCACATCGAGATCACTGCCACATAGGCAAAACCCAGCCAGGCGCTTGTTGGCACCGGGGCAGAGGGCCAGCTCATCAGCATGACCGGTAGCGTGATCGGCAGGCTGATCACCAGCACCCAGCAGATCACCCGTTCGGCGCCCAACTGCAAGGTCAGCCGCCCCCCTCCGACATAACCGATGGCCGCGCTGAGCACGGCCAGCACCAGCAGCAGGTCGGCCCATTGGGTGTTGCCGGCGCCGCTCTCGCTGCGCAGCAGTACGAAACCCGCTACCAGGGCCGAGCCGGCAAGGGCGCAGATCCAGAATCCGGCGCTGGGCCGCTGGCGCAACCACAACGAGGCCACCACCGCGGTGGCCAAAGGCAGGATGCCGATCACCACCGACGCATGGATCGCCTCGACATGGCGCAATGCCAGGGCCATGAACAGCGGGAACCCCACCACGACGCCGCAGGCTGTCAGCGCCAGGGCGCCCCATTGGCGGCGCCCCTGTGGCCGCACGCCGCGGGTCAGCAGCAGGTAGGCGAGCGACAGGATGCCGGCCACGGCGGCGCGTCCGAAGGTCACGAAAACCGGTGAGAGCAGGGGCGCCTGTGCCGGGCCCGTGGCCATTTTTGTCATGGGCAAGGTGGCGGCGAACAGCACGACTCCGAGCAGTCCAAGCCACAGGCCACGGCGTTCATCCCTCATACCGACACCATCCACGCTGCGGTGGCCAGCAGTACCAGCGCCATGGCGCGGTTGAACCACAACAGGCGCTGGCCCTGCGACAGCCATTGACGCAGCATCGAGCCCATCACGGCATAGGTGAAGTTGCTGGTGAACGCGAAGAGCGCCATCACGCCGCAGATGATGGCCAGGCGTTGGCCCGGATTGGGCGCTGGCGCGCCCGCGGCATTGACGACCCAGCCGGCGGTCAGCGTCAGAGCCAGCATCCAGGCTTTGATGTTGACGAACTGCAGGCTGACGCCGCCCCAGAAACTGATCTCCAACTTATGCCTGTCGACGATGGCCAGCCGCGCGGCCTGACTCAGGCGCCAGGCCAGCCACACCATGTAGGCAACGCCAATCAGCTTGACTGCCCAGCGCAAGGCCGGCACTCCGAGCACGATGGCCCCGACGCCCAGGCCGCAGGTCAACATCAGCAACGTCCAGCCGATGGGTACTGCCAGGCAGAAGCGCAGGGTGCGGCGCAAGCCGTGGTTGGCGGCCATCGCCGTCGACAACATGGTGTTGGGGCCGGGCGAGAAGCTCATTGCGGTGCAAAACGCCAGCAAGGCGGTGATTTCGGTGGCGTGCATGCAGGGGCGGGATCGATGGAAGGCGGGTAACTTGTCGGTCGGCAGCCGCTACTGTAGCCTGCCGCGGTCCGCTTCGGTAGCGCGCCAGGCGGCTGACGCAGCGGCACCGGAGGGCCGCGCCGTCGCGCCGCGCGCAACGGGTCGTGCAGCTGGCCCTGCGCCCTGTGCGCCGGTGCACGATTGCAACACCGGTAGGTCATGCCCGGGTCGAAAAGCTGGTGTTTGCGCGGGCCCACCCTACAATGAATTTCGACAGCGCACCTGACGTTGTCGTGTCCGAGGCAGACCCATCCGGTCGTCAGTCTGTTGGCGTGTATCGCAGTGCCCCCGTCGGGAATGCGTTGCTTGGAGGGATCCACGAGGGATGCGACACCGTAGTTTTCTCGAGTACAAAAGCTACCGCTATCTGAAGCTGGCGGTGTTTCTGTGCGTCGTGGCGATTGGCGCATACATCTGGCATCGGCACACCCATTTCCAGACCCCCGGCGGTCTCGGTTATGGCGGCACGCTGATGGGCTACGCGCTGGGCACCGTGGCCGCACTCACCATTGTCTGGCTGCTGTGGCTGGGCGTGCGCAAGCGGCGTTACCACGCGTCGATGTCAATGACCCAGGGCTGGCTGTCGGCCCATGTCTACCTCGGCCTGGCGCTCGTGGTGGTGGCGACGCTGCACACCGGTTTCGAGATCGGCATGAACCTGCACACGCTGGCCTACCTGCTGATGCTGCTGGTGGTGATCAGCGGCATTTACGGGGTGTTCGTGTTTCTGGGCGAACCCGAGCGCATGACCGCCAACATGGGTGAGGACGACATCCCCACGCTGATGCTGCAGATCCAGGAAGTCGACCAGCAGGCGGCGCGGCTGGCCTTGCAAATGCCCGATGAATTCAACAGCCTGGTGCAGGCCGCGGCCCAAAAGACACGCCTGCATGGCAGCGTGTTCCAGCACGCGTTCAAGACACTGTCGCGGCGTTGCCCGACCAACCGCGCAGTCGAGCGCATGCAGCAGATCAACCGCAAGCTCAAGGACGAGCAGGCGCGCCAGGGGCGGGAGGTCTACAGCCTGATGCTGAGCCGGCGCACTGCGGTCGAGAAGATCCGCGCCGAATTGCGTTCGCTTTCGCGTCTTCGCCTTTGGCTGCTGATTCACGTGCCTTTGTCGTTCGCCTTGCTGTTTGCACTGGCAAGCCATATCGTCTCGGTGTTCATTTACTGGTGACCAGGACATGATTCGCTGCAAACTGGTCGAGACGATGCATCCGGACGATACCCAGGTCGGTGCGCGGGTGGGTCGGGCCGTGTCGGGCGAAACTCTCAGCCTGGGCCGGGCGGCGGCGTGCAAGATCTTCCTGCCCGACCCCCGCGTCCGGCTCGAGCATGCGTTGATCCGTCGCGCCGAGGACGGAGCATTGTATCTGGAGGCTACCGGCCCGGTAGCGATCGACCAGCGGTCCCAGACCAATGTGCGCCTGGTGGTGGGGCAGAAAATCACGATCGGCCCGTACGACTTCATCGTCGAGGAAATCGAGGACGGGCCGGATAGACCGGATCCAAGGCTGACCCTTTCCTATGCGTTGCGCGCAGCTGTGTCGGGCAAGGGCACCGCAAAGACCGCCGACATGAAAGTGGGGGTGGTGCCGGGTTGGTTGTCGCGCCGCGCGATGGCCTGGGTACTGAGTCTGGTGGTGCTGGTTTTGTGTGGTGCCTGGCCGGTCTGGCATGCGTTCCAGCCGGCTGCGACTGCGGCGACACCGGATGCTGCCGTCAAGGCGGCGCAGATGCCTGCCACCGATGCGGCGCGCATGCAGGTGCAGTTGCAGCGCTGGATCGGCGCGCATGGCAAGCGACTCGACACCTTCTGGAACCCGGGCAGCATCTCTTCGGCGCACCAGGGTATTGCCCAGGACTGCCGCGCCTGCCACGACAAGCCCTTCGAGCGCGTGACCGATGCCAGCTGTACCGAATGCCACAAGAATGTCGGCGACCATGTCAGCGACCCCACGGTGGCACACAACACCATCACCGCACAACGCTGTGCCACCTGCCACAAGGAGCACCAGGGACAGGCCGGCATGCGCACCACCGACACCGTCGGATGTGCGCAGTGCCACGGCAATATCCGTACCTACGCGCCGCTGACGACGCAGGCCAATGTGTCCGACTTCGCGCGCGAGCACCCGGAGTTCCGGCTGTCCGTGCGCCAGCGTGATGACGCCAAGACGGTGTTGCGCGTGCGCCAGACGCCGCAGTTGCGCGAGGACTCCGGCCTGGTGTTTCCGCATGACATCCATCTGGCCAAGGCCGGCATCAAGAGCCCGACCGGGCCGGCGGCCAGCGGCGGGCGGGTCGTGCTCGAATGTGCGAATTGCCACACGCCCGATGCCGCGGGTGCACGCTTCGAACCGGTCACGATGGCCAAGAACTGCCAGTCCTGCCACCGCCTGTCGGTCGACCCGCAGGCACCCGAACGCGAGGTGCCGCACGCCAGTCCCGACGTGGTCGAGGTGGCGGTGCGCGAGATCTACGCCAGCCTGGCGGTAGACCGTTACCCGGTGCCCCTGACCACCTTCAATTCCCTGCTGCAACGTCCCACGGCCAGTGCGCCGGCCTACCAGTCGACCTCGGCCGGACGCTGGGTCGAACAGCAAAGCCGCAACACGTTCCAGCACATGTTTGCCAAGACCAACGGCGTGTGCACCACCTGTCATGCGGTGCAGCCCGACCAGGCCGCGCTCAAGGCGCCGGTGCGCTGGCAGGTGCCGGCGGTCGTGTCGACCGCACACTGGTTGCCCAAGTCGCTGTTCTCGCATGCGCAGCACAAGAATGCCGAATGCGTCACCTGCCACAGTGCGCAAACCTCCAAGGTGTCCGCGGACGTGCTGATCCCCGACCTCCAGTCCTGCCGCACCTGCCACGCCGGCGCCAAGCCCGACAAGGAAAAAGTGGTCAGCCAGTGCGACAGTTGCCATGGCTTCCATCCGCGCAAGGAACATCCGGCGTTTCAGCAGGCGGCATTGAAAGCCGGGGCGCGTCCATGAGTGGGCAGGTCGGGATGCGCGGCTGGCGCAGCGCCTGGCTGCTGGCCTTCGCGTGGGCGCTGACGGCCTGCGGCGGTGGCGGCGGCGACAGCAGTGGCAGCGGGATCGCCCCGAGCGCCAGCTTTTCGAATGATTGCGGGACCGATTGCGCACAGGATGTGCTGACGGTGCAGGACGTGGAACAAATCATCGCGCAGGCGGTGACAGCGGCCCAGGCCCGTGGCCAGAGAGCCACTGTGGCCGTGACCGACCGGGTCGGCAACGTGTTGGCCGTGTATGCCATGAACGGCGCCACCGGCACCTTTCGCATCGATGGTGGCCGGGGCGTCGTCGGTGGCCTGGAGCAGGTGGCGGTGCTACCCAGCGGGGCCGCTGCGATCAGCAAGGCGCTGACCGGGGCCTACCTGTCGAGTGCCGGCAATGCCTTCACCTCGCGTACGGCCAGCCAGATCATCCAGGAGCACTTCAATCCGTCGGAACTCAACCAGCCGGCGGGTCCGCTGTTTGGCGTGCAGTTTTCCCAGCTCTCGTGCTCCGATTTGATGCGCCGCGACAGTTCGGTGGCCGCCGGTGACGCGGCGATGGGCCCCAAGCGATCGCCGCTGGGTCTGTCCGCCGATCCGGGTGGATTGCCCTTGTACAAAAACGGCCGCCTCGTCGGGGGCATCGGCGTGATCGCCGACACGGTGTACGGCCTGGACCTGGACATTACGAATATCGATGTCGATGAGGATGAAACCCTGGCCGTCGCCGGCAGTCTGGGCTTCGAGGCACCGGTCGATATCCGCGCCAATCGCATCACGCTGGACGGACGCTCGGCGCGATTCGTCGACGCCGTGCAGACCGGAGCGACCGTCACCTCGCTCGCCGGCCTGCCCGGCAGCCTGGTGGCGGTGGGCGGCTATCAACCGGTTGCCGCGATCCGCGCCGGCACCGCCTACGGTGTGCCCGGTTCCGGCATACGCCGCGACACCGGCCCATTTGCCGCGCTTGGTGGCTATGTGCTGGTGGACGCCAGCGACAACAACCGTTACCCGGTGCGCGCCGCGACGGATGGCGGCCTCACGGCGCAGGAGTCGCAACAGATCCTGAGTTCCGCGTTGGCACTGGCCAGCCGTGCACGTGCGCAGATCCGGCGTCCACTGGGCCAGGCGGCGCAGGTGACGATCACGGTGGTGGATACCAATGGCGCGGTGCTCGGCCTGGTGCGGGCGCCGGACGCGCCGATATTCGGCACCGACGTGGCGCTGCAAAAGGCGCGCAGCGCCG
>Ga0209702_10000634_pt1 | contig 74279 bp, 71 predicted proteins | sample FRY01_FD_187210 | JGI IMG/M metagenome (GOLD analysis project Ga0209702, IMG submission 187210) | Freshwater microbial communities from Lake Fryxell liftoff mats and glacier meltwater in Antarctica - FRY-01 (SPAdes) (version 2) | ecosystem: Environmental > Aquatic > Freshwater > Ice > Glacier... | reverse complement strand
TGGGCGAGTATTTAGATAGCGTCAAGTATTGGGCGAGTATTTAGATAGCGTCAAGTATTGGGCGAGTATTTAGATAGCGTCAAGTATTGGGCGAGCGGGAACAAAGAACTCCTTGCCAAGTGGTGAAATCCAATTGCATGATCCATCGGGGTGGCTGGTCAACTCCCAGCCGCCATGAGTTTTCATTCGGTGGTGTCGACGGCATAGCAATCCAAGATTTGCCGGATTTGTCTCTCCACCACTTTCCCAACTTTTGGCGTGGTCAATATCTGCGAGTGCTCCTGATCTTCGACAACCTGGGAAACGACATGTTCGATCTCGTGCAAGTAGAAAGTCAACTAGTTCTTGCGGTGGTAAATACTTTTCCCTTCCAAAATCTAGAAGATTTCCAGTTGTTGGATCACTAACAAATCTCTGCCATGTTCCATCGGCCGCTAATTTTCTAGCAACTGATGCGGGAATTGCGCCATATCCGGCAAGTTGGCCTGGGTTTTCAGCTAATCCCAACAAAGTTGGAAGATCAACGGCAACGCTTATCGTAATTGGCCGGCGATGAGGACGAACATCTTCGGCCAACGACGCTAGTGCTTGTGAAGCCATAAATGTGAGTGCATCGGCACGCTTCATGTCAGCGGAAAGTAAAGACCAATCCGATGTTTCATCATTAGAACCATTAGAACCATTAGAACCATTAGAACCATTAGAACCATTAGAACCATTAGAACCATTAGAACCATTAGAACCATTAGAACCATTAGAACCATTAGAACCATTAGAACCATTAGAACCATTAGCTTTATTTTTCAAACGAAATGAATGCGCAATCTCTTCTTGATTGGTACGTTTAATAATGTAGGCCTCAATTGATTTCATAACGGTCTGTGCATCTTCGGCAGGGAGAATTGCAACGACGGTGGCCATTCCATCTGCTTCTGGGTAACAGGAAACTCGCCTTGAATCTCGAGCACGATCGACTAGTTCTTCAAACTCCTCAGGCGCAAGTTTGGCGATAGTAGTTTTAACTTTACTGGCGACCTGTCCAGGAGTATGAAACTCAGCATGTGCCAAAGCGATAGCCTCAATTTGGAAAATCGCAGATTCACAGACTCCATTTCGGATTGCAGAAGCAGTCTCACGTGCAATCGCGGTTGCATGTGCAGCAGAGATCTCTCCACTTGCCAAAGCAGAAATCGTGTTGGGAAGGTGGCCAACTAAAACCCGAGCAACATCAATTCTGCTCTGCGCAGTCAAAGGTGATAGTCGTAGCGCCGTTGCAACATCTTCGCGCTCTTCATCGTCTACGGAATTAAAAATGCCCCCGCCCTCGGTTGCTTCTTCACCGGCCACTGCGATCAAAGCGTTTTGCTTAAGTGAGTAGAACCAAGATTCTTGGCGATCTAAAGCACTGAGATAATCGATTCGCCCAGAAGCAGTGAGTGCCCGCGGATCAATCGCAATTAACTCACCCAACGTGACATAACCAGGAATCATTCGCATAATCTCGGCAACTTCAATATCTAAAATTTCAGCAGGAGTATTGCGAACAACCAGAAGTGGCGTTTCAGCCGAGAGCGAGCTCTCGCTGCTAAATATCTTCTCTTGGATCGACATGTTTCGCACTATCTAGTGCAGCACCGACAAAACTAAAAAGTTATTCACAACTTGGATTTAAAGGAGGTTGAAAAGAAACCTGTCTAATCTTCAACCGAAGTTAATCGACCTAAACCGCAATCGAAGTAAAGAGTTCTAAGAAATCGTATCTTTGTCCAAAGCTCCCACCACCTTCAATGGCGTGGAACCACCAAGGCCCTGGATTTCGAGAACTGCTTTACAAGATTGAGCCGAAAAGAATGCGCTTTTAGCCCTCTTGCATATCGGTGGGTGCGCCATGAACATCAAGAATCGCTTCGGCCGAATCGGCTTTCACATCGCCGCTGCGATTTAACGGAGTTTTTGGCTTGGCATCATCCTTATAAATAGCTGGAATCGTTCCAAGTAAACCTTTTTGGAAATCTTCGAAAGCTTGCAGCACTTCGCGCTTGGTATTCATCACAAATGGACCCATCCAAGCAACTGGCTCTTTAATTGGCGCGCCGCCCAGAATGAAAAGCTCCATTGCAGGTGAACGTGACTCTTGCTGGTTAGCAGCACGGATCACGATTGAATCGCCATCTCCAAAAACAGTCAATTGTCCAGCTTGAACCGGACGTGCTTCATCTCCAACGAAACCAAAACCTGACATCGTGTACGCCAATGCGTTGTAATCCTTGCGCCATGGCAAACGAAGTTCGGCGCCTGCTGCAATAGTTGCATGCAACAAAGTAATTGGAGTCTGCGTTGATCCCGGACCAAAGTTTCCATCAACTTCACCGGCAATAACTCGCAACAACGTTCCACCATCAGCCGATGTCAACAGGGCAACATCTTTTGCACGAACATCTTGGTATGCCGGCGGTGACCATTTTTTAGCGGCCGGTAGATTTACCCACAACTGAAAACCGTGGAACAAACCACCTGACATCACTAAATGCTCTGGCGGAGTTTCGATATGTAAAATTCCGGCGCCAGCAGTCATCCATTGCGTGTCACCATCAGAGATTGATCCACCCCCACCATTGTTATCTTGGTGATCAAAAATTCCATCAATAATGTAGGTAACGGTTTCGAAACCTCGGTGTGGGTGCCAAGGAGTTCCCTTTGGTTCACCCGGTGCGTAATCAACTTCGCCCATTTCATCTAAGTGAATAAATGGATCTAAATCTGCGAGATCAACACCTGCAAATGCACGACGAACCGGAAAGCCTTCACCCTCGAAACCTTGCGGGGCAGTTGTAATACTTTTCACCGCACGAGCGCGCGCGCCAGGCAATTCAACGACGCGAGGCAAAACAGTTACATCACTTACGGATACTGCAGGCACATCGGTTCCCTTCGACAGAGTTGAATTGTAGTTGAACTTTCAACTACCAGCAACCCGAACTAGAGTGCTTTGAGCGCAGAAACAACCTTGGTCAACGAGGCCTTGGCATCGCCAAACAACAACATGGTCTTTGGATCATACAAAAGCTCGTTTTCGATTCCAGCAAAGCCCGGACGCATAGATCGCTTAAGGAAAACGATATTTGCGGCATTGCTTACTTCAAGAATTGGCATTCCGTAAATTGGGCAACCCGGTGTTGTCTTGGCAGCTGGATTAACAACATCGTTTGCGCCAATCACAATTGCAACATCTGTTTGCCCAAATGTCGGATTAACTTCATCCATTTCAACAAGTTGTTCGTAAGGAACATTTGCTTCAGCAAGTAGCACGTTCATGTGTCCTGGCATACGACCGGCAACTGGGTGAATACCGTATGCAACATCGATACCTTTTGAAATCATGAGATCAGCTAATTCGCGAACTGTGTGTTGTGCTTGGGCAACAGCTAAACCAAAGCCAGGAACAATCACAACGCGACGTGCATAGTTAAGCAAAATCGCAACGTCATCGGCAGAACCGGAACGAACTGGACGCTCTTCGGCAACGCCAGAACTCTCTTGTGGCTTTGCGGTAAATGCACCGAACAAAGTTCCAAATAATGAACGTCCCATGGCATCTGCCATTAAACGAGTCAAAATAGTTCCTGATGCTCCCACCAAGGTTCCAGCAATAATTAATAGCGTGGAATCAAGGACGTAACCACTAGCTGCAACGGTTAATCCGGTGAAAGCATTAAGCAGTGAGATAACGATTGGAACATCTGCGCCGCCAACTGGCAGCACGAACAAGATTCCAAATAGCAGTGATAGGCCAGCCAGAATCAATAGCGGGGTAGTACCAAGTGCGGTAACAACCCATCCACCGACTCCAAGAACTGAGACCAACGTAGCGGCGATAATGAAGCGGCCGGCTGGGAAAATTACTGGGCGGGTAGTCATTAACTCTTGCAATTTCATAAAGGTAATAATTGAACCGCTGAAAGATACGCAACCAACGATTACCGTAAATACCGTAAAGACAACTTGGGCAGTTGTTGCATCGGCGCCAAGATTTAAATATTCAACGATCGCAACAAGTGCAGCTGCGCCGCCACCAACACCATTAAATAGTGCAACAAGTTGCGGCATTTGAGTCATTTCGACCTTGCGCGCAGCTGGTACTCCGATTAATAGACCAATGGCAATTGCCCCAAGAATCCAACCAAGATTATTTAAAGGTAGTGATAACTCTGGTCCAACGTAAAAGAAGACGACCAAGGTGGCCACAGTTGCACCAAAGGCACCGATTAAATTTCCGCGGCGGGCAGTTTTAGGGTGAGAAAGACCCTTCAAAGCCAAGATGAAGGCAACGCCTGCAGCTAAACCGATAATGTCATAAACCGTGCGGCTCATTTTTTCTTCCCCTTGAACATTTCAAGCATTCGATCGGTAACAACAAAGCCACCTACCATGTTTATCGTTGCCAAAATAATCGCTGCAAGTGAAAGTCCAAGTTCTAAATTCGTCTCGCTGTGGTCGGCAACAATAATTGCTCCCACCAAGATAACTCCGTGGATTGCATTAGCGCCTGACATTAAAGGCGTGTGCAAAGTTGATGAAACCTTTGATACTACTTCAAAGCCAACAAAAACTGACAGGACGAAGATTGAAAGAATTGCCATATCGCTCATTACTGTGCCCCTCTTCGTGCGCCAGCGTGTGTCACTGCCGAACCATTAATAATCTCGTCATCAAAATCTAAATTGAAGGCAACTTTTTGATCATCCTTTGCCCCAACAGTAAATAATGACAACAGATTTACAACGTTACGTGAATATAAAAACGATGCATGGAATGGAAGTTGGCTTGGCACATCTTTTCCACCCCAAATGCGAACTCCACCTGCGGTTTCAACTATTTCGCCAGGCTTTGAACCTTCAACATTTCCACCAGTTTCGGCAGCTAGATCAACAATGATTGTTCCGGGCGCCATTGAATCCACCATTGCTTGGGTCATCAATCGTGGTGCTTGGCGACCAGGAACGGCAGCTGTTGTAATAACTACATGTGATTTGGCGATGTACGGCGTCAATAATTCGCGTTGCTTTGCAGCACGATCTTCGGTCATCTCTCGGGCATAACCACCAGCGCCATCTAACGCTTCAAGTTCAAGTTCAACAAAAGTTGCACCCATTGAACGAACTTCATCGGCCGATGCTGGGCGAACGTCGTATGCCGAAACAACTGCGCCTAATCGACGCGACGTTGCGATTGCCTGAAGTCCAGCAACGCCGGCACCTAGAACTAAAACTTGGGCCGGAGTAACTGTTCCAGCAGCGGTCATGAGCATTGGGAAAAAACGTGGTGAGAGTTCGGAGCCAACAATTGCCGCCTTATATCCGGCGCATAATGCTTGCGACGTTAGCGCATCCATAGATTGGGCGCGAGAAATACGTGGAACTAGTTCAAGTGAAAAGGAAGTAACACCAGCGGTGACAGCGGCATCAATGGAATCAACTGCGGTTACCGGTGAGAGAAATGAAATTGTTATTGCGCCCTTTTTAAGGGTGGACATTTGCTGGGCAGTTAATGGTTGAACTGAAAGAACGGCGTCGGCATCGGCTAGCACATCACCATTTTTTACAGTTGCACCAGCTGCCGTAAATTCAGCATCACTGGCTTGTGCGTGCGTTCCAGCACCAGACTCGATGACAACTTCAAGGCCCAAGCGGATTAATTTATTTATCACATCTGGAACAAGAGCTACGCGCTTTTCTCCAGTTTTTATCTCTTTCGGGACGGCTACTCGCATGCCGAAATCTTAGTGGCTTGACCCTTGTAAGTCCCCACGAATGAGGTGGTAAACGATGGCCTGGATAGTTGTTCGGCGGTTATAGGCCTCTCGCCAAATGATTGAGCGAGGCCCATCAATGACCGAAGCGGCAACTTCTTCGCCGCGATGTGCCGGAAGGCAGTGCATGAATACAGAATCTTTACTTGTTAATCTCATTAACTGATCAGTAACTGCAAATGGTGAGAGCGCACTAATTTTTTCAGCACGATCACTTTCTGAATCACCCATGGACATCCAGACATCGGTATATAAAACCGAAGCATCTTTGGCCGCCGCTTCTGGATCATTTGTCACTTCGACTTTTCCGCCACTGTGTGCTGCAATATTTTTTGCAACGGCAACAACGATGGGATCTGGTGCCCACTTGCCGATTGGAGTTGCGGCAACTACATGTGCACCCATAATTGCGCCCATGATTAACCAGGCATGTGACATGTTGTTGCCATCGCCTAAGTAAGTAAATTTTCGTCCCGCAATGTCATTACCAAATGTTTCACGAATAGTGAGCCAGTCAGCAAGTAATTGGGTTGGGTGATCAACATCGGAAAGGGCATTTATAACTGGAATTGAAGCGTGCGCTCCTAATTCATCGATATCTGCTTGGGCAAATGTTCGAACGATTAATGCACTGCAATACCCACTAATAATTCGGGCGGTATCAGCGATCGTTTCACCGCGACCAAGTTGCAACTCATCGCCTCTAATAAAAATTGGAGTGCCACCCAAATGTGCTACGGCGGTTTCAGATGCTAAACGTGTACGCGTCGAAGGCTTGGTCATGTAAATCGCAACGGTTTCATTGGCTAATGCAGTGCTTGATCGCAATGGATTCTCAGCAAATTCAGCGGCTGTCGAAAGTAATAATTCAACATCGGCACGAGATAAGTGCTCAGTTCGCAGTAAGTCCTTCATTAGTGAATGCTACCCGAGGTTTTGGGTTCGGAAAGGTATCCTTATCCACCTCATGGGCATCTTCGAGAAAATTGGAATACAGGCAGATTCAGATCTGCTCACTCGACCGTCCCTGGAAGAACAAGAAGATGATGGTGGGCATGATCGCTTTGCGCATTATGTGAAGAAAGAAAAGATCACCGAATCTGCAGTGACCGGAAAAGCCGTTACCGCCTTGTGTGGCAAGAAATGGATTCCATCGCGCGATCCCGAGAAGTATCCAATTTGCCCGACGTGCAAGGAAATTTATGCAGGTTTGAAACCAGCACCTGAAGATAAATAAGTATGAAGCGCTCCATTGGCGTCGGTTTAGCCCTTTCCCTCGCTTTTTCTCTTGTAATAAATCCACAAGTAGCCGTTAAAGCAGTTGCTGAAGAAAAGCCTCCGCGAAAGATTGTGACTGGATGGTTGCCATATTATTCAATTGATCGCGTTTTGCCGCGGGTTCGAAAATTACCTTCTGCCCAACCTGCAGTAGTTGGCAAAGCGGCTGTGTGCGATGCCAGCCAATATGGTCCAGTTGAAAATCAAGCTATTGAAAACTCTTATCTTTTTAAAAATAAAGATTTGATGAAGGAGATCCTGCCATTTTGGTACAGCTTAAGAACTCCTACAAGTATTCGAGATAACTACATCACCGGAAACCCATCGTGGCCAATGGCAGACACTGTGTGTTTAATTCGACGTGCCGGACTACAAGTAATTCCAACCATGACCGATGGAACCGAAAAACTAGTTCTTTCAGGATATTTGGCCAATGCGGCAACACGAACAACTTTAGTGAAAACAATTGTTGATTTAGTGATGAAAAATGGATTCGATGGAATCGATCTTGATTACGAAGGTTTTGCATTCGTTGACGAAAGTACTTCTTGGAAAACGACAGCACCTCGATGGGTAGCATTTATTAAAGAGTTAAGTGTGGCCTTACATTCAAATAATAAATTATTATCAGTTACCACGCCTTATCTATATGATCCAAAAGAAAAGCAAAAGGGCTACTTTGTTTATGCCTGGGCCGATATCGCAAGCAGTATAGATCGATTACGAATAATGACCTACGATTATTCTGTTGCAAAACCTGGGCCTAACGGTCCAATTACTTGGGTTGATAAGACTGTTAAATATGCAATTAGCATCATGCCGCCATCGAAAGTTTTCTTAGGCTTACCTGGATACGGACGTGATTGGATCACGGCAGTATCTGGAAAATGTCCAGTGTCAGCACCGCCCGGAATAAAAGCTGGCGCAAAAGCTGCCACATTTTTAATGGTTAATGCCGAAAGAAAAGCATCCATCGATAACGCGGTGCCGGTATTTGATGAAAAAACAAGTGAAGCTACATATTCTTATTCGCAGATTTATAATGGTTTAACTTCAACGGGTGCTGCCACAACTTGTACGGTTAGTCGCACAGTGTGGTTTCAAAATGAGCGCAGTTATGCCGAAAGAATGGCCTTAGTTGCTAAGTATCGACTCGGCGGTGCAATTTTATGGACGCTTGCAATGGAAAGTGCTGCCGCAACTGATGCGATGCGTAAAGCGGCTTTAGCAATTGCTCCAGATCCAGTCGTTAGTACCTTAAAAGTTGAGGGATTAAAAGAAGGAGTAACCTCGTACGGTGACCTATTCACTGTCAGTGGGCTACTTACATTGAAGGATAAATCCCCAATTGCTGGATTAGCAGTTGCAGTTGAAATAAAACGCGATGCCGACTGGATCAAGATCGCCGATCTTGTAACTGGAATCGATGGGGTCGCAACAACGGTTATGACACTCGGAAGTTCGGCAACTGTACGTTTAACGACGTTGGGCACTTGGGAGCGAAACGAATCAGCAAGTAATGAGCAGTTGATTCAAGTAAGCAGCAAATTGCAGATTGATCGACCGGTTTCGGTTTATCGTGCATCACCAATAATTATTAAGGCACAGCTGCTACCAAAAATAAGCGGAAAATCTGCAGTACTGCAAAAGTCCGTAAATGGAAAGTGGCAAAACGTAGGCACTGCCATAATTTCTGATGCAGATGGCCTATTTACTTTTACTACCTCTGAATTAAAGCGAGGAGTAATGACTTTGAGAGTTCAGGTAGGAAATGAAATTACTTCCGAACTCTTTGCGATTGTGATTCGTTGATATGCCAAAAATTAAAGACAAGATAGAGGAAGAGATTCAGGCAATTTTCACGGCCGACGTACCTTGGATAACAATTGTTTGGGATGATCCAGTAAATCTCATGACGTATGTAACGTACGTTTTGATGGAACTCTTTGGGTTTACTAAAGAGACGGCCCATGAATTGATGATGAAAGTTCATACCGAAGGTAAGGCTGTTGTTTCCAGTGGAAGCCGAGAAGAGATGGAACACGACGTTGCGCGGCTTCATGAATTTGGATTATGGGCAACTTTGCAGCGAAGTGATCAGCAGTCATGAGCGAGATAGAAAAAGGTTTCTTTCGCCATGGCAATGACTCTTATGTAGCCAATTTTTCAGATGCCGAGCGAGAAGTTTTAGTTAATTTAGTTGAGCAAATAATTGAACTTTTAAGTGAGCGCTCTGATAATCACAGCGATGATCCACTGGCCGCAATGGTGGGTATAACTTCGCATGACACTCCGCCAGATGATGAAGTTTTGTTAAGGCTGCTGCCAAATGCCTATGCAGATCAAGTTGATTCTTCCGAATTTCGTCGCTATACCGAATCAACACTTCGACAAAAGAAACAGGCACATGCTTTAGTAATGCGAATGAGTTTAAAAAGTTCGACGGATGGAATAGTCGAAGTTGATCATGATGGGGCAAATGCTTGGCTCGGGGCGATGAATGATGTACGTCTGGCATTAGGAGTTCGATTAAAAGTTGAAGAAAATTCCCATGATGAACTTGCATTACTTTCTCCGGATGACCCAATGCGGGGTGTTTATGGGGTTTATAGCTGGCTAGGCTGGTTGCAAGAGAGTTTGCTCGAAGCAATCATGGATGAATTCCAATAGTTTAAATCAGCAAGGTAGGCTAACCCTGTGAGTAATGCAGCAATTGGAATCTTTGATTCAGGCGTTGGCGGTTTAACTGTTGCCCGTGCAATTTTAGATCAACTTCCAAATGAATCAACACTTTATATTGGCGATACTGCGCGCGGCCCATATGGTCCACGCCCACTAGCCGAAGTTCGCGAATTTGCTCTTGAAACAATGGATTTTTTAGTTGAACAAGGCGTTAAGGCAATTGTTATCGCTTGCAATACGGCGTCGGCTGCCATGCTTCGAGATGCGCGCGAGAGATATTCGATTCCGGTTATTGAAGTAATTCAACCTGCAGTTCGCCGAGCAGTTGCGGCAACGCGATCGGGCAATATCGGCGTGATTGGAACTCAAGCGACCATGGATTCAAAGGCTTATTTAGATGCCTTTGCGGCGGCACCTCACCTGAAAATTACATCAGTAGCTTGTCCGCTTTTCGTTGAATTTGTTGAACGTGGCGAGACATCAGGTGAAGCAATCACATCTGTTGCACGTCAATATTTAGCACCAATTATGAAAGCAAATGTAGATACATTAGTTCTTGGATGCACTCACTATCCATTACTAACAGGTGTTATTTCGTACGTGATGGGCGAAGGTGTCACGCTAGTTTCCAGCGCAGAAGAGACGGCCAAAGATTTATATCGAACCTTGGTTGAAGCTGGCGCCCTGCGCGCTCAACAATCAACTCCAGCCGAACATAGATTCTTAGCAACGGGAGCTGCCAAAGAATTTGAGATCTTAGCCAGACGTTTTCTAGGTCCAGAAGTAACAAAAGTCGAACACCAAACTCTATAAACCCCTTCACGATCAATTAATTCAAGGAGCACAATGGCACGCAACGATGGTCGCGCAGTAAATGATTTACGCGAAATTAAATTTACACGTGGTTGGTTAGATCATGCCGAAGGCTCAGTATTAGTTGAATTTGGAAAGACCCGAGTTTTATGTGTTGCATCATTTACTCCGGGAGTGCCTCGATGGTTAAAAGACAGTGGCAATGGTTGGGTTACATCTGAATATTCCATGTTGCCGCGGGCAACGCACACTCGCTCTGATCGCGAAAGTGTGAAAGGAAAGTTGGGTGGACGTACGCAAGAGATTTCACGACTAGTAGGTCGCTCACTTCGTGCCGTTGTAAATATGAAAGAGCTGGGCGAAAACACAATTGTTATTGACTGTGATGTCTTGCAAGCTGATGGCGGCACACGAACTGCAGCAATTACAGGTGCCTATGTTGCCCTAGCCGATGCAATTAATTGGGCCAAGTCACAAGGCCATATTAAGGAAAGCGCAAAACCAATTAATGATTCAGTTGCCGCAGTCAGTGTAGGAATTATCGATGGTATTCCGATGCTCGATTTGTGTTACGAAGAAGATGTTTGTGCAGGTACTGACATGAATGTTGTTGTTGCTGGTGATGGCAGATTTATCGAAGTACAAGGAACTGCTGAAGGTGAACCATTTGATCGTGAACTTCTTAATCAACTCCTTGATTTGGCCGTTGCCGGTTGTGCCAGGTTAGATAAACTTCAGAAAGAAGTACTTTCCAAGTAATGTCGCACAAACTTGTTTTAGCAACACGTAACCAGGGAAAGATCGTTGAGTTTCGACGGATTTTGGAAGAGTTAGCACCAGGTGCGATTGAACTTATTGGTGTGGATCAATTTCCAGATCTAGTTGATGTGGAAGAGACCGGCACTACTTTTGAAGAGAACTCACTTCTAAAAGCCAGATACACATCGCAAATGACAGGACTTCCGGCAATCTCCGATGACTCTGGATTGTGTATTGATGCATTAAATGGCGCACCTGGAATCTTTTCAGCGCGTTGGGCTGGAGAACATGGAAACGATCTGGCAAATCTAGAGAAAGTTTTAGATCAACTTAAAGATATCGATGATGAAAATCGTTCTGCTCACTTTATGTGCGTGGCCTCTTTGGTATTGCCCGATGGTCGCGAGCAAGTGGCAGAGGGGCGATTCGACGGTCATATTTTGCGCAAACCAGTGGGTGATAAGGGTTTTGGCTATGACCCGATTTTCCAGCCGCTGGGAATGGAGATTTCTAGCGCACAGATGAGCGCAGAAGATAAGGATTTAGTGAGTCACCGAGGAAAATCACTGCGTGCTTTGGCACCGCATGTCATTCATTTGCTAGCCATCCTAAGGTAACCTTTAACTATCACAGTGCGATATTTAAGCGCACATCGCAACCCAAGGAGTTACCGTGGCCGTTAAGAAGACCGCAAAGAAAGCTGTTAAGAAAGCACCTGCCAAAAAAGTAGCAGCAAAGAAGCCTGTTGCTAGAAAAGCGGTAGCAAAGAAAACCGCTAAGAAGGCTGTTGCCAAAAAAGCAGTAGCAAAGAAAACGGCTAAGAAGTCGGTAGCGAAGAAGACCGCAAAGCGTGCACCAGCAAAGCGTGCACCAGCAAAGCGTGCACCAGCAAAGCGTGCACCAGTAAAGCTTGTATTTAAGAAAATTTCTGTTCCTATTCGTGTGGAATCACAGCGTCCAACAGCTCGCGTTGTTGCACCAGTTGCACCAGCAAGAGCGGCCGCACCAGCCAAACCAGTTGCAGCTCCTAAGCAATCGACATCTTCACGCACCGTTTGGATCGTAGTAATAGGAATTATTGCGCTAGCAGCGATCGTATGGTCGAACTCATCTTCATCAACTGATGATGATGCAGCACCTGCACCAACGATGTCAGAGTCGGCCGTGCCATCTGAATCAGCAACACCATCTGAATCTGCAACTGATACACCAGCAGTTGCTGCAGTTGAAGCGCCATCAAAGTTTGTAGCACTTAAATCTGCTGATGGCTTAACGCTTCGCTGGGTTGCTCCAATGGCGATGGATGGCTTGACTGGATACAACGTTGAAATACGTGCAAATGGTTCCGGTGACTGGACTGTTATTGCAACAGTTCCAGCAGATCAGCTGACTCAAAGCGTTACCAAGGCAAGTGATACAGGTTGGACTCAGTTCCGCGTTTCATCTGTTTACTCAGATGGGCAAACAGCTCCAGCGACAATTTTTGGAATTGCCGGAGAATTTAATTAAAAATTAAGATTAAAAAAGACCCTCACTTAACGGTGGGGGTCTTTTTTATTTATTAGAGATTACTAATGATTGCATCAACGTAAGCACGAACACCCGCGGGCACAAGGTGTACTCCATCTGGCCCAAAGAATTCAGGATGACCGGCAGAGATACTTGCCCAATCAACTAAACTCGCGCCGTAAAGCGCAGCATATTTAGCGATCAATTCATTATTGCTATCGCGCCAGATTCTAGGGACAGCGGTATTAACCACAATTATCTTTGGCTGATCCGTTAATTCTTGAAAAATTAATGCCACTTGCTCTTCGCTAAGTTTGTTGTTGTTACCTAAATTAAAGATTACGGTTGACCCAACCATGTTTAATTTGTCATTTTGCATTACTTCGAATAACTCAGGTGCTTGTCGGCCAACTCGTGCATTGATTAATCCAATATTTTCTCTTAGACCCAGTTCTGCGCGCACTCCAAGAATGACTGAATCTCCAGTTACCCATAAACCGGCTTTACCAGGAATAACTTCAGTAGTAATTGGTGCCGGAGCCAATTGTTCCTTAAGTTGGTTCAGCTCTGTATCTCCGATTGAAATTGCCCGAATAGCTGAAGTCGAAGTAAGGGTGAGTACAAGTAAAAAAGAAAGCAAGACGGAGATCTTTTGACGAGTCCGAATCCGTTTGGTTCGGTATTTCAATCCTTTAAACCAATAGTCAACTAGCCCTGTTCGCACTGGTAATTCCACAAAACGTAAAGAGATATCGGCAAGTGCAAAGACAATCAAAATCCGCAATGTAATAACGGCCCACGTTGAGCCCTCTAAATCAAAATCGGGACGGGTTACTTGGAATATGACCCAGTGCCACAAGTAAATTGCATAGGATCGCTCACCAATCCAGATAAATGGCTTACTACTTAATATTGGCGCAAATCGAGAAGCTGGATGAACAATTGAAGTAAGAATTGCGCAACCTAAAATTCCTACAAGTGGAAATGCGATTTTATAGAGAGTTGGCTCAGATTGATCGATGAAAAGAAAAGTTGCAATTAATCCTAGAAAACCAAAGGCACCAAGGGCGTCGATAAAATCTTGCGCTTTCTTAGAAACCTTCTCCTGTAAATTTTGCGGAACCCAACTAACGGCAAGCGCCGAGCCAAGGAATAACCCAATGCTGTGGGTATCGGTTCCAAAGTAAACATGACTTACTTGCGCGGTATTAGCGGCATCAACTTGTAGAGAAACAATAAAAAGTGTGACACCAGAGATCGCTGCAATAAGTAGTGCTGCGCCAGATATTTTACTTTTTCCAAAGAACCGAAGCACAAGCAACAAAATAAGTGGCCAGATCAGATAGAACTGAGCTTCTACACCCAATGACCAGGTGTGTTGAAGCAATGGTGGGCGGCCGATAGCTTCAAAGTAATCGGTCTGTCGGAAAATAAGCCACCAATTCATTCCACCGAAAAGGGCAAATGGAGTGTCACCTAGAAAACGACGCATTGTGTCGGGCGCCCAGAAGCCAACAACAACTGTTGTCACGATAATCATGAAAACTAAAGGAGGTAATAAACGCCTAATACGTGCACTATAAAAACCACGTAAATCTAATCCGCCACTTCTTTGAATTGAATCTAGTAGCAAGCACGTGATGACATACCCGGAGATTACAAAGAAAAGATCAACACCGAGAAAACCACCGGGAATCCATTTCAGATCAAGGTGATACAACATGACCGCAATGACAGCAATGGCGCGAAGGCCATCGATTGCAGGTATGTATCGGATGCCACGATTGATAGACATTATGAAGAGGCAGCCAAATTAAATTAGCGCGAGGAAGCTTTCTTAACAGAGCTTTTAATTGCAGTTTTCTTAACTGGCTTTTCACTGCTCTTTTTGCTTGTTTTTCTTGGCGTATCAAGTGCTGGACGAGTTCGCTGACTTGTCACATTGAGTGGGCCAGGATTTATTAAAGTATTGTCCGCATTAAGATTTTCGGTTACTGACTTTTGTAACTCTTCAAGTCTTTGAAAGGCACCATCTAAGCGATTACGAGATTGCTGAATCGCGGATTCAGCAGCATCCAATGATTGCTTTTGAATTTTATATAAACGCTCTGCTTCTGAAATAACCCCAGAAAGCCATTGACGGTAACCAGAAACTTCAACTGTTGCGTCAGAGATAATTCGATCACCTTCGCGACGTGCCGCTGTTGCCAAAGCCGCAATCTCACGCTTTTTACTTTCAATTAATGATTCTGCATCAGCCTCGGCCTGCGCAATTTTTTCTTCCGCTTCAGATTCAGCGGTTTGAATATATTTACGGCCACGAGATTCCGCTCCACTAAGTATGGTGCGGGCTTTTTGTTCAGCAGCTTCAAGTTCCTCTTTTGTGGCACGCGTGGTCTCGGAAACTAACCGAGTAGCAGCTACTTGAGCTTTACTTTCGCGGGCTTGAGCAGATTTGATCATTGACATTGCAGTCTCAGTGGCGAGAATTTCAAACTCTTCTTTTGTAAGGCCAGTGATATCTCGACGAGATTTTAGGTCTGAAATCTGTGCTTCGAGTTCGCGAATACGGTCAACTGATGAGGAACTGTCTTTAACTTCCTCTTCACCAGTAAAGCCAACCCAATTAAGGAAGCGCTTCTTTTCAGCCATTTTCACACCCCGTAGCTCAATGAATTTAGAGCACTAGGTTAGAGCACGGCGCTATTTCCTGTAAATCGCCACCGAAATAGCGACGTACTGCGAGATCCACGCAGCGAGAACAAAGATATGGAAAAGCTCGTGAAAACCGAAGTATTTAGCTGCCCGCCCAGGGCGTTTAAGCGCGTAAAAAATTGCACCTACCGAATAGAAAAGACCACCAATAACGATGGGCAGCAGTACCCATAGCCCGCCAGCTCGATATAGGGCTGGTGTATAGGCAACGGCCACCCACCCGAGCAGTAGGTAGTTACCAACGTAGAGCCAACGTGGGGCACCGATCCAAAAAACCCGAAGACCAACTCCAATTGCGGCACCAATCCAAACAACAAGCAACAAGATGTTTCGCTGGTTACCTTCTAATAATGCAACTGCAAATGGAGTGTAAGAACCGGCAATCAGTAAATTAATATTTGCATGATCCCAGCGTCGCCAAATCTTTTTCTTCGATGGCACCCATGGCACGCGATGATAAACAGCCGAGACACTAAAAAGCATGATGGCGGTTATCGAATAAACAGCTACCGCAAATTTAAGCGACTCTTTACTTAGGATAAATAAAACCAAGGAGGCGATAATTACCGCCGGCGTAGCACCCAAGTGAAACCAACCGCGAAGTTTTGGAGGTTCGACCTGTGTCATACCGTAATTCTACGCCCTTCTAGGCAAAGCGAGCATTAGCAAAGCGAGCATAGACAAAGCGGATTTACGCTGACAAACTTGGGCTATGACACATAGATCAACGATATTTGAAATCAGCGACGTCTACATCGACCAAGCTGCCGCATTAAGTCCAATGGATTGCACCTATCTTGGCAACGGTTTAAATCAAGACAAGTTAGATGACTTTTCGCTAGCAAGTTCGGCGATTAGCGCAAACTTAACCCGGGAAACCCTTAAAAAATTAGCGAGTTTGCGACCAATTGATGAAATTGATCGAATTGCCCAATCCGTTATGAAAGAGCGGCTCGAGTCAAGCTTGGCGTTGCATGATTCGCAAGAAGCTTTTGTACTCTGGAATGTTTTAACATCCCCACCTTCAAATGTTCGATCAATCTTTGAAATTATGCCAAAGAATAACGCGCAAGATTTTGACAACATTGCTAAGCGATTGTTGGCAGTAGATGGCGCATACAAATCTTGGCGTGAAACTATTATGACGGTTGAAAAAAATGGAAAAACTACTGCGCAACGTCAAGTTAGGGGAGTTATTGAGCAACTAGATGGATATGCCAATGGCGGCTATAGCGCTATGTGTAAAAACTTTGATGCCGATAATAAATATCCAGCAATTCACGAAGCGGCAAAGCAGGCGGAAAAAGCATCAGCTGAAACTGCCGAATTTCTTCGTACTCAATATTTACCAATTGCTAATCCAAATGATGCCGTGGGTGCTGATCGTTATGCAGTCTGGGCACGTTATTTCACTGGCGCAAACCTAGATCTGCCGGCCACGTACGAGTGGGGCAAGAGTGAACTCAAAGCGATTAACGATCGAATGTGGGAACTTGCAAAAGTTATTAATCCAGCAGCAAAAACTTTGCGAGAAGTTGCCGATACTTTAGATAATGATCCAAAATACAAAGTTATTGGAAAAGAAAACGTCGTTAAATACCTTCAGGATTTCACCGATGCGGCGATGAAGCGGCTCAATGGTGAGTTTTTCGATATTGATCCACGTATTTCAGTGTGTGAGGCACGACTTGCACCAGAAGGAAGTGCTTCGGCGCCGTATTACAACCCACCATCAGAGGATTTATCACGTCCGGGAACAACCTGGATTCCGATGCTTGGCAAAGATGAAGTAAGTAATTGGCATTTAGTGTCAACCTGGTATCACGAAGCAGTTCCAGGTCATCATTTACAAGTTGGCACAGTTGTTATTGAAAAAGAACGGCTTTCACGTTTTCAAACTCAGGCCGCTTGGATCAGTGGCTACGGTGAAGGTTGGGCCCTTTACGCCGAACGCTTCATGAATGAACTTGGTGCATTCGACGAGCCGGGAATTGAAATGGGTTACTTGTCGGCACAAGCATTGCGTGCTGCTCGGATCGTTGTCGATATCGGAATGCATTTAGGTTACGAAGATGACAATGGTGTGGTGTGGAATGCGGAAAGTTCGCGCAAACTTTTGAACGAACAAGCGTTGTTAGATGAGGATCATTCCCGCAGTGAAACTGATCGTTATTTGGGTTGGCCTGGCCAAGCTATTTCATACAAAGTGGGAGAGCGCGTGTGGATGAATGCTCGAGAAGATGCAAGGGCGCGCTTGGGCGATAAATTTAGTATGAAGGCCTTCCATAACTATTCCTTGAAGTTAGGGCCAATGGGTCTTGATCCATTTGCCAAAGAAATGGCGGCTTGGCAGGGCCAATAGCAGTAGAAATGGCGATATTTTTACATCAGGACAGCAGGGGAATAGTTAGGGTGAGTTTGTAAAACTATTCCTGTACCGCCCAGTATCTGAGAATTGTGAAAAGAATCTACATAAATGTGCAGTTAAATCTATGCATTTTGCGCCTGACGAGGGCATACTTGGGCACATCGTTAGTCAAAGGAGCTCCTCGAGGTCTCCTTCTGGGTAGCGGTTGCATAGGTCAAATGCCCTATGACAATGATCCTCACGGAGGAGTTTTACATGAATATGGTTCAACTAGACCAAAATCAGTGGAACATCGTATACAACGTGTTTTCACTTGGTTTAATTTCAATGATCGCTTGCACTGTTTACACACTTGTATCACAGCCAAGAGTTCTAGCAAAGTATCGCAGTGCACTTGTAATGTCCTCAATGGTTACATTCATTGCTGGTTACCACTACTTAAGAATTTTTGATTCATTTAAAGAAGCTTCAAATGGAACAACTGTTGACCTATCAGGTGCGCCAGGTTCATTCAACGAGGCATACCGCTACGTTGACTGGCTTTTGACTGTACCTCTACTACTAGTAGAAGTAATTGCAGTTCTAGCATTAGCTAAGGAAGTTTCACGCTCACTTATCATGCGCCTCGTTCCAGCATCAGCTGCAATGATCGCACTTGGTTACCCAGGTGAGATTTCAAATGATCAGAACACACAGGTTCTATACGGTGTTCTATCAACACTTCCATTCCTTTACATCCTTTACGTACTATTCGTAGAGCTTGGCAAGTCACTAGATCGCCAGCCAGATGGAGTTGCAAAGTCAGTCAGTAACTTGCGTCTATTGCTTCTTGCAACTTGGGGCGTTTACCCAATTGCATACATTCTTGGAATGGGTGCAGGAAGTCCAACGGCATCTGGTTTCATGGGTGTGCAGGTTGGTTACACAGTTGCAGATATTTTGGCAAAGTGCGTATTCGGTATCACAATTTTCAAGATCGCACGCTTGAAGTCAGCTGCAGAAGGTATGAAGGAAGATCACTAATTAATTATTAGTGGTTTTTACTTTGTAAAAATCCTTAAAACAGGGGTGTCGCGAAAGCGGCGCCCCTGTTTGCATTCCTAAACTAATCACATGAATAAGTACTTGGTTAACAATTACCGGATGGGCGCCTACACGTTATTTGCGTGTGGGCTGATTAATTTAAGATATCAATGGGGCGAATCTGATGTATTCATTCGCAGTGCGTCGATCTTTGTTCCAGGAGCACTCATTCTGCTAGCAACCTTCTTGCCAAGTGCCGGTAAAGTTTTAGAGCGCCGCGAAGTGAAGGCTTTGCTTGCTGCCGTGGGAGTAGCTCTTATCGCTTTTGCATTTTTGAACTAATCCCACGACAACAATTCACTCTAATTTCATAATTGAAAACTTCCTTTATTGCGCCGCCGCAAATCCAATTTCAAGGTCAGCTTTTATATCGTCAATATTTTCCAATCCCAAGCTCAGGCGAACTAAGCCAGGTGTTACGCCGGCAGCCAATTGCTCTTCTGGCGATAGTTGTGAGTGTGTAGTTGTTGCTGGTTGAATTACGAGTGATCTGACATCGCCAATGTTTGCTACGTGACTAAAGAGTTTTAGCGCTTCCACAAACTTTCGTCCAACTTCTACGCCACCTTTTAATTCGAAGGAGAGCACAGCGCCCGGACCCTTAGGTGCATACGTCTTTGCCAACGAACTCCAAGGAGAGCTAGCAAGAGCTGCGTAATTAACTTTTTCAACGCTTGGGTGTGCTTCTAACCAAAGCGCAATGGCCTTTGCATTCTCAACATGGCGCTCAATTCGAAGCGATAATGTTTCAAGGCCTTGTGCAAGAAGCCAAGCATTAAATGGTGCAACTGCTGCTCCGATATCGCGCAGTAACTGCAAGCGAATTTTGAAGATGTAGGAGAGATTTGCGCCAAAGGCAGAGCCAACACCTAAGGCCTTTGCATAAACTATGCCGTTGTAACTTGGATCTGGTTCATTAAAGCCCTTATATTTTTCTGGATATTGGGCGTAATCAAATTTTCCAGCATCGACGATAGCGCCAACGACAGCGTTACCGTGCCCAGATAAAAATTTAGTTGCTGAGTGAATAACTACATCTGCACCAAAATCGATTGGCTTGATCAGATAAGGAGTAGCAACGGTGTTATCCACGATTAGTGGTACCCCGATTTCGTGTGCGATATCAGCTACCGTTTGGATATCGAGGATCTCGTTTTTGGGGTTCGCGATAGTCTCACCGAAAAAAGCTTTCGTGTTTGGCTTAACTGCATCTCGCCACGATTGTGGATCGCTTGCATCTTTGACAAAAGTAACTTCAATTCCAAATTTTGGTAATGTGTAATGGAATAAGTTATACGTTCCACCATAAAGGCTTGGGCTAGAAACGATATGATCGCCAGTTTCTGCGATGTTCATGATTGCAAAGGCGGTAGCAGCCGAACCTGAAGCAAGTAGCAAGGCGGCAACGCCACCTTCTAGCGCAGCGATACGTTGTTCAACGGCATCCTGCGTCGGATTCATAATGCGTGTATAGATATTTCCAAGCTCTGCCAATGAAAATAGATCAGCGGCATGCTTGGTATCACGAAATTGATAGGCCGTTGTTTGATACAGAGGAAGTGCACGTGCTCCAGTGGTTGGATCTGGTGTTTGACCAGCGTGAATTTGTAAGGTTTCGAAGGACCAGTTTTCAGACATTTTAACTCCATCGCAGTAGGTGTCAGGTACTCGCCAAGGAAGATTAAATACTCAAGTTTTAACTTAAGAATTAATGCCAACGCTTGTCAATTTTCTGACCAGTTCGTCACCCGGAGCACCCCACCGCGGTGGAGGGTTGCCGCCTACTAAGCCGGGGCTAAAAAGTAGAACTCGTGAACTGGTAAGAGTATAACTATAGAAACTTAAAATTCCATATCTAAAAAATAATTATTCGTGCAAAGTAGTTGCATCTGCTCAAAGTTCGCGATTAATCTGAATAAGTCTAAAGATAAAACGTAAGGATTTATTTTCTAAAAGCTAAATCAGCCTTTTTCATTTCAGCAACTAATACTCGGATCGCATTTGGACCCATGCCATGCAACTCTTTTAGCGCAGCCAACGAGATTTTTCTTAGGTCGCTGAGTTCGTATAAGCCATCATCAATCAGGGCGCGTCTAGCGGGCGCAGATAGACCGATTTCGCGCCAAGTGCCATCAAGGGATTCATATCTAGCTAAATCTGAATCATCATTATTAGCAGTTGGTTGATTCTGTAATTTTTTTTCTTCCTGACGAGCAGCAGCTTCTCGTTTCGCTTCGGCGGCCAGCATCTTCATTTTTGCTGGTGATTTCTTAGCCATAATTTAATCTCTCACGAACTAGTTAAAATTATTTAGATGTGTGCGGGAGGCGGGACTTGAACCCGCACGTCCGAAGACACAGGTTCCTAAGACCTGCGTGTCTGCCATTTCACCACTCCCGCAAATCCCTACCAAAGCATTTCGGCCAAAGTATGGATAGGGGTCAAGATTAGAGGTAAATTACCGATGTACCAAAACGAACTTTCCCGTACATTCGTGCGTAGCACTCTTTGTGTATGACCAATCTGAAAGGCTCAACATTCATGACTATGACCCCAACTCCGGCAGATAAGTTCACCTTTGGTCTTTGGACAGTAGGTTGGCAGGCTCGGGATCCATTTGGTGATGCCACTCGCGATGCTTTAGATCCGGTGCGCACAGTTAATGAGTTAGCTGCTCGTGGTGCCCATGGAGTCACTTTCCATGATGATGATTTAATTCCATTTGGCAGCGATGAAGGTGCACGTCGTGGCCACATCGATCGTTTTAAGAAAGCTTTGGCCGAAACTGGAATGAAAGTTCCGATGGCTACGACAAATTTATTTACCCACCCAGTCTTTAAAGATGGTGCATTTACATCCAATGATAAAGATATTCGCCGTTATGCAATCCGTAAGGTGATGACAAATATTGAACTCGCCGTTGAGCTCGGTGCAACAACGTATGTGTGCTGGGGCGGGCGTGAAGGCGCTGAATCAGATGGCGCCAAAGATGCATTTGTCGCACTCGATCGTTTTCGTGAAGCATTCAATACTTTAGGCGATTTTGTCACTGACAATAAGTACGATATTAAATTTGCCATTGAACCAAAGCCAAATGAACCACGTGGTGATATTTTCTTGCCAACAATTGGACATGCCCTGGCCTTTATTAACTCGCTCGATCGACCTGAGTTAGTTGGCTTGAATCCAGAAGTTGGGCACGAACAAATGGCTGGACTTAACTTTGTCCATGGAATTGCACAAGCTTTGTGGCACAAAAAACTTTTCCACATCGATCTCAACGGTCAACATGGTCCAAAGTTTGATCAAGATTTAGTTTTCGGTCATGGCGATCTAAAGTCAGCGTTTTTCTTAGTTGATTTGCTGGAACGCTATAACTACACCGGTCCTAAGCACTTCGATTACAAGCCAGCACGCACCGAAAGCGATAAGGGTGTCTGGGAGTCAGCAACGGCAAACATGCGCACTTACCTTGCCTTAAAAGAGCGGGCAGCGGCTTTCCGCGCCGACTCACGAGTCATTGCCGCGATGAAAGAATCAAATATCCCTGGACTAGCCGAGCCAACTCTTGAAGCAGGTGAAACATGGAAGGAGCTGGCCAAGGATTCCTTTGATGTGGAAGCGGCCGGAAAGCGTGGTTATGGTTACGAAGCTATCGATCAATTAGCGCTAGAACATTTGATGGGGCTGAAGTAAAAATAGTAATTATTTAAAAAAAGAAACCCCTGTACTGATAACCAGTACTGGGGCTTCTTTTTTTATTTTGTAAAGCTAGCTACTGATATTGCCTCTTCGTGAAATAGCATCAACTCCAGCCGAGACTAGAAGAACTAATCCAGTAACGATGAACTTGATTCCAGCTGCGTAACCTAAAAGGCCCATGCCGTTATCAATGACGGCAACAACTAGGCCACCCAAGATCGCATCGCGAACTTTTCCTTTACCGCCAAAGAGTGAGGTACCACCAATAACAGCTGCTCCCACTGCATAGAGCAGGGTTGAGCTTCCGCCAGTTGTTGGTGACACTGAATTTTGGCGTGAAGCAAAGATCATTCCTGCAATTGCAGCAAAGCTAGAACAAATCATGAAAGCGGTAATGCGAATTCGCTTTACATTGATACCGGCACGACGTGCCGCTTCGGCGTTTCCACCGACAGCGTAGATGTGACGACCAAAGGCAGTGCGACCCAATACAAAAGTTCCAGCCACAAGAAGTAACAAAATAACTGGGACAACGTAGGGAATACCTTTAAGGCTAACTAGATCTGGGTTATTACTTCGTTCTACATTGAGAGCGAAAACCGCTAAACCAGTTATTGATAAAAGTCCGACGGTTTTGATAATCCACAATTTTTTAAGTTCGGTTTTTAATCCAGCTTTGCGTCGTGAATTCATGGATGAAAGTCCGGCTAACACGTAGGCAACGGCAACAATTATGTAGAAGACCCAACTTGCAATTGGTGAAAGATTAGAGTTTTCAACTGCCAGGATTGTTTTATCCTCAACGCGAATTGTTCCGCCTTCGCCGGCTAGCAATAACAAGATTCCTTGAAAAGCCAAGAAAGCCGCCAAAGTTACAACGAATGATGGAATACCAAGCCGGGCAACTAAAGTTCCAAGTAGAAAACCTAAGGCCGCACCAACGGCAACGCTTGCCGCAAGTGCGACATACCAAGGCTGCCCCTGATTTGTAATCAAAATTACCAATACTGCGCCGGAAACTCCTGCGGTATATCCAGCGGAAAGATCAATTTCGCCCAGTAGAAGAACAAAAACTAAACCCATCGCAATCACGATTACCGCCGCTGCCTGGGTAATGAGGTTTGCAAAATTACCAGGTGTTAAAAAAACATTTGACATTGATCCAAAGACGATACAAAGTGCTACCAGACCCAATACCGCAGGAAGGGAACCGATATCACCGGCTTTTACCCTGGCCCAATAATCGCTCGCGGCGCCTTTGAGTGTTGGAAGTTCAGTCACTGGTTGTGTACTCATTTCTTTGCCCCCGTATTTGAAGCAGGAGATTCAACTCCGGCGGATTTTCCAGTTGTAATTAACTCGATTACTTGGCGCGGAATTACTTCATTTTTTTCAACTTGGGCGGCCATCGTGCCAAGATAAAGCGCGGCGATATTATCGGCGACTTCAAAGACATCGTTTAAATTATGGCTGATAAGCACTACGGCTAGACCATTGTCAGCTAGGCGGCGAACTAAGTTAAGAACTTGTTCGGTCTGGGCAACTCCTAATGCCGCTGTTGGCTCATCTAAAATAACAACTTTGCTATTCCATAAAACAGCGCGGGCGATTGCCACTGTTTGGCGTTGGCCACCTGAAAGTGAAGCCACTGTTTGGCGGATTGATTTCACGGTGCGCACACTTAAACCGTCAAGAGTTTTTCGAGCTAACGCTTCCATTGAAGTTTCATTAAGGACTGGTCCACGCTTTTGTTCGCGACCTAAAAACATATTATGAACGATGTCTAAGTTATCGCAGAGTGCTAAATCTTGATAAACAATTTCGATGCCAAGTGCGGTGGCATCACGTGGGCCACCAATTGATACTTTGTTACCTTCGAATAAAAAGTCACCTGCTTCGGGGGTGTAAATACCAGCGATGCATTTGATCAGCGTACTTTTGCCCGCTCCATTGTCACCAACAAGGGCAGTTACTTTTCCGGCTTGAATATCAAAGTTAACATCCTTGAGAACGTGAACTGGACCAAAAGATTTATTGACTCCGCGTAGGGATAGAAGTGGTGTTGTCATGGGCTCCTAATTTCTAATTTGCTTGCTGTGACTATATCTTCTCAAAAGATTCTCACCGAGTTCTGTAAAGCAGGTACGGCCCGAGGTTTTCACCTCGAGCCGCACCTTTCTTCTTACTCTAGCTTTTATTTCTTTGAGCTACGGAGAAATTACAGTCCGTTTGCTACGCAGATCTCTTCGATATCAGCACATACTGCTTCGCGAGTCTGGAATCCATCGGCAATTACTGCAGAAACATTTGCCTTTGTGATGCCGACTGGAACCAATAGAACAGATGGAACATCAGTAGTTCCATTGTTTACTGAACCTGTAGCTGTTGTTGGCTCTTCGCCTTTAAACAGTGCAATAGCAAGTGCTGCTGTTGCCTCTGCTTGAGCCTTGATTGCCTTGTAAACAGTATTTGACATGTCGCCAGTCAATACTGCGCGCAATCCATCAACAGTTGCATCCTGTCCAGAAACACAGACCTTACCGTTTAGCTTGTTCTTCTTAAGAACGGCGATCGCTGCAAGTCCAAGACCTTCGTTAGCTGATACAACTGCATCAAGCTTTCCGCCTGCCTTTGAAAGTTGCTGTTCGAAAATTACGCCACCCTTTGCGTTATCCCAGTCTGGGACAGCTTGGTCATCAACAAGTGTGTAGTTCTTTGATGTGATCAAAGGACGTAGTACTGAATCGTAACCAGCCTTGAATAGTGTTGCGTTGTTATCTGTTGGTGAACCGTTGAGGTAGACAATGCGAGCATTTGTCTTTCCTGCTGCATCTAGACATGCCTTGATGCCTTCACCTTGTAGACGACCAACTGCTTCATTATCAAATGAAACGTAGTATGAAGCTGAGCCATTAAGTGTTAGACGGTCGTAGTCGATTGTCTTTACACCTTGTGCGGCAGCTTTGTCCTGAACAGCCTTAGCTGAATCTGAATCTAGGTTTACCAGGATCAAAACCTTTGCGCCAGCTGTAAGCATCTGGTCTGCAATTGTTGCGAATTGTTCCTTATCTCCGTTTGCGTTCTGAATATCTACTTTTACTCCAGCTGCATCAAAAGCTGCTTGTAGGAATCCGCGGTCAGCAGTTTCCCAGCGGTTTGATGATGCTGCATCAGGAAGAATTACACCGACGAAACCGTCTGATGAACTATCTGATGAACTTGAGCATCCTGTTAGTACGATTGCAAATGCTGACAATGCAGCAACAATCGCGAGGCGACGCTTCTTCATGTAGTGAACCTTTCGAAAGGGGCGATACCAAAGGCGATCTTTTCGCCTTACTTAGGTGGCAACGCGTTGAGTGAAATTTAGTCCTTTGGGGTGAAAAGGTCACTAGAAATTCTAAGATTTCTCACACATTTGTCTAACGTTTTGGTAACGCTCGCGGGTGCTCGCGATAACCTTGCCTAATGCCATCGCAGATTGAAATCTTAGAGAATGAGATTAAGGCTGCAATTGTGCGGGCAATTAATTCGGGTTTATTGACCGGCGCTGCCCCCGATGCGATCAAGTTAGATCGTCCAAAAGATCGCACACATGGCGACTATGCAACCTCCATTGCACTTCAGCTGGCCAAGCCTATGGGCAAAAATCCACGTGAGGTTGCACAAATAATTGTTGATGAACTTGTTGGTGCATCGGGAATTTCGCAATTAGATATCGCTGGCCCGGGCTTCATCAACATCACATTAAATCGCGCCGATCAAGCAGCTTTAGTTGAAACTATCCTCACGGCAAAAGAAGAATTTGGAAGAGGAGCCGCCCTTGCCGGTGTGAAAATAAATTTAGAGTTTATTAGCGCCAACCCAACTGGACCTTTGCACCTCGGTCACACTCGTTGGGCGGCAGTGGGAGATGCGCTGGGCAGGGTTTTATCAGCGGCCGGGGCACAAGTAACTCGTGAGTTCTATATCAATGATCGCGGAAATCAAATGGATCTATTTGGCCAATCAGTTGAAGCCGTGGCATTTGGTTTACCTGTTCCAGAAAATGGATACCAGGGTGATTACATTAAAGATTTAGCAACACAAGTTGTTGCACAAGATCCAGAATTAAAAAATTTACTAACCGAAGAGCGATGGATCAGCTTTCGGGAAGCGGCCTACCAACTTCAATTAAAAGATCAACAGCGAGTTCTAGCTGGCTTCAATACCCATTTTGATGTCTGGTTTTCAGAGCGCTCGTTGCACGAACAAGGCGCCGTTGAACACGGCATCGACAAACTTCGCGCGCAGGGTCACGTTTTTGAAGATGATGGAGCGATTTGGCTTCGCACAACTGACTTTGGTGATGATAAAGACCGGGTAATGCAAAAAAGTGATCACTCACTTACTTATTTTGCCTCCGACACGGCTTACTACATCAATAAGCGCGAACGTGGTTTTGATATTTGTATTTACATGTTGGGTGCAGATCACCATGGTTACATCGGGCGCCTGAAAGCCACTGCGGCATGTGCTGGTGATGATCCCGAATACAACATTCATGTATTGATCGGACAATTAGTAAAAATTATGGAAGGTGGCCAGGAGGTCAAGCTTTCAAAACGTGCCGGCACAATTATCACCTTAGAAGAGCTGGTCGAAAAAGTTGGCGTGGATGCTGCGCGCTACACATTAATTCGCTATCCCGTAGATACGCCCATGGTCATGGATATCGATATTTTGAAGCGCAACACAAATGAAAATCCGGTTTATTACGTCCAGTATGCGCACGCGCGGATAGCGGCAGTTTTGCGAAATGCACAAGAGCTTGGCGCCACCCTTGAATTAAAAGAGTTTGACCCGGCGCAGCTAACTCATGATCGGGAAAATGAATTACTAGGCGCACTCGCCGAATTTCCACGAGTTGTTGCATCGTCGGCCGAACTACGTGAGCCGCACAGAGTTGCCCGTTATTTAGAAGAGTTAGCTGGCACTTATCACGGTTTTTACAATGACTGCCGGGTACTTCCAATGGGTGAAGAGAAATTAACTGCGCTGCACACGGCTCGTCTATTATTGTGTAGTGCTACTAAACAAGTGATTAGTAATGGCCTAGAGCTTTTAGGCGTCAGCGCACCGGAGAGGATGTAGCCATGTGGTCCTCATCTGTCACAACTGGCGCCGAACTTTCAATCTCTGGAATTACTGCAAAAACTTTGGCTGGCGAATTTGGAACACCGGCATTTTTTGTTGATGAAAAAGATTTTCGGGAACGTGCCTTGGCGTGGAATCAAGCGCTACATAATAATTTTGGTGAACAGGCAGGAACGGTCTATTACGCGGCGAAAGCTTTTATTTGTACTGAAGTTGCCCGGTGGATCAAGGATTGTGGAATCGGAATTGATGTGTGCACGGGCGGCGAGTTATCGGTGGCATTAGCTGGTGGAATCGACCCAGCAAAGATGGAGCTCCACGGCAATAATAAATCAGTAGCGGAAATTGAAAAAGCGGTACAAGCCGGTGTTGGCACGATCGTTCTAGATTCTTTATATGAGATCGAACGAGTTGCTGCGGCAAGTGCCAAGTTTGCAAAGGTGCAAAAAGTTCTATTGCGCTTAACCCCTGGTATTCAAGCCCACACCCACGAATCTATTGCGACCGCACATGAAGATGTGAAATTTGGTTTTTCCATTGCCAGTGGCAGTGCTTGGGCGGCTATTCAAGAAGTTCGTGCGTATTCAACTTTAGAGCTGCGCGGTTTTCACTGCCATATCGGCTCGCAAATATTTGGATACGAATCATTTGAACTTGCCGCCGAACGTCTAATTTCTTTATTAGCCAAGTACCGAGATGAATTCAAATATGAGTTACCAGAGTTAGATTTAGGGGGAGGTTACGGAATCGCATATTTACCAGGTGATGAAAACGTTGATCCGGCCGATGCGATGGGCGCACTTTCCCAAGCAGTAAAGAAAAACTGCGCAAAAAATAATTTAGCGATACCTATAATTTCAATTGAACCGGGCCGAGCAATCATCGGTCCGACCATGTTTACTTTGTACGAAGTAGGAACTGTAAAAGATGTGACGTTAGAAGATGGCGCACACCGTCGATACATTTCAATTGATGGCGGAATGAGCGACAATATTCGACCATCGTTATATGACGCTGAATACACAACGATTTTGGCTAACCGAACGAGTTCGGCCGATAAAGTTTCATCTCGTTTAGTTGGAAAACATTGCGAGACTGGCGACATCGTCATTCGTGAAATTAATTTGCCAGCCGATATCGTGCCGGGTGACCTATTGGCAGTTCCGGCAACTGGTGCATATGGTCGAAGCATGGCCAGTAATTACAACCATGTTCCAAGACCACCCGTGATTGCGATAAAAGATGGAAAAGCACGAGTAATTGTTCGACGCGAGACTGAAGCAGATCTCTTAGCGCTCGATATTTAACGCCGACCACGGCTTCTGTGAAAGAATACGACCATGAATGCAGGCGTTAAAACGATCACTATTGGAATGCTTGGCTGCGGCGTTGTCGGCAGCCAAGTTGCCCGCCTGCTGCAAGATGATGCCCAAGAACTCTCCGAGCGTTCAGGGGCCCATTTAATTTTGCGCAAAGTGGGAGTTCGCACCGCCGGTGCTCGTGAAAATGTAGATGCTTCCCTGATTACAACAGATCTGCACTCGATCGTTACAGATCCAAATATCAATATCGTGATTGAAGTTATGGGTGGAATTGAACCAGCACGGACTTTAATTTTAGAAGCGATTAAAAATAACAAATCAGTGATTACGGCAAATAAGGCACTTCTTGCAACTCATGGCCACGAATTATTTAACGCAGCCGATGCGGCAAAAGTTGATTTGTATTACGAAGCTGCAGTTGCCGGTGCCATTCCAATTATTCGTTCGATGCGTGAATCACTCGCGGGTGATCAAATTACTCGTGTGATGGGAATTGTAAATGGAACCACGAATTACATTCTTACTAAAATGCATGAAGAAAATCGCGCCTTTGCAGATGTTCTAAAAGAGGCCCAGTCACTTGGTTATGCCGAGGCAGATCCGACTGCCGATATCGAAGGACATGATGCCGCCGCAAAAGCTGCGCTGCTTGCCAGCTTGGCCTTTCATAGCACGGTAACTATCGATGAGGTCTACACCGAAGGTATTTCTCAAATAACCTCCGATGATGTCAATGCCGCAAAATTAATGGGCAGCGTTATTAAATTATTAGCGATCGCCGAATTAACCGTCAAAGATGAGATTTCAGTCCGCGTACATCCAGTTATTTTGCCGCTTTCGCATCCACTGGCATCGGTTCGTAATGCATTTAACGCCGTATATGTTGAATCAGAGGCAGCTGGACAGTTGATGTTTTACGGTCGCGGCGCGGGTGGGGCACCGACTGCTTCAGCGATTTTGGGTGACTTAGTAGCCGTAACTCGACATGCTGCATACTCAACTGTCGGTTACGGCGAATCAGATTATGCAGATTTAGATATCGCACCTATTGGCGAAGTCAAATCACAGTTCTTCGTTCGAATTCACGTTGCCGATAAATCAGGTGTTTTAGCAGCTATTGCATCTACTTTCGCTAGTGAAAATATTTCAATTCAAACAGTTCGCCAATCAGGCTTGGGTGAAGATGCCGAATTAATTGTGGTGACACATGCTGCGACCGAAGATTCACTCGATGCGTGCGTAGAAAGTTTGAAAAAACTGGAAATCGTTCGTCAAGTTGAGAGCGTAATCCGCGTAGAAGGAGCGACGTCGTAATGGCACTATTTAAAAAGAGTTCTCTTTTCGGCAAAGAAAACGGTGCCCATCAGTGGCGCGGTGTTATTGAAGAGTATCGCCATCGTCTTCCAGTAAGCGCCAAAACTCCAATTGTCTCTTTGCGCGAAGGTGGCACACCTCTTATCTATGCCTGCAACTTGTCAGAGATTTTAGGAAACAATGTTTGGATCAAATACGAAGGTTTAAATCCAACAGGTTCATTTAAAGATCGTGGAATGACAATGGCGATCTCAAAGGCGGCCGAAGATGGTGCAACTGCAGTCATCTGTGCATCAACTGGCAATACGTCAGCGGCGGCGGCGGCTTATGCTGTTAAAGCTGGAATGCAACCAGTTGTTTTAATCCCTAAGGGAAAGATTGCGATGGGAAAGTTAGCCCAGGCGGTCATTCATAACTCAACGATTTTACAAGTTAACGGAAACTTTGATGATTGTTTAACGCTGGCAAAAGAGCTCTCTGAAAATTATCCAGTGGCACTCGTTAACTCGGTTAACCCATATCGAATCGAAGGTCAAAAGACGGCTGCCTTTGAAGTCGTTGATTTGCTGGGCGATGCGCCAGATATTCACGCACTGCCAGTTGGAAATGCTGGAAATATCACGGCATATTGGAAGGGCTATAACGAGTATTACAAAGATGCAATGTCTAAAAAACTACCCATGATGTATGGATTTCAAGCCGCTGGCGCTGCACCGATCGTAAAAGGAAAGATTGTTAAAAATCCCGAGACGATCGCAACTGCAATTCGAATTGGAAATCCAGCTTCGTGGCAGCAAGCAATTGAAGCCCGTGATTCATCTGGCGGTGTCATTGATTCAGTAACAGATCGCGAAATTTTGGCCGCTTATCGTTTAATTGCGGCAAAAGAAGGCATCTTCGTGGAGCCCTCATCTGCATCTGGTCTAGCCGGGCTTTTGAAATATAAAAAGGCCGGCAAACTGCCACAGGGTAAAACAATAGTTATTACCGTAACCGGCCATGGCTTAAAAGATATTCAGTATGCACTTGAGACTACAAAAAAGCCATTAGTGGTGCCAGTCAGCACAACGATTGCGGCAAAAGCTTTGGGACTTGCGTAAAAATAATGAAGCCAACTTTTAAAGCGCAACCGATTCAAATTCAAGTTCCGGCATCAAGTGCCAATTTAGGACCTGGCTTTGATTGCCTTGGCTTAGCGCTTGACATGCATGATCGATACATGGCTCAGGTAATGGATGAACCAGGCGTAGATGTTGATGTAACTGGCGAAGGATCGGCCGCAGTACCAACGACTGATAAAAACTTAGTGATTAAGGCGATGTATAAAGGTTTTGATTTTCTTGGTGGTCGCCCACGTGGAATTTCACTTCGCCAATTAAATGTGATTCCACATGGTCGTGGGTTGGGTTCTTCGGCTGCCGCAATTGTCGGCGGCTTAGCACTTGCCCGCGCATTAGTTCTTGGTGGAAATGAAAAGATGACATTGGAAGATATGTTAAATATTGCCAATGAAATGGAAGGCCATCCAGATAATGTTTCAGCTGCAATTTATGGAAACGCTAACCTTGCTTGGCAAGAAGAACAGCGTGGAAAAGTTATCGCGCAATCAATAAATATTGAAGTAGATCCCCGAATCAGCGCGCTAGCGTTTATTCCTGCCACCGAACTTTCAACGTCAAAAGCGCGCAAGATGTTGCCAGAGAGTATTGCGCATGCAGATGCGGTAAAGAATTCAACAAACACTGCGATGTTAGTGCAAGCATTGCAACACCGTCCAGATTTATTGTTAACTGCCACCAAAGATTACTTGCACCAAAGTTATCGCCACGATGCGATGCCGCAATCAATTGCGCTCATGAATAAATTACGTGATGCTGGTGTGGCCGCCTTTATTTCTGGGGCCGGACCAACGGTTTTAGTTCTTCGCACCGGGGCTGACTCAGAAGCCGCTGAACTTGAAAGAGCTGCTGGTGATCGCTTCAGCATGCTGGCATTAGGTACTTCTCGTACTGGCGTTTCCGTAATTTCCAGTTAATTTTGCAGTTTTAGCCATCTCCCTGCTAATCTTTACCTATCTGAACGGCACATCTAGCGGCCAGTAACACATCAGGTAATTACAAAAAAATCCACGGTTTTCTCAAGGTTAAAACCTAAAACCAATAGCGAAAAGATACAGATGACAACAGAGATTGAACCAGTACGCTCAAACAGTCCAGAGCTTGCCGCAATGACCCTTCCTAAGTTGAAGACGGTCGCAACACAATTAGGTGTTGATGGCGCAGCAAAGATGAAAAAAGATGCACTCGTAGAAGCTATCGCTGACTTACAGGCGAAAAATCGTGATGCTGCAAAAGCCGAACGTGAAGCCCGCCGTGAAGCGCGCAACAGCCGTAAAAAAGATTCCAAGCCAGCAAATAACAATCAGGATGCTGACGACGACAGCGATGAAGATTCAGCGCCATCAAGTAACAATGATCGCAATGATCGCGGTGGACGTTTTGATCGCAACGATCGTCAAGCTCGTGGCCGTGATCGCAATCGCGACCGCAATCGTGATCGAGCACCTCGCGAAGAGCGCGAACCTGTAATCGGCGAAGATGATGTTTTAGTTCCAGTTGGTGGCCTACTCGACATTCTCGATAGCTATGCATTTATCCGCACCGCTGGATATTTGCCTGGTCCAAACGATGTCTATGTGACTTTGCAGCAAGTTCGTAAAAATGGCTTGCGTAAAGGTGATGTTGTAACTGGACAAGTACGTCAGCCTCGGGAAGGTGAGCGCAAAGAAAAGTTCAACGCACTTATCACCTTGGAAACAGTCAATGGAGTAAGCCCAGAAGAAGCACGTAATCGTGTTGAATTTGGAAAACTAACTCCACTGTATCCACAAGAGCGTTTGCGTCTTGAAACCGAACCAAATATTTTGACAACACGTGTTATTGATTTAATTGCACCTATTGGTAAGGGTCAGCGCGGACTCATTGTTTCGCCACCAAAAGCTGGTAAGACCATGGTGCTCCAGGCAATTGCAAATGCGATTACAACAAATAATCCAGAGTGTCACTTGATGGTTGTCTTAGTAGATGAGCGCCCAGAAGAAGTAACCGATATGCAGCGTTCGGTAAAGGGTGAAGTAATCGCTTCAACTTTCGATCGTCCAGCAGATGACCACACAACAATTGCTGAACTGGCCATTGAACGCGCTAAGCGACTGGTCGAACTTGGCCACGACGTTGTTGTTTTACTTGATTCAATTACTCGTTTAGGTCGTGCCTACAATATTTCCGCTCCTGCATCAGGTCGTATTCTTTCGGGTGGTGTTGATTCAGCTGCTTTGTATCCACCGAAGAAGTTCTTTGGTGCCGCTCGTAATATTGAAGATGGCGGATCATTAACAATTCTGGCAACTGCACTAGTTGATACTGGCTCTCGTATGGATGAAGTTATCTTCGAAGAGTTCAAGGGAACCGGAAACATGGAGTTAATTCTTGATCGCCGGATGGCAGATAAGCGAATTTTCCCAGCTGTAAACGTGGTTGCATCTGGTACACGTAAAGAAGAGATCTTGATGGGTTCTGAGGAGCTCAACATTGTCTGGAAACTACGTCGGGTACTGCATGCGCTAGAACCACAGGCAGCCCTTGAGTTGCTCCTTGAAAAGATGAAGGGCACCAAATCAAACGTGGAGTTCTTGATGCAGATCCAGAAGACCACATCGGGGCCAGACGACTCAAAGTAAGCGTGAATTTCGCGAAAGGTGGGCTAATCGCTTACCCTTAGCACCTGTTAACCATCCGTTTGGTTCACCCAATTAGCTGAATAAAAGTTCAGTTGAAAAGGACCCAAACTCGAATAAGGGAAAAACCATGAAGTCAGATATCCACCCAGAGTACAAAGAGACCCAAGTAACTTGTGGTTGTGGCGAGAAGTTTGTAACTCGTTCAACAGTTGCTAGCGGATCTATCTACGTTGAAGTTTGTTCTGTCTGCCACCCGTTCTACACAGGTAAGCAGCGCATCCTTGATACTGGTGGTCGCGTGGCTAAGTTCGAAGAGCGCTTCGGTAAGAGTAAGTCAAAAGAAGAAACTTCAGCTAACTAGCTTTTCAAAAAAACCGCATCGCAGCCTTAACGGTTGCGGTCGCGGTTTTTTTATTTTTCACACCGCAAAGATTTATCCAACTGAAGGGAGCAGCACATGAGCAATGATCGTTTTGCATCGGCTCATGAAATGGTCCGCGAATATGCTGAACTCGAAGCAAAGATGGCCGATCCTTCAATTCATGAAGATCAAGCAAACGCTCGCAAACTTGGCCGTCGTTATGCCCAATTGGGGCCAGTTGTTGCCGGCTTTAATGCTTGGAAATCCTGCGAAGATGATTTGATCGCGGCCGCCGAACTTGCTGCAGTTGATGCAGATTTCGCTAGTGAAATTCCTGGACTCGAAACTGCCCGCGATGCTGCCGCTGAAAAATTAGAAGAGCTGCTGCTGCCACGAGATCCCAATGATGATCGCGATGTAATTTTAGAAGTAAAAGCTGGTGCAGGAGGCGACGAATCCGCTCTCTTTGCCGGAGATTTGTTGCGCATGTATATGCGTTATGCCGAAAAACGTAATTGGAAAGTTGAGATTATCGATGCTACCGAAAGTGAAATGGGTGGCTACAAAGATATTTCAGTAGCTGTTAAATCTAAAGGCACAGCCGCACCCGGCGAATCTCCTTATGCCAGACTCAAATTTGAAGGTGGAGTGCATCGGGTACAGCGCGTGCCAGAGACCGAGAGCCAAGGTCGAATTCACACATCTGCGGCCGGTGTTTTAATTTTGCCAGAAGCCGAAGAAGTCGATGTTGAATTAAATATGCAAGATGTCCGCGTAGATGTATATCGCTCATCAGGTCCAGGTGGACAATCTGTGAATACCACTGACTCGGCTGTTCGACTAACGCACGTGCCAACGGGAATTGTTGTTTCATGCCAAAATGAAAAAAGTCAGTTACAAAATAAAGAGTCGGCACTTCGAATCTTGCGGGCTCGCTTGCTAGCCGATGCCCAAGAAAAGGCTGAAGCAATTGCATCAGCTGAGCGAAAAAGCCAGGTGCGAACCGTAGATCGTTCCGAGCGGATCCGAACATATAACTACCCAGAAAATCGAATTAGCGATCACCGTGTTAATTACAAATCAAATAATTTAGATGCGGTTTTAAATGGCGACCTAGATGACATGATTCAAACCCTGTTAGATGCTGATAAAGCTGCACGTTTGGCGAATGCCAACTAACGATGGAGATCAAGGCGATTTTGCGGGCAGCTAAAGCGCAGTTAGCCGAGTCGGCAATTTCAGAAGTCGATGCCGAACATTTATTGGCACATGTTTTAGGGCTTTCACGAATGGATCTACATAATCCAGTCTTACTCGAAGCAACACTCTTAGGTTTTGCCGAAAAAGAAGTTTTGGAAGAACAATTTTTTCAACTATTAGATCGCCGACTTAATTTTGAGCCACTGCAATATTTAACTGGGACTGCTCCATTTAGACATTTGGAGATCGAAGTTGGGCCTGGAGTTTTGGTGCCACGTCCAGAATCAGAGTTGTTAGTAGATGCAGTTTTAGCGCACATTAAAAACCTGCCGTCGCCAGTGAGTGTGATCGATCTTGGTGCGGGTTCAGGAGCGCTTTCGCTAGCCATCGCAACTGAAGCACCGACCGCGCGAGTTATTGCAGTTGAGAAATCAGCTGAAGCTCTAGTGTGGTTAAAGAAAAATGTTTCGGTAATTGCTGAAAATGTCCGAGTCATTGAAGGCGATGTTGCCGATGTTTTACCTGGCATCAAGTGCGATGTCGTTATTGCAAATCCGCCGTATATTCCAAATGCGCAAAACTTGCCTCGCGATGTTGCAGCATTCGAGCCACATATAGCTTTATTTGGTGGACCAACCGGAATGGAAATTCCACAGATATTCATTAATGCCGCAGCGAGATTATTAAAATCTGGTGGCGTCTTGGTAATTGAACATACTGAAGATCAAGGCGCAGCAATTGCGCAGGCGTTAGATGTGGATTTTTTTGAGGTAGCCCTGCATGATGACCTAGTAGGTCGGCCCCGTTGGTCGAGCGCGGTGAGGAGGTAGTTGTGGCAAAAGAAGTAGATCTAAAAAAAGGTGAATTATCACGCCACGTTAATAAAGCTGCCAAGGCGATCGCTGAAGGATTCATCATTGCAATCCCAATGGAAAATTCATACGCATTTGCTTGTGATGCTTTCCGCGCCGATTCAGTACGTGCAATGCACGTCTTACGTGGCGATTCACTATTTACTTCAGCGCAAGTAATTATTGGCTCAACAAAAATAACCGATGGAATTATTCGCGAAGTAACTCCAGAGATTAAAGGGTTGATGAAAAAGTTTTGGCCCGGAATGCTTTCCTTGAATTTACGGCCGCAACTGGCTTTGACATGGGATCTGGGAGATGCCAATCAATTAGATCGCATCAGTGTTCGGCTGCCGCGAGCAAAGTTTGCTAAGGCATTAGCCCTTCAAACTGGTCCACTTGCTATTGCAAGTGCGTCGCGAAAAGGGATGGCACCGGCTCAATCACTCGATGATGTATTTGTCTTAGATGCCGATCTTTCCTTCAAATTTAACAATGGAAAACTCCGTCAGGGCCTGGCATCAACGGTTGTGGAGGCAGATGAAACGGGTGTTCGCTTAATCCGCGAAGGAGCGATCTCACTAGTGGAGATTAAGCAGATCGTGCCGGGTGTAACGGGCATCTAAGCAGTTGGCGTTATAGGATTTCGCTATGTCTGAAACATTTTATGGTCCCGATTTCAACCTTTTAACAGCGCAAGATCCAGATGTAGCAGCAGTTCTGCTCTCTGAACTTAAGCGTCAGCAAACTAATCTGCAGTTAATCGCATCGGAGAACTTCACTTCCCGCGCAGTGTTAGCGACTATGGGATCAACGCTTTCCAATAAATATGCCGAAGGTTATCCAGGCAAGCGCTACTACGGTGGCTGCGAAGAAGTAGATAAAGTTGAAATCTTGGCAATTGATCGCGCTAAATCTTTATTTGGCGCAGAACATGCAAATGTCCAACCACATTCTGGAGCTTCAGCAAACATTGCGGTCTACAAAGCATTTACAAATCCCGGCGATACAGTCTTGGCCATGTCGTTAGCCCATGGCGGACATTTAACTCATGGATCGCCAGTTAACTTTTCCGGTAAGTGGTTTAATATCGAGTCATACGGCGTACGTCAAGATACTGAACTCATTGATTATGACGAACTTCGTGACCTAGCTATTAAATCAAAACCAAAGATGATTTGTTCGGGCGCAACTGCCTATCCATCCTTAGTAGATTTTGAAAAAGTTCGGGCAATCTGTGATGAAGTTGGCGCAATTATGTGGGTAGATGCAGCGCACTTCATTGGACTAGTTGCTGGAAAGGCGATTCCTTCGCCAGTTCCATTTGCCGATGTTGTCACTTTCACTACTCATAAAGTTTTACGCGGACCACGTGGTGGAATGATCTTGGCAAAGGCCGAGCATGCCGCCGCACTTGATAAGGCAGTATTTCCAGGAATGCAGGGCGGACCAATCATGTCGGCCGTTGCCGGAAAGGCAGTTGCCCTCGCCGAATGCGCGACACCGGCTTACCAAAAGTATGCCAAAGATGTAATTGTGAATGCACAAACCCTTGCCGCTGCATTAGAAAAAGAGGGAATGCGCGCTGTCTCTGGCGGCACCCAAACTCACTTAGCGCTGATGGATATTCGTAGCACCGGAATAACGGGCAAAGTCGCCGATGAGCGTTGCGGGGCTGCTGGAATTGTTATGAACAAAAACTCAATTCCATATGATCCAGAAAAGCCAGGAATTACTAGCGGAATTCGGGTTGGTTCACCGGCAACAACTACCCAAGGAATGGGCGTTGACGAGATGAAAACTATTGCTTCTTTGATTTCGCGTGCTATTAAAAGCGATGACGCCGCAACTCATGCGGCAATTAAATCTGAAGTACATGCCTTAACGGCACGCTTCCCTATTTATCAGGCGTAAGCGCTTTCGATGCGCGAGTATTTAATTACACTGCTGATATCGGCAGCGCTATGTTATTTAATTACTCCGCTAGTTCGCACACAAGCAATACGTTTTGGTGCGGTGGCACAGATTCGAGATCGCGATATCCATAGCGTTCCAACTGCTCGTTGGGGCGGAGTGGCTATGTGGATGGCGATGGCGCTTACTTTTATGATCGTTAATCATTTGCCGCTGGTTGGTAAATCTTTTGGTCATGAAGCACAAGGTATTTTTTTAGCATCAACTGCAATTGTTTTGCTGGGCATGGCCGATGACCGATTCCAATTAGATGCGCTTACAAAACTAGCCGGGCAAGTCTTTGTTGCCGGAATTCTCTTGGTGTACGGAATACAAATTTTATGGTTGCCAATTAATGGTGTTATCACGCTACCGCCAAGCATTGGGCAACTTCTCACTGTGCTCATTGTTTTAGTGGTAATTAACGCCGTTAATTTTATTGATGGCATGGATGGCCTAGCTGCTGGAATCGTTGCGATTTCCGGAATCGCCTTCTTTGCTTTCGCTTATCTTTTAGCGGTGGATTATGGCTTTAGCCGGGCTGGTGCACCTTCGCTAACAACGGCGGTTTTAGTTGGAATTTGCTTAGGTTTCTTGCCCCACAACATCAGCCCAGCGAAGATATTTATGGGGGATAGCGGTTCTATGTTATTGGGACTTTTACTATCAGCAGCCGCAATCACATTGACCGGACAAGTAGATCCAAACGCAATTTCAGCGGAATCACTTGGACCTACATTATTGCCACTACTTCTTCCATTTGCAGTGCTGGCAATTCCATTTTTAGATTTGTTGCTGGCAGTTGGTCGTCGCTTAAAGGCAGGTCGTTCACCATTTGCACCAGATAACGAACACTTGCATCACCAATTGCTTAGCGCTGGAAACTCAACGAATAAAACCGCTTTAATTTTATATTTATGGACAGCTACAATTGCCTTTCCAGTAACAGTATTAGCCTTTGCGCCTTGGTGGGTTGCGTTGGTAACAGTTGCAGTTTTAGCTGCCGCAAGTATTGCGACGATGAAAATGGGGAAGAAGGTTGCGATTAACTCATGAGCAAATCAAAAAATCTTGGTAGCGAAAATGTAGAGCTCTCACTTTTACGGGGCGCAGTAATCCCAACTGCAATTTCCGGAGTTGTTTCAATGGTAATTTCGGCGATCGCAGCAGGTGCTCCTGGTTTTTACGGCGCATTACTTGCCCAGTTCATTGTCGTTATTTTCTTCGCCGTCACGATTGCAGTTTCTCGAATCTCTCGCGATCTCGATCCGATTTCAACGATGGGTTTAGCGCTTTTTTCTTATACAACTAAATTGTTATTTGTCGGGGTTTTTTTGTGGGCGCTTACGACCTACACCGATCGCGAAAGCATTAACCGGACCAGCTTTGGCGTCACAGCAATCGCGTTGACTCTGGCCTGGCTAGGCGGGGAGATTGCCAGTTACACGAAGCTACGCATACATTTACCTCTGCCCGTCGTAGGCAATGAAAGCCCTAAGGAGGATCAATGAGTGGTCGCGATGATGGAGCTGCTTGGACGATCCTTGGGTACCTCTTGTCTGGCCCGATTTTTTGGGGCGGAATCGGCTGGGCCCTCGATAATTGGCTCGGAACTGGCTACTTTCTAGCCTCTGGCCTGCTCTTGGGAATGGGAGCGGCCCTTTACCTCGTGTGGCTCAGATTTGGGCGTTAAAGGTGACCAACTTGACTCTTATTCACAGTTTTTGGATTTCGCGCAAACCATCATTAAATAATAGGGTAGCGCCCGAAGAGATGTCCCTTATCCCTTCACCCCTTATCGGTCTTTCAATTACTCATTGAGGAGTGTGCGTGCGCTCGATGTATAGCCTTCGTGCCGAACCAAGCGCCGAGTTTGTTCCGCCAAGCAGTAAAGACTTTGTTTTACCTCCTATTTTTGGTGACAATGAATTTACAACAAAGCCAATATTTCTAGTAATCCTCTCCATCATTCTTGTCTCTGTCTTTTTTATCGCATCATCGCGCAAGGCTGCAATTGTCCCTTCAAAACTTCAGTTTGCTGGCGAATCTGTTTATGCCTACGTTCGAAATGATTTGGGTAAAGACATTATTGGCCATGATTTCATGCGCTTTGTTCCTTACCTCTTTACGCTCTTCACATTTATTCTAACTAACAATATCTTCGGGATTGTTCCACTTCTACAGTTCCCAACTATGTCTCGCATCAGCTTTGCATATGTGCTTGGAATAATTACCTTCGCAGTTTTTCACTATGTTGGAATTCGCCATCACGGAATTTTCAAATACGTAAAAGATATTTTGTTTATGCCGGGTGTACCAAAGCCGGTTTACATTTTGCTGACACCAATTGAAATTGCGACCTACTTGATTGTTCGCCCACTAACGCTGTCACTACGTTTGTTTGCGAACATGTTTGCTGGCCACCTGCTGCTTCTGATTTTCATCTTGGGTGGAGAACACCTGTTACAAGGTTCAATTGGATTAAAATTAGTTTCACCATTTGCTTTCTCTTTTGGAATTGCGTTGACCTTCTTCGAATTCTTAGTTCAATGCCTACAGGCTTATATCTTTACACTTTTGACCGCGCTTTACATCGCCGGAGCACTCGCCGACGAGCACTAATGAAATAAAAGCAGTACTACACCCGGCTCCACCTACTTGAAATACCAACAGAAAGGTAAGAAAAATGACAGGCACACTCAACCTCGTCGGTTACGGTCTTGCAGCAATTGGACCAGGACTTGCAGTTGGAATGATCTTTGCGGCATATATCAATGGCGTTGCGCGCCAACCTGAGGCCCGCAGTGTTCTACAGCCAATCGCATTCCTTGGCTTTGCGATGGCGGAAGCGCTAGCCCTATTCGGCCTCGTACTCGCATTCGTTCTCTAAAAAACTTTCGATAACTAGTTAGAGGAATATAAATGTCATTTCTATTGCGCGCAGTACCTGGTGCAGCTCCGAATCCGCTTTTGCCGCATACCTCTGAAATTATCGTAGGTTTTATCGCCTTCGGCTTGCTTTACCTTGTGATGCGCCGAAAAGTTGTTCCTATGTTCGAGCAGGCTTTCACCGCTCGGACGCTGGCAATCCAAGGCGGCATTGAACGCGCTGAGAAGGCGCAACTTGAGGCACAGCGTGCGCTAGTTCAGTACAACGAGCAACTTTCAAAGGCACAGTCAGAAGCACAAACACTTCGTGAGGAAGCGCGTGTTCAGGGTGTCGCAATAATTGACGAACTTCGAACAAAAGCACAAGAAGAAGCAGCTCGCATTACTGCCTCGGCTCATGCCTCAATTGAAGCCGAGCGTCAACAAGCGGTCACATCACTTCGAAATGAAGTTGGGGCACTCGCGGTTGAGCTGGCATCAAAGATTGTTGGCGAAGCGTTAGATGATCAAGCGCGCCAATCACGCATCGTTGATCGTTTCCTTGAAGATCTAGAAAAATCAAAGTAACTCGTAATAACCATTAAGAAATAATTAGAAGAAGAATAGAGAAGAAGATGAGAGCTCATCTCGGAGGCAGCAGTAGGGCCTCACTGATTGCTGCACGCAACGCACTTGATGCTGCAGTAAAAGGTGCTGATGCAAAAACTGCATCAGCGTTGAGCGCTGAACTTTTCTTTGTCACAACAATCTTGGGATCCAATATTTCAGTACGGCGTGCGCTAACAGATCCATCTCGCGATGCGAACTCAAAGGCCGCCTTTGTAAAAGATCTTTTAGCTTCAAAGGTGGGAGCGCCAGTTCTTGGTTTAATTACTGAGATTTCGGCGCTACGTTGGTCTGGAGCTAAAGATCTTGTACAAGTTATTGAGCAGTTAGCAATTGAAGCGGAGGCATCAGCTGCCAACATCTCGGGTGAACTTGATCGAGTAGAAGATGAAATCTTTACAATTTTAAATGTAGTCACAAACTCTTCTGAACTTCGTAAGGCATTTAAATCTGATGCAACAGTGGCGAAAACGGCACTTGCCCAAGAGTTGCTAAAAAATGCATCAGCGTCAACATCAAAGTTGCTTGCGCAGATGGTTAATTCATGGCGCGGGCGCAGTATTGAAGCAACTTTTGCTGACTATCAGTGGGCACTTGCTGCTCGTCGAAACCGCGTTATCGCTTTGGTAAGAGTTGCAGCTCCGATGAGCCGGGCACAACAAGAGCGTTTAGCGACAGCATTAACCAGCAAAGTTGGACAACCAGTTCGAATTAATATTGAGATTGACCCATCAGTTATTGGTGGCGTTTCAGTCAAGTTTGCAGATGAGATCGTTGATGGATCAGTTTCAAATCGTTTGGCCGGGGCCGCACGTGCCTTGGTCGGAAGCAAATAAAGGGAGAAACACATGGCCGAGCTAAAGATCAATCCAGAAGAGATTCAGGGTGCATTAGCAAATTTTGTTAAGTCATACGATCCAGGCGTTGCAACTCGCGACGAAGTCGGAACCGTTAGCCAAGCAGGCGACGGAATCGCACGTGTCGAAGGGTTGCCATCAACGATGGCAAATGAGTTGTTGCGTTTTGAAAACGGAACTCTTGGTCTTGCACTGAACCTCGACGTTCGTGAGATCGGTGTTGTAATTTTGGGCGGTACCGAAGGAATCGGTGAAGGAACATCAGTTCGTGGAACCGGTGAAATTCTCTCTGTTCCAGTAGGCGATGGCTTCCTTGGTCGCGTAGTTGACGCACTTGGTAATCCAATCGATGGCAAGGGTGAAATTAAAGCTGATGCACGTCGCGCACTAGAACTTCAGGCTCCCTCTGTAGTTCAACGCCAGCCAGTGAAAGAGCCGCTTGCAACAGGAATTAAAGCGATCGATGCACTTACTGCAATTGGTCGTGGACAGCGCCAGCTAATTATTGGTGACCGTCAAACAGGTAAGACTGCAATTGCAGTTGACACAATTATTAACCAGAAAGAAAACTGGAAATCTGGCGATAAGAAGAAGCAAGTTAAATGTATTTATGTTGCCATTGGCCAAAAAGGTTCAACAATCGCTGCTGTAAAGGGCGCATTGGAAGAAGCTGGCGCAATGGAGTACACAACAATCGTTGCATCACCTGCATCAGATCCAGCGGGCTTTAAATACCTTGCTCCTTACACAGGTTCAGCAATTGGTCAGCACTGGATGTACAACGGTGAGCACGTTCTAATTGTGTTTGATGATTTATCAAAGCAAGCTGAGGCCTACCGTTCCGTCTCACTTCTACTTCGTCGTCCACCAGGTCGCGAAGCATACCCAGGCGATGTTTTCTACTTACACTCACGTTTGTTAGAGCGCTGCGCAAAGCTTTCCGATGAATTAGGTGGCGGTTCAATGACCGGTTTACCAATCATCGAAACAAAGGGAAATGACGTTTCAGCGTTTATTCCAACAAACGTAATTTCAATTACCGATGGACAGTGCTTCCTTGAAACAGATTTATTTAACGCCGGTGTTCGCCCAGCGATCAACGTAGGTGTTTCGGTTTCTCGTGTTGGTGGTTCCGCACAGACAAAGGCGATGAAGAAGATTGCCGGACGTTTGCGTCTTGACCTTGCTCAGTTCCGCGAACTGGAAGCTTTCGCAGCTTTTGGTTCAGATCTAGATGCTGCATCAAAGGCACAGCTAGAGCGCGGTGCTCGTATGGTTGAACTACTCAAGCAGGGTCAGTACTCACCGTATTCACTCGAGCGTCAGATTGTTTCAATCTGGGCCGGAACTTCTGGTCGCCTCGATGATGTCGCTGTTTCCGATATCCGTCGCTTTGAACTTGAACTACTTGATTTCATTGGCCGTGAGCGCAAAGAAATCTTCACTGTCATCTCTGAGACTAAGGTTCTAGAGGATGACACCATCGCAAAGATGGATGAAGCAGTTGCCGCTTACAAGAAATTGTTTAAGCCATCTGCTGCTGGAATTGTTAACGATGCACCTGCTGATGCACTCGATGGTGAAGAAGCAGAGCAAGTTACAAAGTATGTGCAACCGGCGGTGAAGAAGTAACTCATGGGTGCCCAACTTCGCGTCTATCGCAGACGCATGCGATCGGTTAAAGCGACCAAGAAGATCACGAAAGCGATGGAGTTAATCTCTGCCTCTCGGATCGTCAAGGCGCAGCAACGGGTTGCAGCATCGACTCCATATGCAAATGAGTTGACTCGTGCGGTATCTGCAGTTGCATCTTTTTCTTCAACCACGCATCCACTGACGACAGCATCTGAAAATCCAAAGCGTGCGGCAGTATTAATTATTACCGCCGATCGCGGCATGGCTGGTGCTTACTCCAACAATGCAATTAAAGAAGGCGAACAATTAGCCGCACTTTTAAAAGAGCGTGGACTAACTGTTCAATCATATTTAGTTGGTCGCAAAGCAGTTGGTTATTATAAGTTCCGTGATCGTCCAATCGCTGGGCAATGGACTGGCTTTTCAGATAATCCAACTTATGAAGATGCGCGTGAAGTTGCAGATGCGTTGATCGCTGCATTTATTCTCGATGCCCAAACCGATGTAAATGGCGTAGATGAAATCCACGTTATTTATACTGAATTTAAATCAATGCTTACCCAAAATGCAATGGCTAAGCGCATGCTTCCTTTGGAAGTTGTGGAAAGTGATACACCAGCACCTGCTGGCCTATTGCCAATGTATGAATTCGAACCTAGCTCCGAGGTAGTGCTAGATGCACTATTGCCTCGTTACATTCAGGCTCGAGTATTTAACGCGATGTTGCAATCTGCAGCTTCCGAGCATGCAGCTCGTCGTCGCGCGATGAAGTCAGCAACTGACAATGCTGATGATTTAATCAAGTCGTTAACACGTCTTGCGAACGCGGCTCGTCAGGCCGAAATTACACAAGAAATCAGTGAAATTGTTGGCGGCGCAGACGCGTTAGCCTCAGCTAGTTCAGGGAGTGAATGATGTCGAACTCAAAAAAAGGCCGGGTAGCTCGCGTAATCGGACCGGTGGTGGATATTGAATTTCCAGCCGATTCAATGCCAGCGATTTTTAATGCGCTACATGTAGAGACAACCATGTCTGGTACTACTCGTACCTTGACCTTGGAAGTTTCCCAGCACATTGGTGACAACCTCGTGCGCGCAATCTCAATGCAGCCAACCGATGGAATGGTCCGTGGCGCAGAAGTTTCCGATACAGGGGCCGCGATCTCCGTTCCTGTTGGCGATGTAACAAAGGGCCACGTGTTTAACACACTTGGCGAATCACTGGATGTGCCTACCTCTTCACTCGACATCAAAGAGCGTTGGCCAATTCACCGTAATGCACCAGCTTTTGATCAGTTGGAATCAAAGACTGAGATGTTTGAAACTGGAATCAAAGTTATCGATCTACTAACACCGTATGTAAAGGGTGGAAAGATCGGTCTATTCGGTGGTGCAGGTGTAGGAAAGACTGTTTTGATTCAAGAAATGATTTACCGTGTTGCAGAAAACTTCGGTGGGGTTTCGGTATTCGCCGGTGTTGGTGAGCGTACTCGTGAAGGTAATGACTTGTTCCTAGAAATGACCGAGACCGGTGTTATTAACAAGACCGCATTGGTCTTCGGCCAAATGGATGAGCCACCTGGCACGCGTCTTCGCGTTGCACTTTCAGCTCTAACAATGGCTGAATACTTCCGCGATGTTCAAAAGCAAGACGTGCTTTTGTTTATCGATAATATTTTCCGCTTTACTCAGGCAGGTTCAGAAGTTTCAACACTTCTAGGACGTATGCCATCTGCAGTGGGATATCAGCCAACTTTGGCTGATGAAATGGGTCAGCTACAAGAGCGCATCACATCAACTCGTGGTCACTCAATTACATCGATGCAGGCAATTTACGTTCCTGCTGACGATATTACCGACCCAGCACCACACACTACTTTCGCGCACTTAGATGCAACGACTGTTTTGTCTCGTCCGATTTCAGAGCTTGGTATCTACCCAGCGGTAGATCCACTTGACTCAACTTCACGCATCTTGGATCCACGCTACATCGGAGAGCATCACTTTCGTGTTGCTAACCGCATCAAGCAGATTCTGCAGCGCTACAAGGATCTACAAGACATCATTGCGATTCTTGGTATCGATGAACTCTCTGAAGATGACCGCGTCCTAGTAGGTCGTGCCCGTCGTATTCAGCGTTTCTTGTCCCAGAACACCTTCGTGGCAAAGGTCTTTACCGGAATTGAAGGCTCATTTGTTCCGTTATCGGAGACTATTACCGCTTTTGAAGCCCTAGCCGATGGAAAGTACGATCACATTCCAGAGCAGGCATTCTTCATGTGCGGTGGACTTGATGATGTCGAGCGCAATGCAGCTGAACTTGCTGCAAGTGTTGGAAAGTAATTAACGATGACATTTAAAGTCGAACTAGTTTCTCCAACGGAGCGCGTATGGTCGGGCGAGGCAAACTTTGTCTCTGCTCGTACCATCGAAGGTGATATCGGTATTCTTACTGATCACTCACCACTCTTTGGAGTTCTAGTCGACGGTCAAGTTTCGATCGAAGGAACAAATGGCGAGAAGACGCAGTTCAACGTCAGCGGTGGGTTTCTCTCAGTTTCAAATAATCGCGTATCAATTCTTACAGAATCCGTTAACTAAAAAATAAAATTCTTAGCGTAGAAAAATGTGTCGTTATTTTTTCATCTTTTCGAAGCTGAGAATTTATTTTTTTGTAAATAGATAGTTTTATTTCAAGTAGTGTTCGGTATTAATTATTCGGACTGTTCGCGATTTTCCACGCATCACAATTGATTGGCTAACAGCGCCAAAAGGTGTATGCCTAATGCCATGGACTAGTTCACCATCGGTGATGCCAGTCGCCGCTAGAAAAACATCATCAGAATTAACTAAATCGCGAGTGTGTAAAACAGGTCCGGAACCCTTGCCATCAATATAAAGTTGGCCTTGAATAGAACCACCTAAACAAATCATGGCCGCGGCGGTAATAACCCCTTCCGGCGTACCGCCAATTCCCATAAGAAGGTCTACACCGGTACCAGCTCGGGCAGTTTCAATTGCCGCTGCAACATCGCCATCTTGAATAAGACGAATGCGAGCTCCGGCAGCACGAATCTCAGCAATTAAATTATCATGACGGGGGCGATTGAGAACTACAACAGTGATATCTCCTACCTTGAGTCCTTTTGCCTGTGCAACTGCATTTATGTTCTGTGCAACCGTTGCCTTGATATCTATAACATGGGCAGCCTGTGGTCCGGTAACAATTTTATTCATGTAAAAAGCACCAGCTGGATCAAACATGGCACCCCGTGGTGCCAGTGCAATAACACTTATTGCTCCATTCATGCCATTTGCAGTTAATGAAGTTCCATCAATTGGATCTACAGCAACATCGCAAAGTGGTCCATCTTGATTTCCAACTTCCTCACCGTTATGAAGCATTGGGGCATTATCTTTTTCACCTTCACCAATGACGACCACACCCCGCATATCGACAGTGTTGATCATTTCGCGCATCGCTTTAACGGCAGCACCATCAGCTAAATCTTTTTCACCGCGGCCAACCCAAGGACTTGCAGCAAGTGCAGCTGTTTCAGTTACCCGAATTAATTCGAGCGCAAGATTTCGATCTGGGGCATGTGGGCTCATTCGCGGGTAACTTTCGCGCCAAGACCTTGTAACTGTTCGGCAAAGTTTGGGTATCCACGGTCTACGTGGAAAGCCTGGTCTACGGTGGTTTCACCATCTGCCACTAAGGCGGCCAAAACTAAGCCGGCGCCAGCACGGATATCGTGTGCTTCAACTGGGGCGCCAGATAATTGCTCGACACCGTTGATGGACGCGTGATGGCCATCAACTGAGATTTGCGCGCCTAATCTGCTGAGTTCGTTAACAAACATGAAGCGGGATTCAAATACATTTTCAGTGACAAGTGCATGTCCATCGGCGATTGAATTGAGCGCGATGACCATGGGTAGAAGATCAGTTGGGAAACCTGGAAAGGGAAGTGTTGCTACATCAATTGGTTGTGGACGCGAATCCATGCGGACTCGAATGCCATCTGTCGTTGAGGTAATAATCGCACCGGCTGAAGCTAATTTTTCTAAAGGTAGTTCTAGATGTTCAGGCTTTGCGCCATGAATCGTGATGTCACCACGTGTCATGGCTGCAGCAAATGCCCACGTCCCAGTAATGATTCGATCTGTCACGGTTGTGTGATCAGTTGGATTTAATTGTTCAACACCAGTAATTGTAATCAGGGGAGTACCAAGGCCTTGAATTTTTGCGCCCATCGAAATTAAAAACTCACCTAAGTCAACAATGTCAGGTTCGCGGGCAGCGTTATCAATCGTGGTGATTCCCTTTGCTAAAACAGCGGCGGTCATAATATTTTCAGTTGCACCAACACTTGGGAAATCTAATTCCACAACTGCGCCAGTTAATCCATCTGGGGCAGTGGCAATTACATAGCCATGTTCAATATGAGCTTTTGCTCCTAATGCTTCTAATCCTCTGATGTGAAAATCTAAACCTCGTGATCCAATTGCATCTCCACCAGGTAGTGCAACTTCAGCTTCTTTGATACGTGCAACAAGCGGACCTAAAACATTTATTGAAGCCCGCATCTTTCGAACTAAATCGTAATCAGCCCGATGAGCCAGAATTTGTGGAACTAAAATTGTTACCGTGTCAGTGCTGCGAGCAATTGTGCAACCAAGGCGAGTCAATAAATCAGCCATGATGTCGACATCTGCGATATCAGGGACATTTCGAATAGTTGTTGTTCCCGCCGCCAGCAGCGAGGCGGCCATTAACTTCAAAACCGAGTTTTTAGCCCCCGTGACAGTAACTTCTCCACGCAAAGGGGTTCCGCCGACAATATGGAAACGGTCGTGGGATGCCATAGCGGCAGTCTACTTATAGGGTAAGCACATGGTTAATTTAACGCGCATTTATACAAAGACTGGCGATGACGGCACGACATCTCTTGGAGATATGAGCCGCACATCTAAAAATGATCCTCGCCTCGAGGCTTATGCCACGGTTGATGAAGCAAACTCCACAATCGGTGTAGTTCTCTCTTCTGATCAAATCAGCGATGAAGTGCGTGCGCTTTTAGTACGAATTCAAAATGATCTATTTGATGTTGGTGCTGATTTATGTACGCCTGTTGTCGATGCACCTGCATTTGAGCCACTTCGAGTTTTAGAATCACAAGTTGTTTACCTAGAAGAGCAAATTGATAAATTTAATGCTGGGCTCGAATCATTGCGCTCATTTGTTTTACCTTCTGGAACATCGGCAGCTGCGCATTTACATGTTGCCCGAACAGTTGTCAGGCGTGCCGAGCGTTGCACATGGGCTGCGATTCATGCATTTGGTGGCGGAGTTAATCCATTAACTGCCAAGTATTTAAATCGATGCTCTGATCTTCTCTTTGTTTTAGCTCGTGATGCTAATAAAGAAATTGGCGATCAGTTGTGGGTTCCAGGCGCTAATCGCTAGGGAATTTTTGTATACGTTGTACTTGGTATGGTCTCAGTTGGAGTATCTCTTCGGCATTCCGCTTTGATACTTCCAACTGAGTGTTTGAGTTCAATTGGTTCGGCACTTACGATCAGGACCGTGGCATATTTTTTGGAACTTGTAGAACGGTAGGTTGTTCGAACTTCACCAAAAACCTTGATTGTTTTATCTTCGGTTGAAGTTGGACCTTTGACTGTTGCATTAATTAACCACCATCTACAACCACTGAGTGAAACAACTTGCACCGCTCCGCATGAGTACTTTTCACAAACTGGCACACCCTCTTCTTGGCGAGCTAATTCAACTGTTAATTTTTTATCATTTGAAGCAAGACCAACAAGCTCTTTTGTAGTTGGAATCTTGGCATAGACATTTCCGTCAGCACTTTTTTTGAACCCCTTTGGTGGCCAGGCAGGTGATGGAGATGGCGTGACTTTAGATTTTGTCGCTGCTTCGGCAGTTATGAAAATGCCCATTGGCGCTATTAAAAGAATAACTACAGCCAGGGCAAGAATACGCTTAATCACGGTCCCACCTAAATTTACGTACCGCAAAATACAAGCCAATGAATAACCACAACAGCAAAATCAAAAAAGTTTTTTCAAGTTCCCATGATTTTGCAACTTCTTGGCCGGCAAAACTCTCGGGTAAGAAAACAGAGCGCATTCCTTGGGTAAGCCACTTCAGTGGAAAAATTGCGGCAACTTGTTGCATCCAAAATGGTAACTGCGTGAAAACAAAGAAAACTCCACTAAAAAACTGCAGAATTATTACGATCGGAGAAACTACCGCGGAAGCTCCACGGCCACTCTTTGGAATGATTGAGAAGGCAATTCCTAGGGCGGTCGAACATGCACTGCCTAACAAAACAAGCCAGGTAAAAGTGAGCCACTTACTGATTTCAGTAGGCATTTCTAAACCAAAAAATATAACGCCAAAACCAAGTAACAGTAAAATCTGAAAAACCATGCTGGCAAAGATCAAGATTGCTTTTCCAATAAAATAACTTGATGCTGGCATTGGAGTGCCACGCAGGCGCTTGAGTGCACCAAAATCTCTTTCCATGGGGATAGTTATAGCTAAAGCTTGAAACCCGGTGTTAACAAGTCCCGATGCGATCATGCCGGCCACAAAGTACTGTGAGAAGGTGACTCCTGGTGCGATTGTGTCTTGGAAAACTGAGCCAAAGATAGCCAACAAAATCACTGGAAACAAAATCGTGAAGACAACTGATTCACGTTGTCTGGAAAACTGGCGAATCTCTAAACTACCTCGACTCAATCCAATTCGTAGAGCGCTAGGAGTTTTATTCACGTGCGCCCCCAATCATTTCAAGGTAAATATCTTCTAATGATGGGCGTGAAACGATAAGTTCTGGAACTTCGCCACTGAAACGTTGGGATAGCCCAGTAACAACCTCAGTGGGATTATCTGATTTTAAAGTTTTTACCTGATTATCTTCGCGCCAAGAAATGGTTGCCTGCGCCGAGGCTCTGCCACCAAGAGTTGCAGGAGTTGCTACTTCAACAATTAATCCATTGGTAATGACGCCAACGCGATCAGCCAGGGCTTCTGCTTCATCTAGATAGTGTGTTGTTAAAAGAATTGTCGTTCCATCATTTTTTAAAGTATCGATTAACGACCAAAAAGCACGGCGCGCTTCAGGATCAAACCCAGTGGTTGGTTCATCAAGAAATAAAAGTTCTGGATTACCGACTATTCCAAGTGCAACATCTAAGCGGCGTCGCTGCCCGCCAGATAGTGTGCGAATTAAGGCATCTTCTTTTTGGGTTAAGCCCACACTGTGGATCAGTTCATCAACTGCTCGAGGTCTGGAGTAATAACCACTGAAATGCTTGATAGTTTCAACAACAGTTAAATCCCCGGCATCGGCTGAACTCTGTAGGACGATGCCGATTCGATCACGCCACACTTTTGCCGCAGCTCCACGACCTTGCGGATCAAAACCTAGAACTGAAACCGATCCAGAATCACGGCTTCGAAAGCCTTCGAGTATTTCAACTGTGGTTGTTTTACCGGCGCCATTTGGTCCCAACAAGGAAAATATTTCCCCTTGGGCAATCTCAAGGTCGACGCCACGGACGGCATGAACCTGTCCGTAACTCTTCTTGAGACCCTTTACCTGAATAAGGCTCATGTGGTTACTTTACTATGCGAAAATAGACCTGTGAGCCCGCGCAGAAATTATCCAAAGAATCGAATCAAACCGGAAGAGCCTCGGGAGATTAATATTAAATCAACGGGTGAAAGTACGGAAGAGCACAAAGATGGAACCTATATTGTTCGCCGACTTACTGGCTCAGGTTCTAGCAAGCCCTATAGATGTCCAGGATGTGATCAATTAATACCATTGGCAACTCCTCACATCGTTGCCTGGCTGGAATACGATGAAGAAGGCCGTCGACATTGGCACAACGCCTGTTGGTCAAAGAAAGATAAGCGACAACCAAATACGGAGCGAACCCGCAACGCTCCCCGCTTTTAGTTTCTTATCTAATTAGCAGAATGAAAAATTTTAGCCAAAACGCCCTTTTAGAATCTTTGTTGCTTTAACAACTAACCGATCTTCCGATGGTTTGCGTTTAAAACTTAAGAGATGAAGTGGAAGATTAAAACGCGTCCGAACCACAGTTCGGGCATATGTATATTCAAGTAAGCCCTCTGGCCCATGAATGCGCCCATATCCACTATCTTTCACGCCGCCAAATGGCACGGATGAAACAGCGGCAAATGTGAAGGTCGAATTAATCGCAACCATTCCACACTCTAGTTGTGAAGCAATTTTCTTTCCTTGACGTTTAGACCAAATGTTTGCGCCAAGCCCATACCGTGAAGCATTTGAGAGATTGATCGCCTCTTTCATATTGGCAACACGATTAATAATAATGATAGGCCCAAAACTTTCTTCCCTAATTGCAGCTGAATCTTCTGGTACATCAACCAAAATAACTGGTTGAACAAATGGTGGTTGAATCGATTTCTCACTTCCATAAGCAAATCGGCCGCCATCTTTAATCGCTGCTTTAATATGACCGGCAATAACTTTAATTTGAGATGGCATAGTGGCCGGTCCGTAGTCACCATCACCGGGTGCTCCGGCATGTAATGTTGAAGCCAGTGCTACTGCTTTTACGATAAAGGCATCGGCTACTTTTTCATCGACGTAAACTCGTTCAGCGCCGATACATGATTGCCCAGCGTTAGCCATCGCCGACCATATAGTTGCATCTACGGCGCGATCTAAATTGGCGTCGGCGGCAACAATTACCGGATCCTTTCCGCCGCACTCCAAAACAACTGGTGTCATCTGAGTTGCACATGCTGCGGCAACTAATTTTGCGGTTTTAGTTGACCCGGTAAAAGAGAGCTTGTCGATTTTACTTACACACAGCGCGGCGCCAGTTTCGCCCAAGCCAGTAATAGTCGTAAAGATATTTTCAAATGGAGCAACTGAACTAAAACTTTCTTCTAGCCACATACCCACACCCGGCGTAAATTCACTCGGTTTAAAGACAACCGTGTTTCCGGCAGCTAGTGCATATGTAATGGAGCCCATGGGCGTAAAAATTGGATAGTTCCACGGTCCAATCACACCAACAACACCAACGGGGGAGCGCTCTACGGTTGCCGCCATATTTGCCATTAATGCACCAGGTGCTCGATACGAGGTTCGCATAATATCTTCGGCATGACGCGCTGCCCAACCAATATGGTTAACGGCGAGAGATACTTCAAGTTTTGCATCACTAACTGGCTTTCCAGTTTCAGCTGAAATTATCGCGGCAATCTCATCAATATTTTTTATGATGAGTGAGCTCCAAGCTAACAAAACTTTTTTACGGCCTGAAAATCCGAGCTTTACCCACGACTGCGCTTTAGTTCGGGCAAGGGCTACTGCTTGTTCTACTTCTTTGGCCGAGCAATTTGGATAAGTGCCGATTACCTGATCACTTACTGGATTATGCGAATTAAATACTTTAACCATGTATCTAAGCCTATCCGTGTATCGATAGAATCTGAAGCATGACGACAAGGGTTGGCCCAGGTAGCGTTTTTGAATCTGTGCGCACCTCCTTTCAAGTTCAAACTAAAGATGGGGTTCAACTCGTAGGCGAAGTGGCTAGACCAGTAGGTAAAAGTAATGGTGCGATTTTAACTTTGCATCCATTACCTACTGCCGGCGGAATGATGGATAGCCATATCTTTAAGAAAGCCGCAAATAGATTGCCAGCGATGGCTGGCATAACAGTTGTTCGATTTAATTCAAGAGGCACTACAAGTGAAGCCGGAACTAGTTCGGGAAGTTTTGATAATGGAAATGCAGAACGCTTTGATGTGGAAGCGATGCTTGATTATTGTTTTGATGAATTGAAGTTAGAAAACCTATGGGTCGTAGGTTGGTCTTTTGGAACTGATTTAGCCCTGCGTCACGCCAAGGATCCACGCCATAAAGGTCTAATACTTCTTAGTCCACCACTTAGAACGACCACTGATGAAGATCTACTGCAATGGAATGCTGATCCTCGTCCGATATATGCGTTAGTCCCAGAACATGATGATTACTTAAAGCCTGATGAAGCTCGAGTGCGCTTTTCAATTATTCCGGCACTCACAATTATTGCGGTAGAAGATGCCAAGCATTTATGGGTAGGAGAGCCAGCAGTTCATCGAGTTTTATCAGAAATAACATCAATAGTTACTGGCCACATTCAGCAGCTACCGCAAGAGTTCTAAGCTTTATTTGCGCGAGGAATTACTACTTCATCAAGAATTAAAATAATTGATGCAGCGACCGGAACGGCCAAAAGCCCACCCACAAGTCCCAAAAGTGATGAACCAATGAGTGCCGAAATAATTGTCACTGCGCCAGGCACGGCAAGCGTGCGCTTCATAATTCGTGGCGTTACAACGTAGTTTTCTATCTGCACGTAGACGACGTATGAAACAAAAGCAATTAATCCGATCAGTGGCGATTGAGTCAGGGCAATTAAGCTCACTATGGCTGAGCCAATAAAATGGCCAATTAGTGGAATTAAGGCAACTACAAAAACGATCATTCCAATTGCTATAGGTGAGGGCATTTGCAAGACCGTTGCCAATATCAAGACAAATACTCCAGCCATGCCCGCAATTAAAATCTGACTTCCAACGAATAGCCCAACCCGTTCAATAATGGCGTTGGTCAGTAGACGTACTCGATCACGTCGGCTGGCCGGTACCAATGAAACACCCAATTCAACGGCTTGTGGCAAAGATGTAATGAAATAAAGTGTCAGAACTAAGATTGTCAGTGCGGTAAAAAATCCAGATAAAACAGTTTTGCCTACTCCGATAACGCCACCAAAAGCAGAAATCAACAAGGTGCCATCTGAAGTAACCGAACTTAACCGCGCTTGTAACGTATCAATTAAACCAAATTGATCATTGAGTTTATTGATGGTCTCATTTTTCATAAGATCGCGTAGTAGTTGTGGTGCATTTTCAATCAGTTGGGTTCCCTGACTAATAACTGGTGGCACTAATACGAAGGCAAAGAAAATAACAAAACCAATCACAGAGGCAAAAATTACTGCCACTGCGGCAGTGCGTGAAAGTTTTCTCTTACGTAAAGCTTCGACCGCTGGATTAAGGCCGGTTGCTAAAAACAATGCAACTATAATCAGCACAAAGATTTGGGTGACACTTGCCAACGCCCGCATCAGAACTATTGCAGTTAAGACTCCCAAGGTTGCGATAAATCCAAAATAAAATGGGTGCCCTTGATTGATCGGTGCACCCAGCACTCCATAATCGGGGACAGCTTTCGCTGTTTTAGGTGCCCGGGCCGCTGCCTTCTTAATTCTTTGGGTAATCGCCATAGTGACATTCTAAAGTGTCACATCACAGGTAAATGTGACGTGGTGTTCATGTTCAGGTCACAATTGTGCGAGAGGATTGAGCCATGGCATTGAGAATTACTGGTTTAGGCGAAGAGATCGCTGCCGTGACCGGTTTGCCGTGGCACTTGCCCCTGGAAGAGTGGCCGGAAGACCCAGTTCTAGCGGAAAAGCGTGGTATCTCGCGCCACGTAGTTCGATTGGTTCGGGCCAGCAATGACCCAAACGCCGAGGTTTATGCCGTGAAAGAGACGGTCTCAGAGTTTGCAAATCGCGAATATAAAATCCTGCGGGAGTTAACGCACGTTAATGCCCCCTGTGTAGAGCAAGTCGCAGTGGTTGAAGGCCGAACAGATATTCATGGCGAAGAGTTGCCTTGTGCAATCGTGACTAGATTTTTGCCATATTCGCTGCCCTATCGAGTCTTACTTTCAACTGCGGTAACAGCTCACGAAGTAACGACGATGGCAAGTGCGCTCGCTCTGCTACTAGTGCGTTTACACCTCTTAGGTTTTTGGTGGGGTGATTGCTCCTTATCAAATACTTTGTTTAGGCGAGATGCTGAAGGATTTGCTGCCTACTTAGTCGATGCCGAAACTGGCGAATTTCAAAAAACTTTAAGTGATGGTCAACGCGAACATGATTTAGATATCGTCCACTTCAATGTGGCAGCTGAACTAGAAGATTTGTCACTTTCCGGTGTGCTTTATCCCGGAATGGATCCAGTTCGTGCATCAGATGCAGTGATCAGACGTTATCGCCGAATTTGGTCTGCGCTTAAAGATCGCCAATTACTAGATCCAAAAGATCGGCATGCGGTAGAAGGCGCAATGCGCTCGCTACATGATTTAGGTTTTGCAGTTGAAGAGGTAGCCGTAACAATTGATGGTGATACAAAAATGATTTCTTTTCAACCCAAGCTTGTTGCCGCGGGTTATCACTCACAACGCTTGCGCGAACTTATGGGTCTAGAGACGGAAGAGTTGCAAGCAAAACGCGTTTTGGCATCGTTTGATAGATATCGAAGCCGCGAAAGTAATACAACATTATCGGCGCAAGAGATGGCTAAGAAATGGTTACAAGAAGTATTTGAACCTATTTTGGATAGGGTTCCACTAGAGCTACAAGGTCGAGTAGAGCGTGCCCAGATGTTCCATGAAATCCTCGAGAATCGCTGGTTTCTTAGCGAAAAATCGGGTTATGACGTTGGGTTAGATGCTGCAACTGATAACTATTGCACTGAAGTTTTGCCACTTCGCAGAGACTCTGGCGTTGACTTAGTTGTTGAATAGGTAGGATACGTGTATGAGTCTGCCACCAAATTTTGGGCAGGCCTTTGATTTAAGTTCTTTGACTAAACCAAAGGTAGATACATCTGTGCCCATGCCTGGCATCGAAGTAACGGTTGCAAATTTAACCGAAGAAATACTCCCGCTGTCCCTTGTTCGGCCAGTAATTGTTTTGATGTGGTCTGGTCGCAGCCCCGAATCAGCGGAAATGTTGAAAACTTTAGGTAAATTAGAAATCGATTACAAAGGTAGTTGGAATTTGGCTCGAGTCAACATCGATAATGACCCACAAATAGCACAAGCTTTTCAAACTAAGAATGTTCCTTTTGCAGTTGCGATTATCGCCGAACAAATGGTTCCTCTTTTTGAACAGGCATATCCAGAAGCGCAGGTACGTTTAGTGATCGATAAAGTATTAGCGCTTGGATCCCAGCAAGGAGTTGGCGCCCCGCCCGCTGAAGTAATTGAACCAGAAGAAGATGAAGCGATGGCTGCTCTTGAAACAGGAGATTATGCAGCCGCTGAAATTGCGTACAAAAAATGGTTAGTGCGCAAACCACAGGAAACTTTAGCAAAACTTGGGTTAGCTCAAACTCGGTTACTCATCCGCACCGAAGGCCTGGAATTAAATTTCATTATTGAAGAATCAACAAAAAATCTAAGTGACATCGCGCTACAAATAAAAGCGGCAGATGTTGAGATGGTAAACGGAAGAGTCGAGGCTGCCTTTGCCCGATTACTTCATGCGGTTAAAGCGACAACCGGAGATGATCGCAACGCAATAAAGAACCATTTATTAGATTTATTCATCCTAGTTGATATCTCAGATCCACGGTTAGTAGCAGCCCGTAAAGCTTTGGCGAGCGCGCTTTTCTGATGAATAAACTCAACCACGACACGGAACTTAAGTATTTAAAGACACTCTTTTTTCTCTTTAGCTTGCTCACCATGTCGTGGGTGCCCCGTTTTCCTGAAGTTAAATCTAATTTAGGGCTCTCCAACGGAGAATTTGGCTCACTTATTAGTACGGGAGCAGTTGGAAATCTCGTTGCCTTACTTACGGTGGGTCATTTAGTTCATAAGTATGGCGCTAGATGGATTATGCACATTGCGGTAGCAGCACTCTCACTGAGTTTAGTTTTCTTGACGCAAACAAATTCAATTTTTGTTTTTCTCGTCTCAATCATCTTACAAGGTGGAGCAATTTCAGCTTTTCATATTTCGATTAATACTCAAGGTTTTCATTTTCAGGATCGTACTTCGCGTCAGGTAATTACATTACTAAGTGGCTATTGGAGTAGCGGAGCCTTAATCACATCGATTATTGCTGGTTTTTTAGTCGGCCGAGTGCCTCTTGGTACGTATTCAGTGTGGCTCGCACTTTTTAGTTTCATTGCCATGAGCTTTTTGATCAAGATGCTCTCGCCAGAATTAATCAAGCAAAATTTAGATCCAGATTCAGACCACAAAGCACGGGATATGTTTAAGGGTTTTAAGATTGATTTTTTGATATCAGGAGCTTTGCTATCGGTGATAATGCTGGAATACGCAGTAAGTGATTGGTCGGCAATATTTGTAAAAGAGGATATGAGCATTGAAGGTGGTATCCATACATTGCCTTACATCTTGTTCACCGTAGCGATGATTATCGGGCGTTTGAACTTACATAGACTCCTCGAAAGATTCACAATCGAAAATTTAGTAAAGCGGGCTTCAATTATTTCCGGACTTTCATTTATCTCTGGTTTAGCGGCAGTTTCGGTGATTGACAGATCCAATCAAGCACTCGTTATTTTTATCCTAAGTATTAGTTTTACTGTAGCCGGTTTGGGTTCATCGTTTTTAGGGCCATCGGTAATGAATGCAGCTAATACACGATCAGCTTTTCCAGCAAGTGTGGTTATTGGGCAGATTGGTTTAATCAATATTGCACTGGTGTTTCTAGTCCGATGGGTAATTGCTTGGACAGCACAGGCGACAACTTTGACCTTGGCGTTAGTGATTCCTTCGGTGATGTTGCTGGTAGTCCCACAATTTACAAAAATATTTAAAAACGTTCAAACCAAATAGTTGCCAATGGTGGAATTTTCACAGTAGCGATTCCGTTTTCTAGTACCAAAATTTCGCTATTTTTTATGCCACTACCACCGTATTTTAAATCATCAGTGTTAATGATCTCTCTCCAGTGTCCTTGCGATGGAAAAGGCAACTGGTACTGATCATGCGGTACGGGGGAGAAGTTAGTGACACTAACTAGCGGTTTACCAGATTCATCCCAGCGTGAAAATGCAACGACATTTGCGGCACTATCGTTACCGACTAGCCAGGAAAAACCAGAGGGATCGGTATCTTTTTGCCAAAGTGCTGGGATTTTTTTGTAGAGGTGATTTAAATCCTTAAGTGATGATTGAACACCTTGGTGTTCTGGATATTTAATGAGGTTCCATTGCAGGCCAGCGCTTTCACTCCACTCATCATTTTGGGCAAATTCGCAGCCCATGAAAAGCAGCTTCTTGCCCGGGTGGGCCCACATGAAACCGTATAACGCCCGCAATGTGGCCATTTTTTGCCAACGATCGCCAGGAAATTTATTTACCAGTTGACCTTTGCCATGCACAACCTCGTCGTGCGAAATCGGTAACATGAAATTTTCGCTCCAAGCATACAAGATTGAAAAAGTTATTTCGTTGTGATGATGCACCCGATGAACCGGTTCGTGTTCTAGATACTGCAAAGTGTCGTGCATCCATCCCATATTCCATTTGAAGCCAAAGCCCAACCCGCCGTTAGAAGTGTCACCGGTTACGCCAGACCAAGCCGTGGACTCTTCGGCAATCATCATGATGCCAGGGTGTGTTTTATAAGCGGTAGAGGTTGCTTCTTGCAAAAGTGCAACCGCTTCTAGATTCTCTCGTCCACCATGGATATTCGGTAGCCACTGGCCATCTTCGCGCGAATAATCTAAGTACAACATGGATGCAACGGCATCAACGCGTAGGCCATCGATATGAAATTCAGTTAGCCAATAAAGCGCACTTGCCACAAGAAAATTACGGACCTCACTTCGGCCAAAATTAAAGATCAATGTCCCCCAGTCAGGATGCTCACCAAGTCTAGGATCAGCATGCTCATAGAGCGCTGTTCCATCAAATTTTGCTAGCGCCCATTCATCTTTTGGAAAATGCGCAGGTACCCAATCTAAAATCACACCAATATTTGCTTCATGTAAAGCATCAACTAAGAATCTAAATTCATCGGGAGTGCCAAAACGTGATGTTGGAGCAAAGAAAGAAGTCACTTGATAGCCCCACGATGGCCCATATGGGTGTTCGGTAACTGGCAGAAATTCAACGTGAGTGAACCCTTGTTGAGTTACGTAACTAACCAACTCTGTTGCCAGTTCCACATACGAAAGCCCTAATTTCCAAGATCCTAAATGAACCTCATAAACACTGATCGCAGATTTCCATGGTTCAAATTGATCGCGTTGAGAAATCCATGCTGAATCACGCCACGTGTAGGTTGATTCATCTACAACCGATGCAGTCAGGGGAGGTATCTCAGTTGCACGAGCCATGGGATCTGCGTGATCAACCCAGCCGCCATTTATGCCACAAACTGCAAACTTATACTTTGTGCCAGCACCGATATCGGCGATGAAAATCTCCCAAATTCCAGAGGATGCAACTCGCTGCAACTGATGTGTATTTTTATCCCAGTAGTTGTTATCACCTATGAGTGAGACCGCCTGGGCATTTGGAGCCCAGACTGAAAATGCTGTGCCAAGTAAGTTTCCGGCCGAATCACGCTTTACCTGTGCGCCAAGGGCTTTCCATAATTGTTCGTGACGGCCTTCACCAATGAGATAGAGATCAAGCTCGCCAAGTGATGAATGTGGATTAAGGAAAGAAGCGTTCGGTGCAAGAATGATTCCTGATTTAGAAAATAGTTTTGAAAAAATTCCCATGGTCTATAACTTCACCTGAGCAATGTGGGCAACTTTTCCGACTGGACGAGTTGGGTCCAAATGCACAAATGTATGTGGCCCCCACGTGTGTGATTTGTTATCTAAAAGATCTTTCACATCAAAATTCTCATCTGGCAGACCAAGTGCCGCCATACTCCAATGAACATTTGTACCCTGTGCAAAATTTGGATCGAGATTGACTACAACCAGAATCAAATTATTACCCTCACGCTTTGAGTACGCGATAATTGATTCAGAGTCAGTTTCGTGAAAAGTTAAATTACGTAGGCGTTGTAATGCCGGATGGACTTTGCGAATTGCATTGAGTTGCGCGATAAATGGTGCCAAAGTGAGGCCCTTTTTCGCTACGCCTTCCCAGTCCCGAATCTTTATTTCATATTTTTCAGAGTCTAAATACTCTTCGCCACCTTCTTTAAATGGCCGGTGCTCATAATGCTCAAATCCTGCGTACATTCCCCAAGAAGGAGTGAGCGTTGCAGCTAGAACGGCGCGCAATGCAAAGACGGCCGGGTTACCGCTGTGCAAATGAAAAGGATTAATGTCGGGAGTATTTACCCAAAAGTTTGGCCGGAAGAAAGCACTGGTTCCTTGTGCGACCTCGCGACCATATTCAGTTAACTCTTGCTTAGTTGTGCGCCAGGTGAAGTACGTATAGGACTGCTGGAATCCAGCTTTCCCAAGTGCGTGCATCATGGCCGGCCGAGTAAAGGCTTCAGCTAAAAAGATAACCTCTGGGCTCTCTTTGTAGACAATTGCTAACAAGTCTTGCCAAAATCGAACTGGTTTCGTATGCGGATTATCCACTCGAAAAATCTTGACGCCTTTGGAAACCCACAATCGGATGATACGTAAAACCTCATCACGAATACCCACGTAGTCGTCATCAAAATTTATTGGATAAATATCTTGATATTTCTTTGGCGGATTTTCGGCATAAGCAATTGATCCATCGGCCCGTTTGTTAAACCATTCTGGATTACTTTTTACCCAAGGATGATCGGGTGAAGTTTGTAGCGCTAAATCTAAAGCGATTTCTAGGCCCTCTTTTTTAGCTGCTTTTACAAAGTTTTCAAAATCCTTCATGGTACCAAGTTCAGGATTTATTGAATCGTGTCCACCATCTGCATTGCCAATGGCCCATGGCACACCGCAATCACTTAACTTGGCATCAAGGCTGTTATTTTTACCTTTTCGATGAGCGATACCTATGGGATGAATTGGTGGGAGATACAAAACATCAAAACCCATCGCGCTAACACCAGCAAGTCTTTTAGAAGCAGTCAAAAAAGTTCCACTTATTACTGTGCCATCTGCCTGTGCGACTGCACCTTCGCTACGCGGGAAGAATTCATACCAGGCGCCAACTAAAGCTCGGTCACGCTCGGCTCGGATAGGTAATTGATCTGACTCTGCGGCCACGGTTCGATACTGCGAGGTACTAGTTGCCTTGATAGTGAATGTGAAATCACCTAAATCTGGAATAGTTATTGAGCCTTCAAAGCGATCAGTTCCGGGCCAGGTTTCAGATAATGGCTGGCAATCCACCATTTTATTTTTGCTATCAAACAGACAAACTTCAGCGTTAAGAGTTTCGTGACCTTCGATAATAATTGTTGCACCGATCGAAATTTTTTCGCCAGCAATTGCCTTGGCAGATACAAATTCTCCCCCGAAGAAAACTGCGGGGGAGATATCTGTAATTGGAATTCTAGAGATCAACCCGATCCTTCGGTATTGCCAGCATCTGCAGCTGAGACATCATGGATACGATACTTATCCATTGCCTGCGTGACAATACTTTGACGTATATCGCCTTGGTTACAAAGTTGCTGCAACACGGCAACTGCGATTGATTCGGCATCGACCTTGAAGTGACGACGAAGCGCCCCGCGAGTATCTGATAAACCAAAGCCATCGGTACCAAGTGAGTAAAAGGGATGCTTGACCCAAGGGGCAACTTGATCTTGAACCGATCGCATGTAATCACTGACTGCAATTACTGGACCCTTTGCATCTTTTAGTTTTAGCGTGATGTAGGCATCGCGAATATCAGTTGGATTAAGCAAGTTATGACGGTCGGCTTCTAATCCATCACGGCGCAATTCATTCCATGAAGTCACAGACCACACACCTGCATGAATACCCCAGTCATCCTCCAGCAGCTTTTGTGCTTTTAACGCCCAGTTAACGCCAACACCGGAAGCCAAAATCTGTGCATTCTTACGGCGAGATTTTTTAGCCGCAGAGTACAAATAGATTCCCTTGAGCAAGCCTTCAACATCTAAGTTTTCTGGCTCTGCTGGCTGAATGTAGGGCTCGTTGTAAACGGTGATGTAGTAAAAAACGTTTTCACTATTTTCACCATACATGCGGCGCAAACCATCTTTAACGATGTGTCCAAGTTCAAAAGCATAGGCAGGATCATAAGAGACTACCGCCGGATTAGTTGCAGCTAATAAATGAGAGTGCCCATCTTCATGTTGCAAACCTTCACCATTGAGCGTTGTGCGGCCAGCTGTTGCGCCAATTACAAAGCCACGCGTTAATTGATCAGCAGCGGCCCAGAAAGCATCGCCAGTACGTTGGAAACCAAACATGGAGTAGAAGATGTACATAGGAATCATCGGTTCATCGTGTGTTGAATACGAAGTTCCAACTGCGGTAAAAGATGCGACCGATCCCGCTTCATTAATACCCTCGTGCAAAATAACGCCGGATGTTGATTCCTTGTACGACAACATCAATTCGCGATCCACTGCCGTGTATTTCTGCCCATGTGGTGAATAAATCTTCAACGATGGGAATAGCGAATCTAAACCAAAGGTACGAGCCTCATCCGGAATAATTGGAACAATTCGTGAGCCAAGTCCTGGATCCTTAATGAGATCTTTAAGCATGCGTACAAAAGCCATAGTCGTTGCAATCTCTTGCTGACCAGAACCACGTTTAACCGATTCGTAAACAGAATCAGCAGGTTGTGCCAACGGCCGTGACTTTGCTCGACGGCGAGGGATAGAGCCACCTAATTCAGCGCGACGTTCAGCAACATACTTTGCCTCAGGTGAATCAGCTGCCGGCATGTAATAAGGAGGTAAATATTTATCTAACTTTGCATCTGGAATATCTAAGTGCAAGGTATCTCTAAACATTTGAATATCTTCTAACGTCATCTTCTTCATTTGATGAGTTGAGTTGCGACCTTCAAAGTGTGAACCAAGCGTCCAACCCTTAACTGTCTTCGCCAAAATTACAGTTGGCCGGCCATTTTTTTGAACTGCAGCCGTGTAGGCGGCAAATAGTTTGGTGTAATCATGGCCACCGCGCTTTAGATTCCAAATTTGATCATCACTCCATGTAGAAACCATTGCAGCGGTACGAGGATCACGACCAAAGAAGTTTTCGCGTACATATTTTCCAGACTCTGCCTTAAATGTCTGATAATCACCGTCGAGAGTCTCGTTCATAATCTTTACGAGTGCACCTTCTCGATCTTGGGCCAACAGTGGATCCCAACCGCGACCCCACACCACTTTAATGACGTTCCAGCCAGCGCCGCCAAAGATCGCTTCAAGTTCTTGAATGATCTTTCCATTGCCTCGTACGGGACCATCTAGGCGTTGCAAATTGCAATTAACAACAAAAGTTAAGTTATCCAACTTTTCACGAGTAGCTAAACCGATCGCTCCTAAAGTATCGACTTCATCTACTTCGCCATCACCTAAAAATGCCCAGACGTTTTGATCGCTCGTATCTTTAATTCCACGGTTATGTAAATATCGGTTGTAACGCGCTTGGTAAATCGCATTCAGTGGACCAATTCCCATTGACACGGTTGGGAACTGCCAAAAATCTGGCATCAAACGTGGGTGAGGGTAAGAAGATAATCCACCGCCTTCATGTGAAAGCTCTTGTCTAAATCCATCTAATTGATTTTCGCTAAGGCGCCCTTCAAGAAATGCGCGTGCATACATTCCGGGACTTGCATGTCCCTGGAAGAAAATTTGATCTCCGCCACCTGGGTGGTCTTGTCCGCGGAAGAAGTGGTTGAAACCAACTTCATATAATGCAGCAGATGATGCATACGTTGAAATATGTCCACCAACACCAACACCTGGACGCTGCGCCCGGTGCACCAACATCGCGGCATTCCATCGGTTGATTCGGCGAATCTTTCGTTCTAGATCTTCATCACCAGGAAATGGTGCTTCATGTTCTGGCGCAATTGTGTTGATGTAATCAGTGGCGCGAAGGGCTGATATTCCAACATTTTTTTCACGTGCATGTTGTAATAAATTGAGCATTAAATATCGAGCACGAACCGGGCCGGCAGCTTTTAATGCCGCATCAAATGATGCTCGCCATTCGGCGGACTCGGAAGGATCGGTATCTACTAACTGTTCGATATTGAGATCGGGCGCTTCAAAGTTTTCGCTCATAGGACTATTCTCGGGCCTACTACCCCGTAAGGGGAAATTGAACCGCTCGAAGAGGTCAATCTTGTGGGGGTGCGGGCCGTTAACTAGCCCTGATCTATGGCAGGCGATAAGTTTGCCCCTATGACTATATCAATTGGACAAGCAGCCCCTGATTTTGAAATCTCAAATCAGCATGGCGAGAAAGTTTCACTCTCCTCATTTAAGGGAGAGAAGAACGTATTACTGATGTTCTATCCATTCTCATTTACTGGGACGTGCACTGGTGAACTGTGTGCCCTGCGAGATGATCTCTCATCATTTCAAAATGATGATCTACAAGTCTTAGCGATTTCTTGCGACTCACAATTTACCCAGAAATTATTCGCTGAAAAAGAGGGCTATGAATTTCCAGTTCTTTCAGATTTTTGGCCACACGGAGGCGTTGCCAAAAGTTATGGCGTTTTTGAAGAGTCAGTAGGGTGCGCACTTCGCGGAAGTTTCTTAATTAACAAAGATGGCGTACTTGCATGGGAAGTTAAAAACGGTTGGGCTGCGCGTGATAACGCAGATTACAAGGCAGCGATAGCGGCTTTATAAGTACGATTTAGGACATTGTGGGTTGGTAAGTTACGCTTACAACCTGCAATACCGGGTGGCTAGCTCAGTGGTAGAGCGCCTCGTTTACACCGAGGATGTCGGGGGTTCGAAACCCTCGCCGCCCACATCTCTTTAAACATGCGGAGGTACAAGTAATTATGAAAGCATCCGCCAGCGATCAACGTTCAATCTTAGATATTGCCAGATTCGATCAACAGACCATCTCGCTTCGCCATAAAGCATCGACTCTGCCAGAACTTTCCGAGCTTGCCAGCAACACAGTAAAAGCAAATAATTCACGTGATTTGCGGATCGCTGCGCAAACCGAACTCAGTGATGTAAAGCGAGAGTTATTGCGCGCCGAGGCCGATGTAGAGCAGATAGTTTCTCGAATTACTCGGGATGAAACTCGCTTAATTAGCGGAAGCGCTTCTCCTAAAGAGTTAGAGCAGTTGCAACATGAAGTTGGCACACTTGGAGTTCGCAAGGCAGAGCTTGAAGAAGTTGAACTTGAAATTATGATGCGAGTTGAGGGGCTCAACGAGCGCATTACAGCTTTGAAAACGGAAGAGTCCGAATACGCTGCCGTGATTGCCGATCTTGAAATTCGCAAAGAAAATGCAAAGGCATCGATCAATAACAATCTTGAAGCATTAGCCCAAGATCGGACACAAACAGTTGGCAGCACTGAAAAAGCGTTAATTGATTTATATGAAAAAATCCGCGAGGGATCGGGTATTGGCGCAGCCGCACTGGTCGCTGGTGCATGCACGGGCTGCAATCTTTCAATTAATGCAGTTGAACTAAAAAGAATTAGCGATTTAGCCGAAGATGAAGTTATTCGCTGCGAAGAGTGTCGATGCATCCTGGTGCGTGGCAATTAAATGGCACGTCATTTTCTTTTAACAGCCGATGGTGGATCACGTGGAAACCCCGGCCCATCAGGTTATGGCTCAGTTGTTAGTGAAAATGGAAAGATAATCGCAGAACTCTTTGATTTCATTGGCATTGCGACAAATAACGTTGCCGAATACAGCGGATTAATCGCTGGCTTAACTGCCATCAACCAGATCGATGACCAAGCTACTGTTGAGGTAAAAATGGATAGCAAGTTAGTTGTCGAACAGATGTCAGGTCGCTGGCAGATTAAGCATGCGGATATGCGCGTGTTGGCACAAAGTGCTCGTACCGCGCACAATCCCTCTTTAGTAAATTACACATGGATTCCACGTGATGAAAATTCACATGCCGATCGATTAGCTAATAAAGCGTTAGATCAGCAAGCTGGCGGTGGTGAAGTTGTTCAGGTTCAACAAAACTACTTAACTGAGCGCTTACTGACAAATGAAAAAGCCACAACAATAATATTGATCCGTCATGGTGAAACCGTATTAACTCCATTTAAGAAATTCTCAGGTGATGGCCCGCTCAATCCCGAACTGACCGACATAGGTTTAGACCAAGCCGAAAAAGTTGCAAATGCAGTAGCAGCGCTCAATCCAGAAGTCATCATCGCCTCACCTCTTCGACGCACAACTCAAACTGCCGAAGCAATTGCGCGCGCAACATCATTGCCCATTGTCTTTGAAGATGCCTGGATCGAGTGCTCATTTGGAATTTGGGATGGCCTTTCAATTGATGAAGTAAAAGAAAAGTATCCAGCAGATTACCAAGCTTGGATTTCTTCAACTGGATTTGCGCCCCCAGAGGGTGAGTCATACGACAACGTTGCGGTGCGAGTTGATGCCGCACTCAATCAAATTGCCGCCGAATATCCAGGCCAGAGAGTTGCAGTGGTAACGCATAATGGAACAATCAAATCAGCTGCAAAAGTTGTGATTGGTGGGCCAGCTGAATCTATTTTTCACATAGATGTCTCACCATGCTCAATTACAACTGTTTCAATTTGGCCAAGTGATGGCCTGCGCGCTTTGCGATCCTTGAACGAACAGACCCATCTCCGCTAGAAATAATGATCTCCAATGCACCTGTCGCCATCGCTCAAATTGAGCCTTGGCTGAGAGTTTTTTTAACGAAAAATTAAAAAATCTTGGGAAAATCAAGCATTTCGCCCAGAGTGGGGGGACCCTCGGAGGGCAAATAGGCGCTCCAATCCATGCAATGACCCTCGTCGGCGCAGATTATTTTAAGGATGGTTTACATGAAGGTACAGACTCTAGGAAAGAGCGTGGCAGTTCTTGCAGCTCTTGCCCTTGCAGTCGGTGGAACAGTTGTTTCAGCTAACGCTGCAACTCCTGCATACATTGATTGCCAGAACTTTTCAGCAGGCGAGCCAGATCATATTGATCCAGCTCTAACATCAACTCTTGTTGGTGCAAATACAGCAACAATGCTTTTTGATGGTCTTACAGATACAGATGCAGCAGGAAACCTTTACGGTGAAGTTGCTTCAAAGTGGACTACTAAAGATGGTGCAAAGACTTGGGTCTTCACATTCAAGAAAAACTTAAAGTTCTCAAATGGTGAACCAGTTCTACCATCATCATTCGTAAACGGTTGGAAGCGCGCACTCGATTCAAAGCTTGCTTCAGAAGTCGCATACCACGGTGACTTTATTGCCGGAATGAATGCATACTCAACTGGTAAGGCAGCATTCCCGGCAGCATCTGTTGTTGCAGATGATAAAGCAATGACTCTTACAACAAAGATGGAAAACCCAACTGCAGACTGGCCAGCAATTGTTAGCCACTCAGTGTTTTCACCAATTCCTACTTCAATGATCGGTGCATCCGGCAAGATTGAAGAAGATGGAACAAAGCTTGTTGGAAACGGTCCATTCATGTTGGATAAAGCAATTACAAAGCGCGCAGGTGGCGAAGTTGTAATCGTGCCAAACCCTAACTTCGGTGGAAAAGCCGCTTCACTTTCAAAAGTAACTTTCAAAATTTTCTCTGATGTAAACGCTGCATACAATGCATTTGCTTCAGGTCAATGCGACAACGGTCCAATTCCAGCAGGTCGTTACACCGAACTTCTCACTAAGTGGGGAACAAAGGGCGTAAAGACTGTTCTAGGAACTGACTACTGGGGCTTCAATTGGGAAGATCCAACAGTTGGCGGAACAAAGAATAAGTTGCTTCGCTCAGCGATTGCTAAGGCGATCGACAAGGATCAGATCTCAACAGTTATCTACCAAGGTATCCGTAAGCCTGCATCAGGCTTATTGCCACCTGGAATTCCTGGCTTCAAGGCGGGACAGGGACTTACAGATGGTCGCGATCTAGTTGGCGCAAAGGCTGATTACAAGAAGTGGTTGGCACTTGGCAACAAGACTCCCGATGCAATTCGCCTTTCATACAATGATGGAGCTGGCTGGGACAAAGTTGCTTCCATTATCGTGGCAAACCTCAAGGATGTTGGTATTCCAGCAAAGCTTGATCCATTTGCAGCAGATGGAACGTACTTCTCAAAGATGCGTTCAGGTAAGGGTCAGATTATTCGCGGAGGTTGGTTCGCCGACTATCCAATCGCTGACAACTTCTTGTACCCATTGCTTCACTCAAAGACAATTGATGGAGACAACCTAGAGCGTTACAACAGCAAGGCATTTGATGCACTTGTTGATTCAGCACGTTCTTCAACCAACAAGTCATTTGCACAAAGCCAGTACCGTCGCGCTGAGGTACAAGCTCTAAGGACTGACGTTGTTATGGTTGCAACTGTAAACCGCGGAGTTGCTGTTGTACTTGCTGCAAGTACTTCAACATTCCCAATCACTCCACTTGGAATGATTATGTTCGATCAGATCGTTAAGAACTAATTTAAGTTCTTAAAAGTGAGGGGTTCTCGAAAGAGAGCCCCTCACTTCGATTTTCTATCAACAAGTATCTCCAATAGGATTGAGTGAAATGTTTACTTATACAATCAAGCGTGTTCTGCAAAGCCTGATCGTTGTTTGGGCTGCAGTGACCTTGATGTTTGCACTCTTTTTTATTATTCCGGGTGACCCAATCTCATTAAAGAGTGGTGAGAAATCATTACCGCCCGAGATTTTAGATAACATTGAGCGAAAATACGGCCTGGATAAACCAACCTATGTTCAGTACTTTCGTTTTTGGGGCAATCTTTTCCGCGGTGATTTAGGGTATTCATATAAAAATGACAAATCTGTAAACACGATTTTGTCCGATGGTCTTTCAACAAGTGCCAGACTTCTTTTCTGGGGTGCACTATTTCAACTCATTATTGCTTTAGCCGTAGGTCTTACCAGCGCGATTAAACGCGGCTCACTTGGAGATCGCATCGGAACAGTATTTTCAGTCGGCGTTCAAGGAATTCCAGTGTTCGTTTCAGGCTTATTGGCCCAGTATCTGTTTGGAGTACTTCCTTTTCAATTGGGCTGGGATTGGCTCAACTTCTTTAAGCCGTGGCCACAAAGTTGGACGCTCGGCATTATTCCGACCGACAGTTGGAAGGGAATGATTCTTCCCGCGCTAGTCGTTGCCGTTGTCGATGCCGCTTTTATTGCGCGAATGCTTCGTTCATCTTTACTAGAAGTTTTACGAGCTGATTACATTCGCACCGCTTTTGCAAAAGGTCTCTCGGCCAGGCGGGTCTGGATGCACCACGCCCTTCGCAACGCCTTAATTCCAGTTGTCACAGTTTATGGAACTTCTCTGATCGCAATCTTTGGTGTTGCCGTTCAAACCGAGAAAGTTTTCTCGCTGCCGGGTATGGGTTCCACGATTGCAGATTCGGCCTTGTCTCAGGATGCACCAGTTGTGCTGGGCCTTTCCATTGTAGTTATTTCATTTGGCGCATTCGTGAATCTAGTCGTTGACCTCAGTTATGCACTGATTGATCCGCGAATAAAAATAGAGTCAAAGGCGGTTCATTAATGTCGATGGAAGAGCAAGTTCCAGTTTCACTTTCGTATTGGCAAGATGTTCGAAAGCGCTTCTTCGGTAATAAAATTTCAATCGTCGGCTTAGCGATCTTGGTTTTCTTAATTTTGGCTGGCTTGGTTGGACCTTTTATAAGTAGCTGGAAATTTGATGAATTAGGTCCAGATATTTTGGTTGGCCCTGGTCAAAAGGGTCACTGGCTTGGAACCGACGACCTTGGCCGCGATATTTTTACACGTGTCACACTTGGAATTCGTTTATCACTAACGGTTGCAATTGTTGTAACCACGATTTCAGTTCTTGTTGGCGTTACTTTGGGTGGTATTGCCGGTTACTTTGGTGGCTGGATCGATAACTTAATTAGCCGTTTCATTGATACCTGGCAAGTAATTCCCTTTGTTTTAATTGGCTTTGCCATCATCACAGTCTTTGGTTCTTCGTTTTGGGTAATTGTTGCCGCACTCGTTTTCACGGGTTGGTATTCAACGACACGTTTATTTCGCGCTTCAGTGATGCAGGTTAAATCATTGGAATATGTCGAAGCTGCCCGAGCAACGGGAGCCACAACTAAACGTATTATTTTGCGACACATTGGCCCAAATGCGATTCCACCTATTATTGTCGTTCTTGCATTCTCTGTTGCTGGTGCGATCCTGAGCGAATCTGTTTATGCCTTCCTTGGTGTTGGATTCCGCGAACCAACACCTTCGCTTGGCGTAATGATTTCTAGCTCTCGAAACTACCTAACTGATAAGCCTTTTGTATTTTTTATCCCTGGTTCAATTTTGGTCTTATTAACACTGTCAATCGTGCTCATTGGTGACGGTTTACGTGATGCACTCGATCCAAAACTTCGAGGTGTTAAGTGAGCCAACAACCTTTATTACACATTGATGATTTACACGTTCACTTCAATACCAGCGATGGAGTTGTACAGGCGATCAATGGTGCATCACTGACTTTAAATCCAGGGGAAATTGTTGGCCTAGTTGGCGAATCAGGTTCTGGAAAATCAGTAACTGCCATGAGTATTTTGGGACTTGTTCCGAAACCGCCAGCGGTTTATCCTAAGGGACGTATTTTGTGGAAGGGCATTGATCTTTTAACAACTCCAGATCGTGAACTGCGCGAAATTCGTGGTGGCGAAATTTCTATGATTTTTCAAGATCCAATGACTTCACTGAACCCTGTCTACACAATTGGTCATCAGATCTCCGAAATGATTCGTGTGCACCAGCGTATGTCAGCAAAAGCGGCGAAAGCACGCTCTATTGAAATGTTAGATCTCGTCGGTATGCCTAATCCGCAGCAACGAGTCGATGATTATCCGCACCAATTTTCTGGCGGAATGCGACAACGTGCAATGATCGCTATGGCGCTTTCATGTAATCCTGAGTTATTAATTGCCGACGAACCAACAACGGCTTTAGATGTAACTATCCAGGCCCAGATTTTAGAGATATTAGAAAAATCTGCCCGCGAATTAAATGTTGCCGTACTTTTGATTACGCACGATCTAGGTGTAGTCGCCGGAATCTGTGATCGAGTAGCGGTTATGTACGGTGGTCGCATCGTTGAAGAAGCACCAGTCGATGATTTATTTGAGCGACCATTAATGCCGTACACATGGGGCTTAATGAAATCGATTCCTCAAATGGATTCACATTCAAGCAAGCGTCTTTACACAATCCCTGGCTCGCCTCCAGTTATGTCACGGCCACCTAAAGGTTGTGCCTTTGCGGCGCGCTGTGAATTTGCAATCGATAAGTGTCAAACACACGTTCCAGAACTAGAGGCTTATGCAGAAGGTCGCTTAGTACGTTGCCACAGAGTAAATGAACCTAACTTTATTAAGGATCTCAAATGACCCAACCGTTATTGAGAGTGACGAATTTAGAGAAGAAGTTTCCAATTCAGCGTGGATTACTCAAGCGTACTGTTGGCCAGATTCACGCGGTTGATGGCGTCTCATTTGAAATCGCCCCAGGTGAAACCCTTGGCCTAGTCGGAGAATCTGGCTGCGGTAAATCAACGACGGCTCGGTTAATTTTGCGATTGCTTGATCCCTCTGCGGGCGAAATTTCCTTTGATGGTAAAGAGATACATGAAATGTCACGCGATGAAATTCGCGCTATCCGCAAGGATATGCAGATTGTTTTTCAAGATCCTTATGCCTCTCTAAATCCACGTATGACTGTGCGCCAAATCGTTGCCGAGCCGCTAATAGTTCATGGCATGGCTAAAGATGATTCCGATCCGCGGGTTGATGAAATGATCGAACTGTGCGGACTCTCTCGCGAATTTGGTAACCGCTACCCACACGAGTTCTCTGGTGGCCAGCGCCAACGTGTTGGCATTGCTCGTGCCTTGGTAACTCGTCCAAAGTTAGTAGTTTTAGATGAGCCAGTTTCAGCCTTAGATGTATCAGTACAAGCACAAATTCTTAACTTGCTCGATGACTTGCGTGAAAAATTTGGCTTTAGCTATTTATTTGTGGCACACGATCTTTCAGTTGTTTCACATATCTCATCTCGGGTAGCTGTTATGTATTTGGGAAAGATTGTTGAAATCGGTACGCGCGAAGAAATCTTTACTAATCCAAAACATCCATATACAAAAGCCCTAATTTCAGCGGTTCCGTTGGCTAATCCAAAGTTAGAGCGAGTTCGCAAAACTACTCGAATTGTTTTAACTGGTGATGTCCCAAGTCCGGCTAATCCACCGTCGGGTTGTCGATTCCGTACTCGTTGCTGGAAAGCGCAAGAGATTTGTTCGACGACGGAGCCATTGTTAATTCAACAGGGCGATCATCAAGTTGCCTGTCACTTTCCAGAAAATCATTAGATAGTTACTCGATACGTCGCAAGTGTTGGATCACTAGCGTAGGCAATGCGAACACCGGCTTTTTGAGTGGTCGCCAAACCTGAAACGATCTGCTTCGTTAAAACTTCACCGGGTGCCACAACTGCAACTCCTGGGGGATACGGCGCGATTAAATCGGCACTAATACGCCCAATCGCTTTATCTGATGTTACATATTCCGTATCTGCAAAATAAGCATCGCGCATGGAGATCCCAACTTGGGGAATCACCGACCAACTCAGTGATGTTTGAGTCTGACGTGGCGGACCTTGCAGAGATTTCAAGATCGGTATTAA
>Ga0209702_10000631_pt1 | contig 74436 bp, 68 predicted proteins | sample FRY01_FD_187210 | JGI IMG/M metagenome (GOLD analysis project Ga0209702, IMG submission 187210) | Freshwater microbial communities from Lake Fryxell liftoff mats and glacier meltwater in Antarctica - FRY-01 (SPAdes) (version 2) | ecosystem: Environmental > Aquatic > Freshwater > Ice > Glacier... | reverse complement strand
CGATATGTACCTCGGCCTCGGCGTGCCCTCGATCCTCGCGGCCTTCAGCGACCCCGACTTCCCGGCCTACGCCTTCGCGCTCAAGATCCTCTTTACCGCCGTGACCCTCTCTGCGGGCTTCCTCGGCGGCGAGGTGACCCCGCTGTTCTTTGTCGGCGCGGCTCTCGGAGCGGCCCTCGCGGGTCCCCTCGGTATCCCGCAGCCCCTCGCGGCCGCCGTTGGCCTCGCCGCGGTCTTCGGCGCCGCATCAAATACGCCGCTGGCCCTGTCGATCATGGCGGTCGAGATCGTCGGCGGCGCCGCCCTGCCCCACGTCGCCATCGTCGCCTTCATCGCGTATCTATTGAGCGGTCATCGCGGCATCTACGGCTCACAACGCCTGACTCGCACGAAGTTTGGCCGTTCGCTGTCGAGGCCGATTCGGCTCAAGGACTTCGACCATCGTAGGGACGTTTCCTGACACAATGTCAGTGTGCGACGCCGACCGCGCGGCGCATGCGAATATGCGGCAACCCGACCTCGGTGAAGCGCTCGCCTTCGGGCAGATAGCCGCATCGCTCGTAGAAGCCGGCGGCCGTCTCGCGAGCGTGTAGGACCACGTTTTGAAGACCAAGTATCTCGGCGCGCGCCTGGACCGCCCCGACCAACGCCCGCCCCAAGCCACGGCCTTGCCACGCCGTGTCGATGACCATCTGCATCAGCTTGCCGACCTTGAGGCCGCCATCGTCAAATGCATGCAATAGCACGCACCCAATAACCTTCCCCTCAGCGACCGCGACCCAGTGGTCCGAGGTCCACTCATGGGCGTTCTCTTCCGAGCCCGGCCCCATGCCAAGAGGCATCCGCAGGACCCGCCAGCGCAGGACCCGCTGGGCGTCGTAGAACTCACCGCCGCGGACTGGGTCGATCAGGCGCACTTGCACGGCGACCTTGTCACTCATGGCTGGGCGTCCTTCTGGGTCGCGACCCAGTCGTGCAGGCCCTTCATGATCGCTTGGTAAAAGAGGCGGCCCAGCTCGACCGAGCCCTTCGCCGTCGGGTGCGCGAGGTCTCCGCTGGCGAGCCCCTCATCAAACCAGCGACCGATGGCCCCCTGCCCGCCCATCGCGTCGTAAATGCTAAAGAAAGCGCAGCCTTCCTGCAGCGCCACCTCGCGCTGGACCGCCATCATCTCGACCTGCCTCTCGACCGTGCGGACCTTGCCGCGATAGCGCTCGCCGTGGTCGATCGGCGACATGATGAGGCAGCTCTTGCCCGGGATGGCCGTCCGCCAGAGCTTGATGACCTCGACGAGGCGCTCGCGGTACCAGCTCATCGTCGTCTTATCTTCCAGCGCGTTGCCACCATACATGAGGATATAGAGGTCCGGATCGCGCGCCTTGAGGGCCCAGGCCATGCCCTCGGCGTTCGCGTTCAGCCAGCGCGTGTCGCGGGCACCGACGACGCCCATGCCGTCATAGACGACGCCCTCGGACCTCTCCACGGCGACGCCATAGACGCGCAGGCGACCGCCACCCGAGTTCCGGATCTCAAAGGTGTGGGGGCCGTCCGGGACCTTGATGGTCTCGCTGTGCTCCTCGAGATCGCCCTCGGTCGCGGTCTCAATCGACTTGGCCTCGACCCCGTCGATGTTCACCTGCAGCGTCCCACCACGTTTGTGTTTCTGAAAGTAAATCGTGAAGCGCGAGGCCGCAGTGCCGACGCCTTCCTCGACCGTCTTCCATGAGGCCTTCGCCCCCGGAGACCCCTCGGACACCACGCCACCGTAGCCATAGTGGCCGTCAGCGGCCTGGTCGCGGATGAATTCCTCGGTCCGCCAGTTCTTTGAGGTCCACTCAATATCTTTACGCCGGTACCAGGGCGTCGACGCAGAGACCATCGAGTAACCATGACCACCATCGCCGAAGGTGCGCTGCAAGAGGCGCCGGACGGCCGACGGCATACCATCGGCCGCGATCGCCGAGTCGCCCCAGTGCGACAAGTGGACCGTCGCGCCGGGCTTTTTGAGGGCCACATCGCCGAGGGCTTGGTAGAAGCCGTCGAGGCTCTTGTGGGGGTCCTCGATGAAGACCGTGATGTCTTTATAGGCGGCCTCGGGGATCTTGATCGCCAGGTAGGGCGAGACGGGCTTCGGGGGCGGCTTGACCTCGATCGGGTGGGTCGGGTCCGGGGCCTCGACCGGCTCAACCACCTCGACCGGCGGCGGCGTAATCTCGATGGCTGTCACGAGCTTATCGACCTCGGCGCCGACATCGCTCGCCGCGTCCTCAAGAATCGACGCGCCTCCGCCTTCGTTGCCAGCGACGGCGGTCTTTGGCCCCGTGCCCACGGTGCTAAAGTGCTTGGAGAACGGAATAATATTGTCTTCGGTCCAGACGCGAAACTCGGCGATCTCGTCGCGAACCTCGCTCTTGGGAAGGGCGGCCGTCACCAAGTAGGGGATGGCGACGACCGCGAGGCCCGCGATCATGGCGACGAAGACCTTCTTGACGGCCGGAGGCAGCCCCGGGCCGTCCCAGGTGTCATACATGTCCGGCGTCTTGGTTTCATTGAACTCTGCCATGAGGAACTCCTTAGAACGCGAAGTACCCGAAGGGCAATGGACGGCCCCCGAGCGCGAGCCCGATGGTCAGAAGGCAGGCCGCGAAGAGGGCGCCCTGCACGGCGAAGGGCAGGCGTCGGAAGCCCTCATAGGTGGCCTCGACGTAGTGTCGCGGCATCCAGTGGATGACGAAGCTGCCGATGAGCAGGGCCCAGATGTGCCAGCCGGTCCCCATGACCGTGACGTCCGAGAAGAGGCCCTCGCCTATGCGCGCGAAGATCTCACCAGTCTTATCCATGGCCTCGGCGCTGGTGCTGCCGGGTTTCGCCGAGCGGAAGAGGACGCGCATAAAGACGACGAAATTCAGCGTCAAGAAGACGCGCCAGACCGTGCCCCAGATCCCAAGCGTGAGGGCCTTCTCGTCGCGGCGCTTGCGCACCCAGCGGTTGATGCTCATCGCGATGGCATGGCCGAGGCCATAGAGCAGGAAGGCCACGTTGGCGCCGTGCCAAAAGCCGATGAGGATAAAGGTCACGAAGAGGTTGAAGTAGACCCTGAGATTCGACCCGCGGCCGCCACCGAGAGGGTAGTAGATGTAATCCCTCAAAAAAGAGCCGAGGGTCTTGTGCCAGCGACGCCAGAAGTCTTGGACGGAGGTCGCCATATAGGGGCGGTCGAAGTTGTCCGGCAGCTGGTAGCCAAAGAGCAGGGCCGAGCCGATGGCGATGTCGCTGTAGGCCGAGAAGTCCATGTAGATCTGCATCGTATAGGCGTAGACGCCCAGCAAGACGTCCCAAGAGCTGACGAGCGCGGTGTTGTTCCAGACGCGCTCGACGATATCGACGCCGAGGGTGTCGGCGACGACGACCTTCTTAAAGATGCCGATGGCGATGAGCCACATCGCGCGGCTAGCCTGCTGGGTCGAGAAGAAGGGTTTTTTGTGGGTCTGCGGCAGAAAGTCCGAGGCGCGAACGATTGGGCCAGCGACGAGCTGCGGGAAGTAGGCGACGAAGAGGGCGAACCTGAGGAAGCTGCGCTCGGGCTGGAGTTTGCCGCGGTAGATGTCGATGGTGTAGGACAGCGTTTGAAACGTATAGAAACTAATACCGGCGGGCAAGATGATATCGAGGCGCGTAAACGTGAGGTCGGCGCCGAAGAGGTTGCCCGTGTAGACGCCCATCTCGAGGAAGAAGTTGGTGTACTTAAAGACCGCCAGCATGCCGAGGTTGAGCACGACTGAGACGGTGACGAGCTGCTTGCGACGGCGCGGGTCGTCGTATTTCGCGAGGCCGAGGCCGACGAAGTAGTCGGTCAACGTCGAGGCAACGATGAGGGTCAAAAAGAGGGGGTTGGCGGCGGCGTAGAAGACCAAGCTGGCGACGAGCAAGAAGACGATGCGCGCCATGCCGAGGCGGGAGAGCCCCCAGAAACCAAGGAAAACAACGACCAAGAAGATCGCGTACTCCAGGGAGTTAAATGCCATGCGCTGCCTCGTTTCGTGGGCCCTTGGCCCCCTCGTGTTCGCCGGTCGGCAAGGCGCCGACGCCGTCTTCCCATCGCACGGGCGCCGACGCCCACCGCAACAGCCTCAAACCAAACTCGTTTATCCCAAAGACGAGAACGCCGACCCGGCGTCCCAACTAAGCGGACCCATCGGGACCGCCTGTTAGTAGGACGCCGCGACCGCGTCAAGTAAGACCTTAGCGCTTGTCACGGAGCTCGGGTCCGCCCGTGGGCAAGAGAGGCGGCGGCTCGAAGGGCCCCATCATCGCGTCCCAAAAGAGCTGGCCGATACGCTCGTAGCCCCCGCGGGTCAGGTGGACATAGTCCTTTTGCGCGAGGGGGACATCCGCATGAGCCCACGTCACGACCGAGAGGACCCCGCCCATGGCCGCCGCCCAATCCCAATAGCCGCAACCAAAGCGATGCGACGCGGCCCGCTGCACCGCGATGAAGGGATCTTGCCGATCACGGCCCAAAAACCCCTGCACGACCTCGCCAGAGGGGTCCGTGCCCTCGATCTTCACCGGCCTATCGGAGGGCCCGATGAACAAGCAGGCGGCATCGGGGACGACGGAGCGGAGGCGGGACAGGACGGTCTCAAGCCTCTTCTGATAGTCATCGAGGTCATCGTTATCACCGACCGCGTTGGTCCCGTAGGCGAGGACGACGAGGTCCGGGTCACGCCGCTTGAGCTGCGCGGCGAAGAGCCCCGCGTCCCATTGCAGGTGGTCCGTGGCCCGGCTGCCATTGATCCCGAGGGTGTCCATCACGACGCCGGGCTTATTCGAATCAAGCACGACCCCATAGAAGGTCACGGGGCCGTTGCCGGCCGGGCGCACTTTGACCTCGCGTGGTCCTGACTTCATGGTCTTTTCGAAGACCGCGAAGCCCTCTTCAGGGTGCTTCTTCTTGTCTGTGCGGGTCTTGACGCGCTGGGCCTTTTTTCCGTCTATTTCCACAATGAAGTCGCCGCACTTGTGGCAGCGCTGGTACCAGACCTCGACGCGGTCAGCCTCGCGACCCCACTCGCTGACCTCGGCTGTCGAGACCTTAAACCAAGCCTTCCTGTTGTCGGACGTAAACGAGATCCCGCCAAGGCCGTAGAGCCCGTCGTCCCGATTGTGCCTGCGCGACACCCAGTAGGAGTCCCAGCCCGTCTTTGAATAGCTGAGGTTGGCGTCGCGGTTGTGATAGCTGCGCCAAGGTTTCGCTGGGACTAAGAGGCCGATCCCGGCGTCGCCGTAGCGGCTCTTGAGGGAATTGCGGATAAAGCGCGTGAAGACGTCCCCAGCCACGTGCGAGGCGCCCCAGAAGACGATGCGCGTCTGGTCCTCGCGGGTCGCCGTGGCCGGGTTATCTTCCCGGCGCTGGGTCGACAGCAGCGCCTCGAAGAAGTGCGTCAGCACGCGCCGCCCCGGCGGGTTCTCGATAGGCATCGCCACGCCAAGGGTGCGGTGATCGACGCCCACGGCCGGCGCGACGATCGCTTCCGGGGGCAGTGGCTCGGGATCGGGGGACCCGGAGACAAGCGCTGTAACGAGGAGATGGAACCACACGGGCGAGACTATCCGGTCAAAAGGGTGAGTCGGCAATAAAGGCGGAACACGCTTTTAGATTCCCGCGAAGGCTAGCGTCGGGTGCCCCGATTTCGTTGGTCGTGAAAGGATGCCGAGCGCTTGGTGCTGCGGTCCTCGACGACAGACCGTTGCAGGTCCATATAACGCGCATAGCGGTCAGCCGGGACTTGACCCGCTTCGCGTGCGGTCGTGACGGCGCACCCCGGCTCTTCATCGTGAAGGCAATCAGTCATATGGCATGTCGCGGCGAGGTGCCCAATTCCGGGAAAACGCTGGGCGATAACCTCAAGGGGCAACCCGTCTAGAGACCAGGCGCGCACGCCGGGTGTGTCGACAAGCCAGGCTGACCCGCCGAGGGGATGCAAGGTCGCGACGGTGGTCGTGTGCCGACCCTTGCTGGTCGTGTCGTTGACGACGCCGGTCGCGAGGGTCAATCCGGGCAATAGAGCATTTAGTAACGAGGACTTGCCCACACCGGAGTGCCCGACGCACATGCTCGTCCCCTCGCCGAGGGCGGCGCGCAGCACATCGAGGCCGGTGCCGTCCTCGACCGAGACCTCGAAGAGACGCGCGCCGGCGGCGACTAGGTCTACTAACTCGGCTTGCGCCGCCTCGCGCCCCTCGGCGATGTCAATCTTATTGAGCACCAACCAGATCTCGATGCCCGGGTCGGCGCTGATCACCATCCGGTCGATGAGACCCGCGCGGGCCGGCGGCGCGACCGCGCTGACGATCACGACGCGGTCGACATGCGAGGCCATCGGCTTGACGCCGTGCTCAAGGCATCGGGAGAAGACGCGGACCCGGTCCTCAATGACCTCAATGCGCCAGATGTTTCCGCCCTCGTAGCTCGCCTCACACCAGTCGCCGATGATTGGCATCTGACGCTCGCGCGGGGGGCGGCATCGGACGCGGCGCCCGTCGGGCAACGCGAGGGTGACGAGCATCCCGTGGACCTCGTCGATACGCCCGCGCACAGGCTGTTCCATTTCGTTCATCACTTGCCCTCCGATCTGTTCGGGCTCGATATTTTTGCACCACCCACGAAACGAGAGCCGCGCCCTCGGCCTCGTCGCTCGAGGGTGTCGATGACGGCGACTCGCTGCCCAAAGCGATTTGTGAGGCGCTCGGCGAGAGGTCCGTCGAGACCGGGCCCGACAAAGAGCCGGAGGGCGTGACGGGTCGGATCTGCGCCCGGCGCTTGGTCGATGACGACACGCGCGGTCGGCGCGTCGAGGAGCGCGATGTTGGCCCCGATATTGCGGATATCTTGAAGGAAGGAAGGTCGGAAGGTCGGTAGGACAGACGCGTCATCCCGCAGCTCGCCGAGGCCAAGGCGCGCGCCACCGACGAGGGCGCCGCCGACCGCGTGCAGGAGCCCCTCGGGGGTGTGCAGAGACATGCATGACCAGACGGTCTCGTCCGGCCGCAGGCGCACGATATTCGCGCTGCGAAGGGCCAGCGCCATCCAGCGCCGGTTGGATACGCTCCGCGACCGACCGTTCGCGTCCACGAAGACGACGGCGAGCTCGCCACCGGTCCCGCCATCGGCGCGCCAACCGTCGGGCATCTGGGTCTTCGCGACCGCCGACGCGAGGGACTTGGTGTTCGTGAGATAGGCGTCGAGATCCACGACGCCGATGCCTAGATCAACCTCGGCTGCCTCGCTGTCCCAGCCATAGGCGTCGCGGGCCCGAGCGTACAGGAGCACACGAGGCCCGGTGGTGGTAGCCGGTACGTTCGACGTGATCACAAAGTCGACGCTCGCGCCTTCCGGCGTCCGGGCCCCTGGACCCACGAGCGCGACGGCTTGGAGGCGGTTTAGGGCCCCGACCGCGGTCAGGAGCTCCGGGCCGGACTCGAGGTCTAAGGCTACCCGCGCGCCAGGTCCCACGCCGGCGGCTATCAAGGCCTGCATGAGGGCGCCTAGGTGCGCGCTGGCCTCGCGATAGGTGTAGGCGCGGCGGCGCCACAAGAAGAAGGTCTCGTCCGGACGCAGGCGCGCTTGCCGGGCGAGGACCCGCGAAAAAGACAGCCGCGCGTCGGGGCGCAGACGCATGAGTCGCACCAGACGCGGCAGCGACAGGCGCATCGTGTCAAAGGCCTCGCCGAGATCGACGCCGACCTTGCCGACCCGCGCCCAGAGGTCGGCGCCAGCGCTTGTGGCACGTTCACTCAATAGGGGTTCGGCCGACCGTGGCCTCATCTTGAGGACCCCGTCGGCCTCGGCCGCATGGCGCAACAGCACGGGCCAGCTGTCGTCGAGGGCCCGTGTGCCGATGACCAGCCCGAAATGGCCGACGTCGAGCTCAACGATCGTCAAGGGCGCGTCCGGGGCCGCGACGCGAATGGCGCGCACCGAGTCCGGATAGGCGAGATCGTCGCGCGTCCCCACAAAACAGACGATCGGGCAGGTGATGTCGGACAGAGACACCGTCCGCCCGGCGATCACGAAACCACCCTGTTTCATGCGATTTTGGACCACGAACTGGTCGATAAAGGTCCTGAGCGCGGGGCCCGGCCACGCGATAAAGCCCTCGCCGCCGAGAAAACGCCGCTTGGGCTCAACGGCCACGAGGGCGTCCCGGTCGTGCAAGATACCCAGCATCTGGATGAGGTGACGGACCTCTTGGCGGGGCGCGAGCAGCTTGAACGCGCGGCTAGAGAAGGTGCCAGGGAGGCCGCGGACGGCATCGAGGGGCCGGCCTATCATACGCCGTAGGACCGAGATGACCCGCGCTACCAGCGATTCGTGCATTTGAATCGGCAAGTTACGCCGGATATCGACCGGCGCCCCGAAGGCCGATACGCTTGCAACACCGAGTGATTTCCGGAAGGCGACCGTCTGATAACAAAACATCCCGCCCTGCGAGTAACCGACGAGGTGCACCTCGGTGCCGGTCGCCTCGACGATCCGGTCGACGCACTCGGAGATCGCGAGGACGTGGTCATCTAAAGTCCGCTCGAGGCCACCGGCGACCAACTCTGGTGCGCCGAAGTCGGCCAGCCACACGTCCGCGCCTTGGCCAGTGAGATAACCGACGGCCGAGAGGTCCGGCGAGATGTCGTAGATCTCGGCGGTCACCATCAAGGGCGGCACCAGCAAGAGAGGTCGCACGGGCGCGCCAACGCTCTCGGCGGAGGCTGGATAGTGCCGAAGGGTCACACGATGGTCGGCCCAGGCGGTCTCGAAGGGGGTCCGCCAGTCGGGCCCGAGGCGGCCGTGCTTCAGCAGCTCGCGGGCGTTCTTGAGCCCCCGGCGGGCGTCGCCGATCCGGTCCTGGAGGCGCGAGACGAGGGAGCCGCTCATGGCGGTGGACCATCCTCGTCCCGATAGCTCTTCGTGTCCCCCGGGGGTTGCACCCACATCGCACCCTCGTCGCGAGAGACGACGGCGCCCACCGGCAGCGCTAGGTAGTCCACGAAGGCGGGGTTCAACGATATGGCCCGATGCAGAGGGACGATCCTGAAGACGTCGCGATCGTGAGCGTGGTCGGGATCGAGACACCCGAAGCGCCAGCCCGAGTCGAGGTCGCCCTGCGGGGCCTCGCGGTATGCGAACAGCTCGGTGTTTGTAGCTGCGTCGGTGAGGCTCGCCTCCAAACGATCGCAGATCCCGGCGGCGTCGTGCGCGCTGGGCGCTAAGACCCGCCCCACCACGCCAAAACGCCGCGCCGCGCGGAGCTGGTCATCTTCAAGCCGCGCGGCTCGGGATACGCCTAGCTCAAAGGACCCGAACTCGCCGTCGACGGCTGGAGCCTCCATCAAGAAGAGGGGCGCCGGGGTCTCCATCGTGTCGTCAAAGGCCTCGCGCAGATGCTTGCTATACAACGCGTCTCGCAAGATCCCCCAGAAGTCCGCGTCGGCGACGTCGGAATCGGCGAGGCCCAAAAACCAATAGCCATAGGGCAAGGGGCGATCGCGCCGGCGCTCGGAGGCCTGGCGGTGCTCCTCCAGGCGAAAGGCGCCGTAGTGGCTCAGGAGGCGGTACAGGGCCTCAATCGGCATGTCGGCGTCGACCGAGGCGACGACGTCGCTCTCGCCGAGGGCGTAGAGGCCGAAGAGGCGCGCCCAGATGCGGCCCTCGATCAGGGCGTGCCGCGCTGAGAAGACATTGGCGAGGGTGAGGGGCTCGAGCCAGGTCCTGACCTGAAAGACCTGTCCGGAGAAGAGGTCCACGGCCTCGGTGAAGCCCGCGGCCTCGAGCCAGCTCGCCGCAGCGAGGCGTCCCTCTTGGAGGCGGTTGTGATCCCAGCGGCCGGTCAGGCGCACACCCGAGGTGTGTTCGCTAAGCCGCAACGGCGCTGGAGGCGCCTGAAAGTCCGCGATTGAGCGGTCGAGAAGTAAGCAGGAGAGCTGAATCATCGCGGCGGAAGATGTCGGATCGCGGCCGAAACGGCAAGCTTTGGCGGGTCTCGGGCGAAGTACATGGGCGTTGAAGGCGCATGCGGAGTCACGCATCTCACGACAGTCCAACACACCGGCGGTCACACCGGCGCCGCGGATTCGTCGCGCCCAACCGACGCACATCGTTGACACTGGCGCGCTCGGGCGAGTAAAAGCCGCGCATGAGCCACGCTGAAAACACCGCGCCCACGTCCCCTTTCCGCGCCGTCCCCCACACAGGCGTCATCTTCGTCATGTCGGCCGCGTCTGAGCTGGGCTTCCACTACGGCCACCCCGACTGGATTAACCTCGGTCAGGGCGCCCCGGAGACGGGCCCCATCGAGGGCGGCGCGCCACGCGTCGAGACGGTGTCGATCGACCCCGGCGCGCATGAGTATTCGCCCGTCGCCGGCATCTGGGAGCTGCGTGAGGCCGTCGCGAACCTCTACAACGCGCGCTACCGGCGCGGGATGTCGTCGCAGTACTCGGCCGAGAACGTGGCGATCGCCTCGGGCGGCCGGGCAGCCTTGACGCGCATTGCCGCGGCCCTCGACTTCGTCAACCTCGGCCACCTGCTGCCCGACTACACGGCCTACGCCGAGCTCCTCGACACCTTCGACCGCATGGTCCCGATCCCGATGGTCGTGTCGGAGCACAACGGCTTTCACCTCTCGCCTCAGCAGCTCCGCGACGAGATCGTCGGCCGCGGGCTCGGCGCGATCCTATTGTCGAACCCATGCAACCCCACGGGGCGCGTGGTCCGCGGCGGCGAGCTCCGCGCCTGGGTCGACAGCGCCCGCGAGCTCGGCTGCCAGCTGATCTTCGACGAATTTTACGCGCACTACCTCTACGACGAGATGACCCTCGCCGACGGCCCGTCAAACTCGGCCTGCCGCTACGTCGAGGATATCGAGACCGATCCCATCGTCGTCGTCGACGGGCTGACGAAGAACTGGCGCTACCCAGGCTGGCGCCTCAGCTGGACGGTCGGACCCAAGGCCCTGATTCAGAAGGTGACCTCGGCCGGGTCTTATCTAGACGGCGGCGCCCCCCACCCCCTGCAGGCGGCCGCGATCCCGCTGCTCGATCCGGCGGTCGCCGACCGCGAGGCGCGCGCGATCCAGAAGACCTTCGCCGCAAAACGGCAGCTCATGGTCGAGAGTGTCCAGGCCATGGGCATGGAGCTCGCCAATATCCCGTCGGGCGCCTTTTACTGCTTCGTCGACCTCAGCCGCCTGCCCGAGTCCCTTCGCAACGGCATGGACTTCTTTAAGGCAGCCCTCGCACGCAAGGTCATCGTGGTCCCGGGCGAGTTCTTCGACGTCGACCCCGGCAAGCGCCGCCGCCACATCCCGTCGCGCCTGCGCAACTACGTCCGGCTGTCATTCGGACCTGACATCGAGTCCGTCCGGACGGGCCTGTTGCGCCTCGACGCGATGATCCGCGAGGCGTGAGCACCGCTCAGACCTCCTTTGAAGTGCACACATTCGGGCGCAGCCTTGTCGAGTTTACCGATAGAGTTCGGGATGTTGTCACAGCGTCAAAGATTGCGACTGGGCTCGCCAACATCTTTGTACACCACACAAGCGCGTCTCTTCTAATCAACGAGAACGCTGACCCAGACGTGGTCCGTGACCTGCTCGCGTACTTCGACAGGCTGGTCCCCGACGGAGACCGCCTCTACCGCCATACGGACGAGGGGCCCGACGACATGCCCGCTCACGTCCGCAGCGTTCTGACGGGCGCCTCGATCAGCGTGCCTGTCACGCACGGGCACTTAGGTCTTGGGACCTGGCAGGGGATCTTCCTCTTTGAACACCGCCACGCGCCTCATCGGCGGCGCATCACGGTCACCGTTCAGGGGGACTGAGGTCCACGCGCTGGCTGGTCTGGCATCTCGCGGACCGCGTTTGACGCCTTCGGAGGCGTCGCACCGGACGCGACCGCGGCGGCCCGTTCCTTGGCGGACTCGTCTTTTTTCCCCAAGAGCGCGAGCGCATCCGCGAGATAAAAGCGCCAAGACCCATTGTCGGGGTCGAGGACCAGGAGCCGGCGGGCCGCAGCCTCTGCGTCTTGGCCGCGCGCCTCTAGGATGTCGCCTTTGACTTTGCGGTCCAGCGCCGCGATGAGCTGGCCCTTGACTGACACATCGTCAGGCATCTCAAGCGCCCAAGCCTCAAGCGCCACGACGTCCTCCTTGATCCAGCCCACCCGATCGTAGAACGCGTGCAGCGCCTTGCGATTGCGAATGTTTGGCCTGGCCTTGGTCAAGGCTGCAAGGAGCTCGGCGGCCGTCTCTAGGCGATTGTTGCGTTCCACGGATGCCGCGAGGCCAAGCTCCGCGCTGTCCGTCAGGTAGTCTGCGGCGCGCCCCGCGGCCTCAGCGGCCTTCAAGGCGTCCCGGCAGCGCCTCTCGCCGTCAATGTCGGTGCGTTTGCCCGCCAGGTAGCAGTGGGCGAGATCGCGGGTCACAGGGTCCTTCACGCGGGGCACGATTATCTCGGCGTCACCCCAGCGCTCAAGGTCCAGCGAGGCGATCGCGAAGAGGACGCGTATCTCTTCGGACGCGGCACGCAGGGCCTCGTCCGGCCCATGGTCAAAACCCATCATACTCAGGGCTTGACGCGGGTGCGCCGCCAGCAACGCGTCCTCCGGGTTCGCTGATTGGGGCGCGACCGCGCCCCTCGGCTCCGGACATGCGACGAGGAGCATGGACCCCACAATGCCCGTGAGCATCCGGCCGAAGACGCGCGTCAACCTCGCCACCCTACTTCTCCCACGCGATATTGCCGATGCCACCGCCGCGCGCAATCAACATCTGGTAGCGCCCGTCCGCGCTCATGATCCAAAGGCCCGTGCCCTCCGCGCGGCTCGACGAGAAGGCGACGTAGCGCCCGTCGCGACTCCACGATGGGTCCTTGTTGAAGCCTTGATTCTGCGTCAAGCGGCGCATCTCGCCTGACTCGCTGACGGTAAAGATGTCCGAAGCGGCCCCGTCCATCGCGGCGAAGACGATGAGGCCGTTCTTGCCCCAGTCGGGGCTATAGTTGTAGCCGCCTGCGTGGCTGATGCGCTTCATACCGCCGCCTCCCGCACCCATCACATAGATCTGGGGGCTGCCCGAAGCGCTTGAGACAAAGGCGATCTTCCCGCCGTCTGGCGAGAAGGTCGGCCCGACCTCGTCCGCCTCGGTGTTTGTGAGGTTCGACAGGACCTGCCCGTCGGGGCTCATCAGATAGATGTCGCTCTGCCCGCCGTAGCTGATCGAGGCGACCATCTTGCCGCCGTCTGGCGACACCGCGACCTTGCGGTAGTGGCCCCCGTCACGGCTCAGCTTGCGCTTGCCGAAGTAGAGCTCGGGCTGGCCCCCAATAAACGATGTATACAACACACCACCAAAACCCCAGGCGGGAAGGGTGTTGATGTTTCCGTTAGAGACGAGCCCGGTCCGGCCCTCGCCGTCCATGTTCACGGCGCCGATCCCCTTGACCCCAAGACCAGCCACATACGAATACGCGATGGTCGTGTCGAAGACGCCCGGCACGCCCGTGCGGGCCTCCAGCACGCCGTTGCAGAAGCGATGCACGACCTTGCGCAGGGCGGTGTCGCCGACACCCTTGAAGCTCTGCTCGCGGACCGCGACCGAGGTCCGGTCCACGACGTTGAAGAGACGAAACTCGGCGTCGAAGGGCCCCTTGCCGCTGACCTCGGCCTTGATGACCCACCGCGCCGCGATGTTGTTCCAGTCGTTGAAGGACGGCGCATCGAGTAAATCGGCTTCAGGATCAGCGAGATAGCTGCGTACCGGGATGACGCTATACATGAAGGAGATGGTCATGTCCTTGCGCAGGACCTCAGCCACCATGCGGCAGATCGCCACGGGCGTGTCCGCGCCGCAGCGCACGTCCGGGATGGCCATCGCCTCGAGCCCCGAGCCACCCGGCCCGACGAGCACCTGGAGGGCCTCGCTGCCCTCTGGGTCCGCGGCCATCGCCGTGGAGGTGGACACCGTCAGGCCCCAAAGAAATACTGCCAACCATTGCCAACGCATCCGCAACTCCTGACTCTCGTGGTTCCATGAAGCGACCGCGTCGATCGCCGAATTGCTCAACCCCGTCAACGTTTGTCGATTCCCGATGGGCGCGGACGCCCTTTCAGATAGCGCGTCCCGGCGAGCAACGCTAGTGTCGTCCCATGGTTGAAAAGCCCCGACTATTTCGTGATCCCGTCCACGACACGATCGCGCTCCCCCGCGACACCGAGCTCGGTCGGCTGCTCATCGCGCTCCTCGATACCCCGGAGATGCAGCGCCTTCGCCGCATTCGCCAGCTTGGGCTGACGTCGGTCGTCTACCCAGGGGCCGAGCACTCGCGCTTTCAACACTCTCTCGGCGTCATGTGGCTGGCCTACCAGATGGTCGAACGCCTCGGCCGCCACCACGACATAACGACCGAAGAACAAGAGCTTACCGTCATCGGCGCCCTCCTGCACGACATCGGGCACGGCCCCATGTCCCACGCGCTCGAGCCCGTCACCGGCATCCGCCATGAGCGCTGGACCGAGTCTATCCTGCTGTCACCCGAGACCGCGGTCGGGCGGGTCTTGCGCGCGCACAGCGCCGACCTACCAGAGCGCATCGTGACGCTCTACGGCAAAGGGCCCCTACCCGCCGGCGTGCGGCCCTTCGTGCGCGAGCTCGTCAGCTCACAGCTTGACGCGGACCGCCTTGACTACATCCTGCGCGATGGACGGGCGACGGGCGTCCGCATCGGGCACTACGATATCGCTCGGATCTTGGCCCTCATCGAGATCGCTGACGGGCACCTCGCGGTGCACGCAGGCGCGCAGGAGGCCGTCGAGGGCTACCTCCTAGCCCGCTTCCACATGTATAAACAGGTCTACCTTCACAAGACCTCCCGCACGGCCGAGAGGATGCTTGAGGCCGCCTTCGCGCGCGCTCACGCCCTCCACGCCGCCGGCACCCCGCCCGCCTACTGGCCCAGCGGCCCCTTTGGCGAGCTCATCGCCGGTAAGACCCTCAGCCCAGCGGCCTTCACGCGCCTTGACGACAGCGACGTCTGGATGGCCCTTAAGACTTGGGCCAGCGACGACGACTACTGGCTAGCGGCTCTGTCCGGCGGCATCGTCGACAGGCGCCTCTATAAGCCCATCGTCCTACCCGACGATCCGGCCCGCGCTGAAGAGTTGGTCCAAGCTGCGCGCAGCATCGCCCGCGTCCGCGGCTTCGAGCCCGACCAGGCCATCCTCGTGGACTCCAGCCGCGACTCGCTCTACAAGCCCTTTACGGGCACGAATCGCCGGACCGAGGGGTCTATCCGCATCGTCGACAACGACGGCGTCTGCCACGCCATCGAGGACCGCTCGGGCGCCGTCCGGATGCTGGCGAACCTCGAGGTCAAGCAGCACATCGCCTGCGTCTACCCAGAGCTCAAGGCGGCGATCGTGCGCGCAGTCCGGGGCCGGTAGCGCGACAACGCCGAGGTAAACGCTTGAATTGCAAAGATCTGCCCTCTGGAGCAGGTCTTTGCAATTCAAAGAGGTTAGGTCAGACCGTGAAGCTCTTGCCGCAGCCGCAGCCCTTCTGGGCGTTGGGGTTCTCGAACTGAAAGCCCGAGTAGCTAAAGGTCTCGACGAAGTCGATGTTGGTGCCTTCGAGGTAGGCTAGGCTCATCGGGTCCACATAGACCTTCACGCCGTCGTGCTCGACCACGACGTCGCCGTCGCGCGCTTCTTGCTCGAAGTCCATGTCGTAGGTCAGCCCGGAGCAGCCGCCACCGACGACCATGACGCGGACGCCCTGGTGATCGACTTGGTGTTGTTCAGCCATGCTGCGAATCTTGCGCGCTGCGGAGTCAGAAATCGTGATCATGAACGGCCTCCTATGCCTTGGACGATGACGTTAAACCGTATCGGACAAAAATGGTCCGAAATCAAGTTCGGGGTTCTCGCGGACCGACAACGCCCGCGTCGCTTGAACCAGAACCATTGACCTCCAATGATTCTGAAGGGAACCCCAGATGGTCGACCTCGGGCGCCGCGCCGGCGCGATTCCGACCCGCAGAGCCTCGACGCCCTTCACAGTAAACGCCGTACCGCGAGCGGCCACTAGTCGTCGTCGAAGGGATCGTCGAGAGAGGAGAGCAGCACATTCCAATCGGGCGCGCCGAAGTTCGTGATGACGTCGTTATCGTCCTCGGCCCTCTCGACGATCCGGAGCGTCTGCGTGGCGTCGTCGCCGATCGCCATCACGAGGCGGCCGCCGGCGCGGAGCTGCCCGACCAAGGGCTCGGGGACCGCGTCGTGCGATCCGCTGACGAGGATAGCGTCAAAGGGCGCCTTCTCGCTCCATCCGCCGAAACCGTTACCGACGAGGTAGCTGATGTTCGACAGGCCCATTTGATGTTGTAGCAACTTGCGAGCACGCGCGGCGAGCTCCGGGAGGAGCTCGATTGTGCAGACCTCGCGGACGAGGCGCGCGAGGAGCGCGGTCACGTAGCCGGAGCCGGTCCCCACCTCCAACACGCGGTCCCCCGGCGATAGACGGAGCTCCGCCAGCATGCGTGCCACGGTGTAAGGGCTCGACATCGTCTGCCCGAGGCCGATTGGCAAGTCGAGGTCGGAGAACGCCTTAATTTCAAGGTAATCCGGCACAAAGGGCTTGCGAGGCACCTCGCGAAACGCGCCGAGGACCCTCTCATCGTGGACACCGCGACCGACCAGCTGCTGGCTGATCATCGTTTCTAGCGCGAAATCAAACATCTTCGTGTGCCCCGGGCGAAGTTTTGGGATGAATCGCGCGGACCATGGCAAATCGCGGCGGGCTTTTCAACCCCGGCTTTGGCGGCGGCGCTGTCCTGCGACGCTCAACCCGTCGCGCGCGCTACTGGCGCGGCGTCCAAGGATTCGAGCTTGAGGGCGAGGGTCGGTCCGGGCTGTCAGAGTCCAGCGACCACCGTCACGCGGCAGTAGCGACGCTTGCCGACCTTGAGGAGGCGCGTCTCGCCAACGGACACGACGGCGTCCGCCGCCGCCACGATCTCGCCGTCGAGGCTCACGCCCCCCTGGGTCACGAGGCGGCGGGCTTCCCCGTTGCTCGCCGCGAAGCCGACCTCACGGATCACCGCGAGGAGCCCGAGACCCGCCTCGCCGGCGGGCGCCACGACGCTCTGCTCGGGGATATCTGTCGGGATCTCGCGCTGACTAAAGATGCGACGCCACTCGACGACGCCCTCCAAGCCGGCCTCCAAGCCATGGTAGCGCCCGGCGATCTCCTCGGCGAGCGCGTACTTGGCGTCCATCGGGTGCGTGTCCCCCGCCGTGACCGCGGCCTTGAGGGCCTCAATCTCGGACGTGCGGCGCGTCGACAAGAGATCCATGTAGCGCCACATTAGATCGTCGGTGATCGACATGAGCTTTCCGACCATGTCGGCCACGGGCTCCTGGATGCTGATGTAATTGTCGAGCGATTTCGACATCTTCTTGCCGACGATCACGCCGTCTTCGAGGTGGCCGTCGAGACCTTCAAGGAGGGGCATGGTCAAGACGCATTGTGGCTCATGACCGTATTCTTTCATCAGCTGGCGGCCGACTAAGAGGTTAAAGAGCTGATCAGAGCCACCGAGCTCGACGTCCGCCTCAAGCGCGACCGAGTCGTACCCTTGCATCAGCGGGTAGAGCAGCTCGTGCAGGCTAATGCTGTGGTTATTGGCGTAGCGCGTCTTAAAGTCCTCGCGCTCGAGCATCCGCGCGAGCGTGTACTTGGCCGCGAGCTCGACCACGCCGGCCGTGCCGAGGGCGTCGAGCCAGGTCGCGTTGAACTCAACCCGCGTCTTTTCGGGGTCGAGCAGCTTAAAGACCTGGGTCTTGTAGGTCTCTGCGTTGATGACCACGTCCTCGCGCGTCAGCGGTTTGCGCGTGGCGTTGCGCCCCGTTGGGTCGCCGATCATCGCCGTGAAGTCGCCGATGAGGAAGACGACCTCATGCCCGAGGTCTTGAAACTGACGCATCTTGGTCAAAAGGACCGTGTGCCCGAGGTGAAGATCGGGCGCCGTCGGGTCGAAACCCGCCTTAATAACCAGCGGCTTGCCGGTCTTGTGGCTGCGGGTGAGCTTTGCGACGAGCTCATCCTGGGCCGGGCAGTCAACGGTGCCGCGGAGGATGAGGGCCAACTGTTCTTCGACGGGCGGAAATTCAACCATGGGGCCCTTTATCATTCGAACACCGCTGGGGACAAGCCCGACGAAGAGGGCCCGACGTCGGTGATGATGACGTCGAGTGCCTCGTCCCAAGCGTCGGTCGGCACGCGTGGCAGGACCTGGCACGCGAAGCCGACGCCGACCCGCAGCGCGGCTCTAGGTAGTTTCGATAGAAATCGATCGTAGTGGCCCCCACCTTGCCCGACGCGCCCACCGAAGGGGTCGAACGCGAGCCCGGGCACGAGCACGATGGCGAATGCCTCTGGCCCGAGCGGCGATGCCTCAGGCGAAGGCTCAAGGAGCCCCCGCCAGCCGGGCGTGAGGTCGGAATCAGCCATTACCTGACGGAATGTCAGCGTATCGCCCGTGCGATCGACCCGCGGATAGGCGGTGGTCCAGCCCGCCGCGCGAAGTCGCGCGCCGAGGCGGGTCGGCCCGGCCTCGGTGGGTCCCGGCGCGAAGAGACCGATCACGCCGTCGGGCGGACGCCTCGACGAGGCCTCGATCCAACGGATGAGTTGATGTTCAAGAGCCTCAAGCGCCGCCGCACGCGCAAACGGCGGGATGGACGCCCGCAGCGCTCTCATCTCGCGGCGTAGCACACCCTTTTGCGAGGCACTCTGCGCCATCAGGTCAGGTCGATTGTGGCGCGCCTAGACGCCCAAGGAGCGCGCGTGACGACGAGCGCACCTTGTCGACGAGCTCGGCTTGCTCTTTGCGGAGACGAAAGACCTCGTCGGCGAGCTGCAGGGCGGTCGCCAGCAACACCTGAACATCAAGCCCAGGCATCTTGCCGCGGCTGAGCTCTGTGGCGCACGTCTCGACGTAGGTGACCAACGCCTCAAGGTGCTCCGGGCTCTCTTCCGAGCGCAGGCGGAGCTCTTTTCCGAACACGACGAGCGTGCGGTTTGCGTCTTTGGGGTTCGACATGGCGGGGATCTTGAGTCCATCGCGCGAGGTCGTCAATTAACAGGACGCAATCACGGGCGTCGGGCGACCAGAGCTCGGGCCAAAGAGCGATTCCCGCGCGCCCTCTTCTCGGCTATGGTGCCTGAAGGCGCGGGCTAATTCCGTGTCGTCATCACGAGCCCACCATGCAAGCCCGCCCTATCCTCCGCGGCGATCTCTTCGCCATACTCGATCCCGCCCCCGGCGAGGCCCAGCTGACGCCGGGCCGCGTCGGGCGCGAGGGGCGCCGCCTCGTGCGTGCGCTTTCTCGTGGAGACCGAAGCCCGGGCACGCCGCCGCTGATGGCGCTCCTTGGACAGATCGCCGATGTCAAAGACACCTCGGATCCGATAGCGAGTTGGCGCCAGCTCGGACATGTCCGCCAAAACCTCAAGGCCTTGGCGCACGCCGACGCCAGCGCCTTCCCCTGCACCCTCGTCAGCGAGCGCACCCTCATCCTGCCTCAGACGCACAAGGCCGATGTCATCCGCGTCGTCCCCGCCGGTGATGGGCGCGATCTGTGGTTTGTCCTGACCCGCGAGGTCACCGCCGCCCCCCTCGACGCGATCTTGCCGGACTACGTCTTTCCGGAAGGTTCTGATATTGATAATGATTCGACGATGGGCCCGCCGCTCTTGGCCCCCTTCGAGACGACCTGGCGCCTCTTTCGGTTTGGCGAGCGCGCCTTCGACATCCGCGCCATTATGCGGGTCGTGCAACCCGCGCGCGCCTACGACGCGGTCCACCTCGCTGGCGATGGCCACCAAATCGCGGTCGCGACGACCGAGCGCGTAAGCATCTATGGCCCCGACGGCCAGAGCGTCATCTCAAGCCAGCTACCATTCGGGCGCCGCGCCGGCGAAGAGACCGTCATCGCGGCCATCGCGCTCGACGGCGATACGCTCGCGATGCACCTCCGGCAACGGCCGGAAAACGCGTTTGAGATCGCGCTGATCGATATGCGGAGTCGCCGCGGATTCCCGGTAGGGCAGACGGGCGCGACGGGATCCGCGATGACCCTTGGGCCGCGGCACGCTTTTATTTACGACGAGGATCACGTCGTGCGGATGGGTCTGTTAGCGCAAGAGCCCGACACCGGAAATAGCGAGCTCGAGCTCGAGCCATGGTTCGCGGAGTATGGCGTCGTGACGCGCGTCTTTGCGGTATACGGCGGCGAGGCGCTGTGGCTGTCCAATGGCCAAAAGCTGTTGGAGATCGACCCGACCGACATGTCGGTGCGCCAAGAGCTCACGCTGCCAGAGCCCATCATCGGCCTGTGGGCCTCAGGACAAGAGCTGTGGCTCGTCCACCACGACCGCGATATCGCGCGGGTGCGCCTCAGCATCTGGGAACGCGAAGGCTAGATGGAAGGCTAGATGGAAGGCTAGATTGAAAGCTAGATTGAAAGCTAGATGGAAGGCTAGATGGAAGGCTAGATGGAAGGCTAGATGGAAGGCTAGATGGAAGGCTAGATGGAAGGCTAGATGGAAGGCTAGATTGAAGGCTAGATGGAAGGCTAGATGGAAAGCTAGATTGAAGGATAGACCGATGACAATCGACTTCAAGCGCGCGACCGACGGCGGCACCCCAGAAGACCCGGCCGGCGACATCGGACGCGCCGCGCATGAGGCCGTACTCAGGCTACAAGACACCATCTGCGACGCGCTCGCCCGCGTCGACGGCCGGGCGACCTTCAAGGAAGACCCGTGGGAACGGCCGGGCGGCGGCGGCGGACGTAGCCGCGTCCTGTCGGATGGCGCCGTCTTCGAGAAGGCGGGGGTCAGCGTCTCCGCCGTCCACGGCGAGGTCCCGGCCGTGATGCGCGACCGCATGAGCGGCGACGGTCCGGTCTTCTTCGCGACAGGCATCTCATTGGTGTTGCACCCTTTGAACCCGCACGCGCCGACGACCCACGCGAACTTTCGCTTTATCCGCAGGGGCAAGACGATGTGGTTTGGCGGAGGCGCCGACCTCACGCCCTATGTCTTGTATCCCGAGGACGCCGCGCACTTCCACGCTGCCCTTTCCGCCCCCTGTGACGCCGCCTCGCCCGCCTTCTATCCGTTCTTTAAGGCGTGGTGCGACCGCTACTTCTGGAACACCCACCGCGACGAAGGCCGAGGCATCGGCGGGATCTTCTTCGATGACCTCCACAGCGGGGGGACCGTCACCGACGGGACCGCGCGCATGGCGGTCGACGGCCTCGACTTTGAGGCCCTCTGGCTTTTCTGGATCGCGGCCGGCGAGAGCTTTGTCAAAGCCTACGTCCCAATCGTCGAGAGGCGCAAAGACACCGCGTGGGACGAGGCGCTGCGGCATTGGCAGCTGCAACGGCGAGGCAGATACGTGGAATTCAACCTACTGCACGACCGCGGCACGAAGTTTGGACTGCAAACAAACGGCCGCATCGAGTCCATCTTCATGTCCCTGCCGCCTCTCGTCCGCTGGGATTACGGCGTCGAGGCCACCCCGGGCTCGCCGGAAGAGGCCTTGATCGACGTGCTCCGATCTCCGCGTGCCTGGCTTTAGACAAGCGACGCGCGGGCGGTGTCAGGGCACCTGCAGCGAGAAGTTCGGCACCAGCGGCTGCGTCTCGCCGCCACCGGCCACCACGGCGGCCGTCGCGGCGCCAGCGCCAGCGACACCGATGAGGGTCCAAAACCACCACGTCTCGTAGAACTCGCTGTCGGAGGAGCCAGCGACTGGGCCCTTATTCGAGGAGACCAGCGTGAAGTTGAGGTCGTAAGTCTGGGCGGCCGACAGCTTGATCTTGCGGACCTCGTCGTCAAAACCCGGGTGGCTGACGGTAATCACGCGCTCGCCCGAGGTGACGTCGCCATCGAAGGGGGTCACGCCCTGCACGTCGCCGTCGACCTTGACGGTCCCGCCCTCGACGTTGGCGGTGATGCGCACGATGCCGGCCCATGGCAACAGATCCATCTCTAACTCAATGGACTCGCCGGCCACGATCGTGATGGTTCCCATATAAGACTTGAAGCCGCGATGGGTGATCTTCACGAGGTGCTCGCCCGCTAAGAGGATAATTGAGTCCTCAAGGGGCAAGGTCCCGATGGGCTTTCCGTCGATGACCAGCTGCGCGCCTTCCGTGGTGCTGCTGATGAAGAGCTCGCCGGGCGCTTGGAGAGCCGGCTTCTTCGCGACGGGTGGCGCCGCGAAGGCAGGTCCAACGGCGATGGTGCTGACGGCCGCGGCGGCGAGCACTGGTGCGAGGTTGGACATGACTTTGCGAAGGACGGACATGGACTTCTCCAAGAGTAGATAGCGTCGGTAAGTATGGCAGATGGATAGGGGATCGCGCAAGCGATGGCCGGCGGGCCCGGCGGGCGCCTAGTTAAGGAACTCGACCGCGCCCTTGCCCACGAGGCGCTCGACCCGAGTCACGACGTCGTCGCTGAAGGGGAAGGACCAGGCCCTATCGACATGGAACGCGGCCTCGCCTTTTTCCGCCACCTGCACGAGCACGTCGACCGGCAGCCCATCTGGCGCATCGTGGCGCAGGAGCTCGGCGAGGTGGTCGATGTGGTCGGGGGTGACGGTCTTCGCGTCGAGGCGAATCCGCACGCGCGAGGTCATCGCCGCCCGCTCGTCCTTGAAGAGCCGACAGGTCTCGGCGCGCAGCTTGAGCACCATGGCCTCAGGATCCTCGCCTTCACGCAGGAGGCGCCCAGAGACGATGATCGGCTCATCCCCTTTGAGATACGCTTCAAAGAAGGGGTAGGCCTTCGTGAAGACCAGCACCTCGATGCGCCCCGTGAGGTCCTCGAGCTGCAGGAAGGCCATCCGACCACCACCGTTTTTTGAAATACGTTCGCGGACTTCAACGATGACCCCCGACACGACGACGTCGTCGGGGCCCCCACCCTTCTGGTTCCACTGACGCGGCGCGCCAGGGTCGTGCTTGGCGATCTGCACGTCGTCGAGCTCGGCGATGGTCTTACAGCCAAGTCGTTGGATATCATGGACGTATGCATCCAGCGGGTGACCCGAGACGTAGAACCCGAGGCACTCCTTTTCGTAGCTGAGCCTCTCGCGCGTCGGCCACTCCTCGATGGCCATTAGGCGTTCGAGATCAAGCTTGTCGCTTTGATCCATCACCTTTGGCTTGGGCGGCTCGAGGGCCCCAAAGAGCGAGAACTGGCCCGCGGCCTTGTCTCGCTGGGCGGTCTGGCCGCGCTCGATCGCCTTATCCAGCGACTGCCAGAGGGCCTGGCGGGTCTGGCCAAAGTCGTCGAAGGCGCCGCACTTCACGAGGGCCTCCATGACGCGCTTATTGACCCGTTTGAGGTCCACACGCTCGCAGAAGTCGTGGAGGTCCTTGAAGGGGCCGTCATCCCGCGCCGCGAGGATGGCCTCGACGGCGCCCCCGCCGACGCCCTTGACGGCGCCCATGCCAAAGCGGATCGACCCGTCGCCAGGGGTGAAGTCCAGAGCCGACTCGTTCACCGAGGGCGGCTGCACCGTGATGTGCATGCTGCGTGTCTCGGCGATGAGGCGGACGACCTTATCGGTTGAGTCGCCGTCGGACGTCAGCAGCGCCGCCATGAATTCAACCGGATAGCGCGTCTTGAGCCACGCCGTCTGATAGGAGATCAAACCATAGGCGGCAGAGTGGCTCTTATTGAAGCCGTAGCCCGCGAACTTTTCGATATTATCGAAAATATCACTGGCTTGTGCGGCCGGAACCCCGCGCTCGTCGCAGCCGGCCGCGAAGACGGCCCGCTGCTTGGCCATCTCCTCGGCCTTCTTCTTGCCCATCGCGCGGCGAAGGATGTCCGCCTGACCTAGCGAGAAGCCTGCGAGGACGCTAGCCGCCTGCATGACCTGCTCTTGGTAGACGATGACGCCGTAGGTCTCCTTGAGCACGGTCTCGAGCTTCGGGTGCGGATAGGCGACCTCCTCTTGGCCGCGCTTGCGGCGCACGAACGAGTCCACCATGCCGGACTCTAGGGGACCCGGGCGATAGAGGGCCACGGCCGCGATGATGTCCTCAAGGCAGTCCGGTTTCAGGTTCTTGAGGAGCCTCTTAAAGCCAGAGGACTCAAGCTGGAAGATGCCCGTCGTGTCGGCCCGCGACAGCAGCTCGTAGACCTCGGCGTCGACGATCGAGATGTCCTCGATATTAATGCGCTCTTCACCGTTGCGCGCCCGCCGCGTGTTCACCATGCGCATGGCATCGTCGACGACCGTCAGGGTCTTGAGGCCCAAGAAGTCGAACTTGACGAGGCCAGCCTCCTCCACCTCGTTCTTGGCGAACTGGGTGATGCGCGTGATCTGCCCCTCGGCGCCCACGACGGCATAGAGGGGGACATACTCCCACAGCGGTTTGTCGCCGATGACGATGCCGGCGGCGTGCATGCCAGGCTGGCGGTTCATGCCCTCGAGCTTGCGCGCGATGGTGAAGAGCTTGTCGTAGCGCGGGTCCTCGTCGCAGAGCTCTTGCAGGCGCGGCTCGTCCTTAAATGCGGACTCAAGGGTCGTATTGAGATCGGTCGGGATAAGCTTCGCGGCCCGGTCAGCCTCGGCGAAGGTCAGGCCAAAGACGCGCGCCACGTCACGGATCACGGCCTTGGCCTTCATCGTGCCGTAGGTGATGATCTGGCCGACGTTGTCCTCGCCGTACTTGTGCGTGACGTAGTTGATGACCCGATCCCGCTTGTTCATGCAGAAGTCGATGTCGAAGTCGGGCATCGACACGCGCTCGGGGTTCAAAAACCGTTCGAACAGCAATGAATAGCGGATCGGGTCGATGTCAGTGATACCAAGCGAATACGCGACGAGCGAGCCAGCGCCCGAGCCGCGCCCAGGGCCGACGGGGATGTCGCTGCGTCTCGCGTAGTCGATAAAGTCCCAGACGATAAGGAAGTACCCGGGGAAGCCCATCTGGGCGATGCAGTCGAGTTCAAGCTCAAGCCGCGGGCGGTATACAGCCTCGTCGGGGTCCTCACCGAGGCGCCGGAACTTCGCGAGGCGCTTGTCGAGCCCGAGTCGGGCCTCGTGGCGCAGGTAATCCGCGGCGTCGGTGAAGCCCTCTGGCAGGGGGTAGGTCGGCAGGAAGGTCTGCCCCAGCGGGATCTCGACGTGACACGCCTCGGCAATAATAAGCGTATTTTCAATAGCTTCCGGGAGGTCTTCGAAGCGCTTGGCCATCTCCTCGGCCGAGGCGAGGTAGAGCTCGTCCGTGATGCGGGCGACCGTGTCGAGGGTCGGCAGGCTCTTGCCGAGCTGGACGCACATCAAGACGTCATGGGCCTCGGCGTCCTCCCTCTCCGCGTAGTGGGCGTCGGCCGTCGCGACGATCGGGATCTGCATGTCCTCGGCCATCCGGATAAGGGTCGTATTGACCCTGTCTTGCTCTTTGATGCCGTTCCGTATGATCTCAATATAAAACCCATCGGACCCGAACATCCGGCGGTAGGTCTCGACGAGGGCCGTGGCCTCTTCGCCCTGCCCGCGGAGGATAAGCTGGGGGATCTCGCCCGAGAGGTTCGAGGTCAACGCGATGAGCCCAGCCGAGTGTTGCTCAAGCAGGGGCCTATCGATCCGCGGCGTCGAGCAACGCGACGGCGTATCCATCCACGCACGGGACAGCAAGTAGCAGAGGTTGCGGTAGCCCTCGAGGTTTCGCGCCAAGAGGACGATGGTGCCGACCTTTTTGGCCTCGGGTTCCGTGCGCGACACCGCCGTGATGTTCACCTCGGCCCCGAGGATGGCGCGCACGCCCGCCTTCTTCGCCGCCTTGAAGACGTCGACGGCGCCGAACATGTTGTTGTGGTCGGTGAGGGCGATCGCTGGGGCGCCGTCAGCGACTGCGCGCCCAACGACCTGCTTGATCCGGATCGTCGAGTCGAGCATCGAGTACTCGGAGTGCACATGCAAGTGTACGAAACTCATAATAAACATCTCCCTCGCGGCGGACCCTCTCGGGGCGCCGAGCTTGGCGTGGGCGCTGATGCGGCGATTGACGCGCGACAGCGAGACGGCCAAGCTTGTGCCTCAGAGCACCGGCCGACAGAGGTACCATGACGACATCCGAATCGCGAGTATGGCTTGGCAATCGAAGCCACGCCCCCTTTGAATCCGACCACTTGGTCTGGATCGACATGGAGATGACCGGTCTGGACCCCGACACCTGCGTCCCGATAGAGATCGCGACCTTGGTGACGAACGGCGCGCTGGAGGTGATCGCCGAGGGCCCGAACCTCGTGATCCACCAGCCCGCCAGCGTACTCGACCTCATGGATAAGTGGAACACCGACCATCACGGCGGCAGCGGCCTCACCGCAGCGTCGCTCGCGTCCACGATTAGCTGCGCCGACGCCGAGCGCGAGACTCTCAGCTTCCTAGAGCAGTGGGTGACACCTGGGACCTCGCCCCTTTGCGGCAACTCGGTCTACCAAGACCGGCGTTTTCTTTATCGATATTTGCCGACCCTTGAGGCCTTCCTTCATTATCGCCTCATCGACGTGTCGACCATCAAAGAGACGGTCAAGCGCTGGTACGGCGTCGTCGCCCCGCCCAAGAAGACCTCGCACCGCGCTCTCGACGACATCCTCGAGTCCATCGAAGAGCTCCGCTGGTACCAGCAGACGGTCTTCCGCGACGCCGCCCTCGCGCCTGACGAAGCGCCGGCCCGCCCCTCACACTGACGCCCAAACGAAAGGAAGACGCCTTGGCTCTCGACAGAAAAACTCTCGCATCATTTCAGCAGAAACTTCTTGAGCGCGCCGGCGCCTGGGTCGGGCGCGGCCTCGATCCCGAGGGCAATGGCTTCCATGCGTGGCTATCGCTGGAGCCCTCGGCGGGAGGCCGAGCGTTGACGCTGACGGTCCGGATCGCCGACAACGACGACAGCCGCATCTTGCACGAGGGCGAGGGGTTATTGGCGACAGGTCTCGACCAGATGCCTGTACTTTACTACACATTTCAGACCGCCCGCGCGACGTTTCCGCGTGCGTCCGTGCGCCTCGAGGCCTCGAACAGCGGCGGCCCGCGGCTCGTCTTCGGCTACGGCGAGGCCGGCACGAAGGATGGCTACCGCGACGAGATCGCGCTGACCCTCTACGACGACGGGCGCCTCGGCTTTAGCTACGCCTGGGCCTTTGACGATCAGGCCGAGTTACGCCGGACATCGGTGGTCCTCGCGTCCGTGACGACCTTTGACGACCAACGCCCGGTCTTCATCCGCCACTGGACCCGCTTCGTCGAGGACGACACGGCGCACTACCCGGGCAGCGACGAGCTCCTGTCCATCGGCGCCCCTCTCGGACGTCTCTTGGGCCTCAAGCGCGTGGGGGTCCACGTCGAGCAGCTCCCGCCGGGGCGCCGCACGAGCTTCCCCCACGCCGAGAGCACGGAAGAGGAGTTCATCATTGTAATGAAGGGCTTCCCGGATGTGTGGATCGACGGCGATCTACACGGCTGCGTCCCCGGGGACGCGATCGGGTTCCCACCCGGCACCAGCATCAGCCACACCTTCATCAACAACACGGCCGACACCGTCCAGCTCATCGTCCTCGGCGAGACGCGCCGCAGCGACAACCTGTGCAACTATCCCCTCAACCCCGAGCGCAAGCCGCAGATGGGCGCCGCCTGGTGGGAAGTCCCCGAGCGCCCCCTAGGCAACCACGACGGCCTCCCCGACGCCCTCCGCACCAAAAAGAAGGCCGAAAAGAAGCCTTGAGATGCAAGGAGACCAAGGCCTGAGGCGCACGCGAGTAGGCCTCAGCCGACGAAGGGTGGCGCAGCCGACCAGCCCGTTTAGCCCCAAAACCAGAGGGGGCTAAAACGGGTCGAGATGCAAGGAGACCGAGGAGAAGGAGTGAGTCGCACTCGTGTGCGCCGCAGCGACGCCGACGAAGGCCGACGCAGCAGGTCGACCCGTTTCAGCCCCAAAACCAGAGGGGGCTCAAACGGGTCGAGATGCAAGGAGACCGAGGAGAAGGAGTGAGGCGCACTCGTGTGCGCCGCAGCGACGCCGACGAAGGCCGACGCAGCAGGTCGACCCGTTTCAGCCCCACAACCAGAGGGGGCTCAAACGGGTCGAGATGCAAGGAGACCGAGGAGAAGGAGTGAGGCGCACTCGTGTGCGCCGCAGCGACGCCGACGAAGGCCGACGCAGCAGGTCGACCCGTTTCAGCCCCCTCTAGAAGCGGCGGCCGTGGACTAGGACAGTATCCCTCATAAAATTGACGTCATCCCGCCCGGGGTAGTCCAGCGTGAAGTGCAGGCCCCGGCACTCACGGCGCTGCAGCGCGCTCTCGATCATGAGCATGGCCACCTTGGCGATGTTGCGAAGCTCAAGGAAGTCGCGCGTAAGCTTGAAGCGCCAATAATCTTCTTTGATCTCGCGGTTGATGAGCTCGATGCGGTGCTTGGCGCGCTCGAGGCGGCCGTTACTGCGGACGATGCCGACGTAGTTCCACATGATGGAGCGAATCTCCTCCCAAGCATGTGATACTAAGACATTTTCATCGGGGTCGCGCGCCAAGCCCGTGTTCCAGTCGGGCACCTCGAAGTCGATGTCCGTCTCGGCGCTTGCCATGATCTCGAGCGAGACCGCGGCGGCCCGATGCCCGAAGACCATACCCTCGAGGAGGCTGTTGCTCGCGAGGCGATTGGCGCCGTGGAGGCCCGTGTGGGCGACCTCGCCAGCGGCCACGAGGCCAGGAAGCGACGTCCGGCCATGAATGTCGGTCTGCACTCCGCCGCAGCAATAGTGAGCCGCCGGCACCACCGGAATAGGGTCCCGGCGCATGTCGATGCCGAACTCTAGGAGTTTATTCATAACGCCGGGGAAGCGGTGCTCGATCTCGTCGTGGGGCAGGTGGCGCATGTCGAGGTAGACACACTGGTCGCCGGTGCGCTTCATCTCGCTGTCGATGGCGCGGGCGACGATATCCCGTGGGGCGAGGTCCTTGAGCAGATGGTAGGCCTCCATGAAGGCCACGCCGTCTTTGCGCCGCAGGATGCCGCCTTCGCCGCGGCAGGCCTCCGTCACGAGGAAGTTCTTGGCGTCCGGGTGGTAGAGGCAGGTCGGGTGGAACTGATAGAATTCCATGTTCACGATCGGCACGCCGACCCGCCACGCCATCGCGATGCCATCGCCCGTCGCGACGTCTGGGTTCGACGTATAGCGATAGACCTTGCCAGCGCCGCCCGTGGCCAACATCACGACCTTGCCTAAGAAGGTGTGGATGGTCTGATTCTTGGTGTTCAACGCATACACACCGAGGCAGCGGTCCGTCCCGCGCAGCTTCAAGCGATGCTTTGTGATCAAATCAATCGCGTGGTGGTCCTCAAAGTAATGGATGCGCGGATGGTCAAGGGTCGCCTGCACGAGCGCGTTTTCAACCGCGGCCCCGGTCATGTCCTTGGCGTGGACGACACGACGCGCGGAGTGACCACCTTCACGCGTGAGATCGAGCGCTTCCGGGTCCTCTTCGGATCTGTCGAAGGCGACACCGAGGGCCATCAGCTCGGCCAGACGCGCGGGCCCTTCTTCGATGCAGACCCGGACGACCTCGCGGTTATTGAGGTAGTCGCCGGCGACGATCGTGTCTTCGATATGAGACTCGAACGAGTCGTCGGGGTCCATCACGGTCGCGATGCCGCCCTGCGCCCAGAACGTATTGGACGCGTGGGGGGCCCTCTTCGTGATGATCGCCACTTCGCCGTGGGCCGCCATCTTGAGCGCGTAAGTGAGACCGGCGATGCCGGAACCGAGGACGATTACATCGAAGGAAGAACGCATGACGGCAATGAAACACACGGTCCCGTCGTTGTCGATCTTCGTGTGTTGCAAGGTGCGCGCGGTGGTGGCAAAGGTGAGGGCATGAATGGCCGTGTAAACATGACGTTCTTGACCGCGATGGCGTTGGTCTTCGCGACCGCGCTGGTCTGCCTGTCCGAGGCTGCGCGGGCGGATGTGTGGCTCTGCCGCTCTCGCGACGGCTCAGTGACGATGGCGGACCGCAAGCTCAAGGGCATGCGCTGCAAGCTCTTTTCCAAAGGACCACCTGCTGCCCCGCCGAGCGCGGACGCGAGCCCTTTGCCGATCGACGGCGCGGCTGGCGGCTCATCCCCAGCCAGCACATGGCGACCGCGCCCCGGCTCTCCGACGCTGCGCGATGAGCCCGCCGGCCAGCGCGAGCGCGAGGCCCTCTATCTGCCGTGGATCGCGCAGGCTGCCGAGTCCTTCCAGCTCCCGACAGCCTTCGTGCGCGCGGTCATCCGCGTCGAGAGCAACTTCACGACCAAGGCCGAGAGCAACAAAGGCGCGATGGGGCTCATGCAGCTGATGCCATCAGTGGCACGCGAGATGGGCGTATCGGACCCGTGGGAGCCACGCGGCAATATCCTCGGGGGCACCAAGCTCCTAAGGCGCCTAGCGGACCGCTTCGACGGCGATCTCATCAAGGTCCTGTCCGCCTACCACGCGGGCAGCGGCGCCGTGAACAGCGCCGACGGTATCCCGTGGGAGGCGACAGAGGCATACGTCCGTCGCGTCCTCGACCACTACTATCGCTATGTCGACGAGGCGGGAGCCTCACCTGATCGCGAGGACGTCCTCGAGGATGCCCCCGAGGTCGACGTGCCAGAGCTCGACGACGAGCCTCAGGACGAGTGAGGCCGAGGCTCATCGGGGGTCAGGGTCGTCAGGGTCAGCGCGTGGACAGGTCCCTTCATCTCCTCGACGAGGGCCGCGTAGACCTTGCGGTGACGGGCGATGGGCGACAAGCCGCCAAAGGATCCCGAGACGATGAGGGCCTTCCAGTGGTCTTGGCCACCTGTGAGGTCATTGAGCTCGATGATGGCGTCGGGGAAGGCGACGCGAATGCGGGACTCGAGATCGGCGGCAGAAATCATGGGGTCTCCTTGAGGGCGCCTCGGGACCGAGGCAGATGGCTCAGGCCTCCTTGTTCACCGCGAGGGGCAAAGTCAAGGCCTGCATCGCGCGGCTGAGAACGTCGACCCCGTCGCCGAAGCGGCCAGAGGCCATTTGGGCCCTTGTAACGACGCTTCGGATATTGCAGTTCGGAGGGATGCATCAGTGCTAGGGTGGGCCTTCATGGACGATACGCAAACCGAAATCCTCGCCCCCCCTACCCTCGCCGTGCTCACGATCGCCGGCTCTGACTCAGGCGGTGGTGCGGGGATCCAAGCGGATCTCCGCACTTTTTCGGCCTATGGTCTGCTTGGCACGACCGCGATCACCGCGATCACCGCGCAGAACACCGTGGGCGTCGACGCCTGGGAGCCCGTCAGCGCCCGCCTCGTCGCGGCCCAGATCGCGGCCATCCTGCGCGACCTGCCCGTCAAGGCGGCCAAGACGGGCATGCTGGGCACGGTGGACATCATCGAGGCGGTCTCGGCCAGCCTCGACAGCGCCGCGCCCGACCTGCCCCTCGTCGTCGACCCGGTGATGATCTCGACCAGCGGCCACCGCCTGCTGCGCGCCGAGGCCGAAGAGGCCCTAGTCCGGGTGCTGATACCGCGAGCCCTGGTCCTGACGCCCAACCTCCCCGAGGCGGCCGCGCTAAGCGGGCTCAGCGAGAGCGCGAGCGCTACCGAGCACGCTGCCCGCATCAGGCTCTTCGCGCCGCGGGCGTGGATCGTCGTCAAAGGTGGTCATGGCAATGCCAACAACAATAACGACCTCTGCGTCGATGCGGTCTTCGCGCCGGACGGAACACATTTTGAGATCAAACTACCGCGCGTGCCAACGAGGAACACCCACGGCACTGGCTGCACGCTGTCGGCCGCGATCGCCGCAAAGCTCGCGCTCGGCGCCACGGCGGAGGACGCGATCCGCAGCGCCCGCCGCTTCGTGCAGCGCGGGCTCGAGGCCGCGAGCCCCATTGGCGCGGGGCACGGCCCCCTCAATCACCTCTTCGCGATGACCGCGGGCATCGACGCGGTCCGAAGCCTCTAACGACGCTGATCGTTTCGCTCGAGGGGCCCTCTCGGCTCGTCGCCGCCCGAAGCTGGCGCTGGGCGCCGCGTCCCCGATAGGGCTCCGAGGGTCTCATCGGCGATCGACTCGCGAGTCGTGCGTCGCCCAGGTCGACGAGCGCTCTCAGCCGTCAACGCAGCGCATGCGCGCCTCGTTTTCCGACTACCCTGACAAGTTACGAACGTCGCAATTGAAGAGGCCCGGACAAGAGCCGGGCCTGATCGTCACTCGAGAGGAAAAAACCTCAGCGATCGCTGCCGCCCTTCGTGCGCGTCTCGTAGGTGTAGCTGTCGAGCTCGCCGTTCGCGTAGGCGAGGCGCTCGCGCTGGTGAGGGTCGATCACGGTCGAGGCCTGCTTGAGCTCGACGGAGATCTGGCGTGCTGCTTCGATCGCCTCGTCGCGGGTCTCGAATTCCTTGATGTCGGTGCCGGTGCTGACCGTGTACATAACTTAACTCTTCCTGGTGGAGGTATCAACCCGGCGAACCGGATCAGGGATCAAGCCAGAGCTTTTAGGGCTGGGCCGGTGGGTTGTCAATGGTCATGGCAATTGTCAACGCCGAACGCGCCGACTTTTTGCGCATTGAGGCTATCGCGCGGGCGAAAGTTGCGGGATCCCGACGAGGCGAACGGTCGTGCCGACGCCGATTCCGGCGGGTCCGGCCTGTCCCCCATCGATCTCGACGACGTAGCGGCTGGGACGACTGACCCCGCGTGGGGTCTCGGTCAGAGGCGTGGCCCTCTCGACCACACCGACGACCTCAAGCGCGTCGTTGATAAAGATCATATCGAGTGGAATCAGTGTGTTCCGCATCCAGAAGACCTGAGCGCTCTCTTTGGGCATCAGAAAGATCATGCCGTGGCCAGGCTCGAGAAAGCGTCGATGCATCAGCCCAATCCGGCGTTGCTCTTCGGTCGCCGCGATCTCGACGATGACAGGCACGGCCCCCTGAGGCGTATCAAAGATCACCATCGGCTCGGCCGCCTTGGCTGCTGGGACCGTCGCCGCAGCGGGACGTTCCAGCGGGGCCACGTCTGGGACCGTGGGCAGCCCAGCGCTGCCGCCCTTACCGCACGCGCCGACGATGACGGCGAGGCACGCGAGGCGAAGCCCGCCGCGCAATGCTCGGAACACGACCTCACGCGCCATGGCTGACACCGTCCTCGCCGAGCTCGGTCAGGGCCCTGCGCAACCCCTCAAGGGCATAGCGCATGCGGCTCTTGACCGTGTTTTCAGGGATCCCAATGAGGTCCGCGATCTCGCGAAACTTCACGCCCTCCAGCTCGCGCAAGAGAAAGACCTCCCGCTGCTCGGCCGGCAAGGACGCCAACGCCGTCTCAAGGCGACCACTAAACCGCCTGTCGTCCGCGCGCCGGTCGGCGAGAGGGCTGTCGTCTGCCACGCGATCGAGCATCGTCGCGCCCTGGGCATCATCCGCCCGAAGCGGCGCGTCTAAGGAGACCGCCCGCCGGTGCTTCATACGGCGCTGGCGATCGACGCAGAGGTTGCGGGCAATCGTGAATAACCATGTCGAAAAGCGAGACTCGGCGCGAAAGCTGCTGACGTTGCGCACCACCCGCAGGAAGGCCTCCTGCATGACGTCACGCGCCGCCTCTTCATCACGCACATAACGATATGAAAACGCGAATATGCGCTGTGACCAACGCTCGACGAGGATCCGGAAGACCGCCGCGTCACCGCCTTGAAAGCGCGCCATCAGCGCCTCGTCCGACGTAGGGTCGTTTAGGCGATCCTCCGGCGACGGGTGCGAAGCGTGTTCATTATCGGGGCGTTTGGCCAAGATCCTCTACCGTGATGCGGACATGAACAGATCCAGCCGGCCAAAGGGCGCGACCTTACCTCGCTGAAATTTCGCGCGGAGCATAAGCCGAGCACGGTCGTTCGACAACGTGAACTCACGGAAGGTTCCCGACACGGCAAAACCAAGTGTGAAGGCGCGGCCCGAGACTCAGTGCACCAGCTGCCCGCTCACGTTGAGATGCAGCAGGCGTTGACCGATGGCGTCGAGGAGGGACTCGCAGCGCTTCACGGGACACAGGGTCTCCAAGAAGCGTTGCCGGTCGACCGCCCGAACATACACGAAGGCCGCCAAACGATTGGACATAAGCCCGGGATCGCGGGTGGACCCCACGGCCGCGAGGGCGGCCTCGGCCTCTTCACCGAAGTTGGCGAGGCGCAGACCGCGCACGTAGGCGGTCGCCAACGCCCGCAGGCGCTCGGCGGCTAGGGCGGAGGCTTTGTGCGGGCTGTCCGGCTCGACGCGCACGTCGACGGAGAAGCGTGGGTCCGGCCCCACCGGGCAGAGGGCTGAGACCCTCTCAAGACCGTGAATAAAGATGTCGATGGGCCCATCGACATAGCGCCGATCCGACACGATGCGCCCGATGGACCCCGTGACGCGTGCGGCGTCGCGCCCATCAGGCGGCGAGAGCACGACGATGCGCCGGTCGCTGGTCAGGGCGTGTGAGACAGCCTCGACGAGTCCCGGTTCGTAGACATGAAAGGGTACGAGGGTGCCCGGAAAGAGCGTGTAGTCCGCGATCGCGAGGAGCGGCATACGACATAGGGGTTGTGCGAGGTGGGGCGCCATGGTCCGCGCATCGTCTATGCCGCGCACCGATCGGTCAAAAAAGACGGTCGTCGAGGCCGTCGGGACTATGGCGGGGGTTCGCCGTGGCAGGCCCCTAGCTCGAGGACGGTGGTCGCGGCGATCATGCAGGCGACGCTCGCCGGATCGCCGCGGGTCTCGCACGCGGTGATGCACGCGTGGTCGGACGTACGCTCAATCGTCGCGCGCATGTCCGCCGCGTCGGGCCCGAGGGTCGCGGCCTCTTGACCCAAGATGGACCCAAGCTTCGCGCACGCCTCATCACACCGAAGGCGCGGACCCTCGTCGATCGCCAAGGCGTCTCCACCGGCGTCCGAGTCCACAACTCGTGGCACCGGAGCCACATCCGCGGCGATCCCAAGCTTCGGCCCGACACGTCTGCCGCAACCCGCAGCAGCTATACCAACGGCCAACGCGAACCAGATCAGTGAGCTGCCCCGCGAACGCACGACACGCGCCTTCAGCCCGGACCCTGAGGCTCCATGCTGCCAATGCCCTTGCGCGGCGGTTTCGGCGGCGGCGCGCGGTGCATCACGTAGCTGGTCACGGTCGCCGCGACACGGTCTGGCTTCAGCGGCGGCTCTGGAGGCGCCGCACCCCAGATCACCTCTTGTTTGATCTCCATGTTCGGCTTAGGCGTCTTGGCCATCTCAGGCGGCTTGGCCCGGTGGTCGATGATCCGCTGAACGGTCACGACGGCCTCGCCACGCTGACGCGCGTAGTCGGCGTAGGACATGTTCTCGTCGGAGTCGAGCTTCACCGCGTCAGCCGTGGTTGCGAGGACCTCTGCATTCTTCTTATCGTCGCTCTTGCCAGCCATCTGAGCCTCCGTTTTATCTACATTACACGGTTTGGGTGAGCATAGGGCCCTCGCCCCTCCAAGTCCACTGGCCGGCCCTCGTGGCCTGCTGATTGCTTCATTGACAAGGCGCCGATCCCCGCTGACTATGTGCCCACAATTTGTCGTTCGTTATCGGACGAGACACAGCTTGGAGAACACGCATGAGTTGGAAGTCCTGGGCCCTCATGGCCATACTTGGAGCGAGCTTAAGCGCGTGTGATGCGAAAGCGACCGACCAAGAATGTACGGACGCGTGCGGAAACATGACGAAGTTGTATCTCGGGGCGGTCGACGAAAAGACCGCGTCCGACGAGATCCTCAAGCAGATGGGGGCCGCGGGCGCCTCGATGGCCAAAGAGATGGCCAGCATGCAGCTTGAGTACCTTCGCCATGAATGCGAGCGCGAGTGCAAGGCCAAGGCCACGCGCAAGCAGACCGAGTGCCTGATGGCCGCGACGACGACCGAGCAAGCGCTCAGCTGCAACTAAGTTTTGGGTTGCCGCCTGCGGCCCCAGCGAGTCCTCTCCGGACGAGCCGTCGAGCTCGGCGAGGGGCTCGTCTTAGCGTGCGCTCTTGAGCTCGGCGAGGGCCTCGTCGATAGCCGCCTGCAACGCGCTGTCCATACCGGGCTCGCCGCGGCGCGCCTTCAAAAAGGCCCTGCCCTCTTGAATCTCTCCACCGAGGACCGCGGAGAGCACGAGGCACGCGACCGACGAGGACCGCTCTTGGAGGGCCGCGAGGGCAGCAGCCATCCGATACCACGCGTCACGTGAGCGGGCATCGAGGGTCACGGCGCGCGTCGAGGCTTCTAGACTCTTGAGCCAAGCCGAGTCCGTGTGGTGAACAGAAGACAGGGCCAGCTCGACCTGGAGGTCGAAGGGCCAAGCAGCGTGCAGATTATCAAGACCCACGCGGGCTTGTTTCAACTGCAACTTCTGCAGGTAGGCGAGCGCCTGGACCTTTTTCTGGTGAAATCTCTTTGGCAGGACGCGTCCGACCTGGGTCTCACCTCGGATGAGGTGAATCGCGTCCACCTTCTCTTCCAGGATGGACATGCGCGCGTCATAATTATCAATTAAATCCCCGACTAAGCTCGGAAGAGTCTGCTCGTCGTGATATCGGGGAAAGGCTGACAGCGCCGACTCGAAGCTCTGACCGTTCCACCGCAAGAGCTTGTCGATGTAGGTCCATTGATGGGCTGCACCTTTGCGGCCCACTCTCTCGCGATGCACGATCTCGATGTTCCCGTCCCGATCGAGGTCCACGAAGTGAAGGGAGTCCACGTTTTGCACCACGTAGGCCTCAAAAGCTTTGGGACCGTGCGCCAAGATCGCCATGAACTGGTAGGCGCCGCTTTGGCCACCCTCTCCGACCAGCACGACCTCGGGGTCGAGGTCCCCGTTGAGATCCCGCACGTCCGCGACACGAAAGCGGTCCCCGGTGAGGTCGGCCGCGTACCACAGGGTCTTGAAGCGCCCGCCAGACAGCGCCAAGAGGGTCGGTGCGACGCGCACTCCCAACTCGGCTAGGCGCCCAGACCCGACGACCAAAAACTCCGGGACGCGGTCACCGTCCGCGTCAAAGCGATACACACGAAAGAGATCCGCGGGATTTCGCTCGGGAAAGCGGGCAGCGATCTCGCCGGCCGCGATAAACTGCCCCTTGCGGCTGCGCGTCATCCAGTCAGTGCCCTGGGGCTCAAACACGACGAACTCAGAGTCCTCGATGAGGCCTTCAACCTCGGCCGATTTGACCCGATAGGGATCGCCATCATTGAAGCCGAGCATGGTCAGGTCATAGGCCTGAAAACCGGGACGCGGCTTGCGTCCGGCGTGGGTCGGCGGCGCCAAGAGCGCGACGGCGAAGATGGCCGCGGCCGTGACGCCGAGAGGCGCGAGTCGACCGATTCGGACCCTACCCTTCTGTGTCTGTGTCGCTGCTCTCATGTGTCTTGGCCTTATTGCGGGCGGCACGGGCGGCCCGCGAGTCCTCAAGCTTTTGTCGTCGGGCGACCTCTGCTTGTTGCACCAGCACCGAACGGCGGCCGAGCACGACCCCAATGATGATGCCCAACAGGAGGACCAGCGGAATATAGAAGAGATGAGACGAGGTCGGCATCTCAGAGGCCTCCCTGCGCTTTGGCCAACCGCGCGCGGAGCTCGTTCATTTCCGCGACGATCTTCCGTTGACGGCCACGGACCATAAAGAAGAAGGCCATCAAGATGATCCAAAGCGCCAGATAGGCCGCGCCGAGGAAGCCGATACCGGTCTTATCTTTTTCGCAGAGCTCGCTAGAGGCCTCGCACGCGCGAAGCTGTCCATCACAATTCGCCAACATCCCTTTGATATCATCGGGTGCCACAGGCGCGGCGGGCGCGGCGACCTCTTCGGCGCCAAATGAGGTCGGCTCGGCGAGGACCGCGGGGCTGGCGAAGCTGGCCAGCAGGCATAGGACTAGGATGGCTGCTTTCACGAGTTTTCCTCTTCAATATCAGATAATTCGAGCCATGCGTTGGAGAGCTCGTCGCGCGTCTTATGTTGGCTGTAGCGTAGGGCTACGAGCAGGCCAGCGAAGACCAGCACTGAGATCGCGGTCGCCGCGAAGGTCAGCTCCATAGGCCCCGGCTCGAGGCCGCCTCCCTCACCGGTCACGACCTGCGGGTGGTTACCGCCCCAGAGCTTGACGGCCACGTGGATGAGATAGACGGCGGGACCGCCGATGACGGCCACACCCGCTGAGAGTTTGCGGGCGGCGTCGCTACCCGCTGCGTAGGCTCGAAGCGCCACGTAGCCCACGAACAGGAAGACCGTCAGCAGCATCAAGACGAGGCGCGGCTCCCAGGTCCAGTACTCGCCCCAGGCGGGTTTGGCCCAGATTGGGCCAGTGATGAGGACGACGATGCCGAACAGGACGCCAATCTCGCCCGCCGCCTGCGCGATCCGGTCGGTGATATTAGCGATAAGTGACAGGGACTGCTTTGGCTGCACTAGCAAATAAATTAGCGACGCCACTGAGCAGATCACGAAGCCGATGAGCGCCGCGAAGGCGCTGGACACGTGAAAATAGAAGATGCGTTGAACTTCACCCATCTCGCGCTCACGCGGAGCTTCAAAGAAGGTGAGGTAGACCGCGGCGATGAGGGCCGCGACGGTGAGGACGGCGAGCGCCAAACCGAGTGCGGGCCAAACTGAGCGGACCCCACCGAACTTCGACACTGCATCTGAACCCTTCGTCGCCATGGCGCCGTCCTATCAGAAAGTTGGCCGTCAATCCACCATCACGCGCGCAAACACCCACGGCGCCAGCGCGGCGTAGATGACGTCGAAGCCCGCAAGAAGAAGCATAAAACTGTCGCCGTCTTCCCCCCCGACCCCGGTGAACGCGATGGCGGAGGTCTTGACCCCGGCGACGAGCACGGGGATGGCCACTGGGTACACAATCACGGGCACGATGACCTCCCGAAGGCGGGTATCGGCGAGCATGGCTGAGAAGAGGGTCCCGATGACGGCGAAACCGAAAGACCCGAGCACTAGCCCGATGAGCAGCGGCGCGAGGCCGCCATCGACGAGATGCAGCCCAATCAGGACCATCGCGAGGGGGATGAGGAAGATCTCGACGATGAGCATAAAGATGAAGGCGCCGATGACCTTCGCCCAGAAGACCGCGACGGGGCCCGCGGGGCTGCCGAGGAGGCCCGCCATCGCGCCATGCTCGCGCTCGCGGTCGATGACGCGGCCGATCCCGAGGTTGCCGGCGAAGGCCACGGTCACCCAGACGATGCCCGGCGCGGCGGCCTGGACGACGTCTTGCTCGATTTGGAACGCGAACGCGAAGATGACGACCAAGAGCAACGAAAAGAGCCCCATTGTGACGAGGACCTCTTTTGAGCGAAACTCAATGACGAGGTCTTTGTGCAAGATCCGAGCGATGTGCCGCAGCGTGCTCATGGGGTCACGCCTCCTTCGACTATTCGGCCGCCGCGCAGCGTGATGCGACCGGAGAAGTCGGTCTCAAAGCGTTCGATGTCATGCGTCGCGACGATCGCCGCCCCGCCCCGTTCGGCGAGCTCTCGGAGGAGCCCACGTAACATCGCGATACCACTCACATCGAGCCCCGTCGTGGGCTCGTCGAGGAGCCAGAGATCGGCCTGCTGAGCGAGCAGGCGCCCGAGGGCCAAGCGCTGCACCATCCCGCGGCTGTACGTCTTGACCTGAGCATTCCCCGCAGCCTCGAGGCCGACGCGGGCGATGATGGCTTTGGCCTGGTCCAAGCCGGCAGACCCGCCGTAAAGTCCGAGAAAGAAGGTGATATTTTCAAGCCCCGTGAGATCGGCATACACGAAGACGTGGTGCCCGAGGTAGGCCACCGAGCTGCGAAGAGGCGCAGGTAGAGGCGTCGAGACGGCGAGCCCGGCGATGTGGGTGCCGCCCTCCGCGGGTCGTTGGACGCCGGCCAAGAGCCGCAGGAGCGTCGACTTGCCGGCGCCGTTATCGCCGACGAGCGCTACGAGGCAGCCGCGCTGCACGGACAGGGACACGCGCCTTAGCGTCCAGCGCCGCTCGTAGCGACAGCTAAGCTCGCGGGCGACAAGGAGTGGCTCGGGCACCGCGGGGCTCACGCGGCCTTGCGGCGACGCCTCGTCGCAAAGAAGATCGCCGAGATCACGAAGAGGACCGCGCCGCCGAGGGCGGTGGCGATGTTCCGCGTCACGGCGCGGCGGTCGGGTGTGTGGTCCAAGATTAGCTGTAGGGGCTGCCCAGCCTTGGGGGACTCGAGCGGGATGAGCCAGAGCTCTTCGGCGCCGGCAGTGGTCCGCGGCGCGGCGCGATGCGGCGCGACGAGGGCCGCTTTGAGGCCGCTGCGGTCGGGGGCGACGACGGCGACTCGCACGTCGTCGAGATCGTAGGGAGCCGACAGAGACAGGACATGCGAGTCCTCCTCGGCGTAGGGGATCGCGAAGCTGGCCAGGACCTGAACTCCGCGTCCGGGAGGCACGATCCCACGGAAGATGAGGGTCCCGCGCTCGACCGTGAGGCGACCACGCCGCGGCTTGATGTCGAACCGAGTCCTCTTGCTGTCCGTCCGCGTCGGGAGATAGCCGACGTTGAGGGGCTGTCCGAAAACATCATGAATCAATAGGGGGATCCGGAGCCCTTCGCCCCCCGAGAAGTCAATCGCCTCAAAGGAGTCGTTGACCAGCGTATATTGCTGTTGAACCAAAAAGTTCGAGTCACGGAGCTCGACGAAGGCCTGAAGGCCCATGCGAAAGGCGTCGGTCTTGGTCGTGAGGGGGAACACCGTCGCGGTGAACTCCGAGGCGCCCTCAGTGGTAGCGACCTCCCACTCGAGTCCGGCCCAGGTCGCGACATAGCTGTCCGACTCAGCGACCCCGGGGGGGCCCGACACCGGAAAGACGACCGCGCCTCCCGGACCGGTCTGGCCCGAGAGGACCTCGATTAGCTCGGTCCCGCCTTCCATGCCGCCGAGCTTTTTGTAGCGCTCGCGACGAACCTCGACACCCGGCAGAGGGGTGAGGCTACCGTCACCCTCGAAGCGCCGCACGAGGACGCGTACGCCCTTTTCGATATCGGGGGTCTTAAGCGCCTCGGCATCCGGCGTCGGCGCACCGAGCGGCAAGTCGGCTGCTTCAGCTGCAGACGGGCTAGGCGATCCTTCCCCTGTGGAGTCGTCTCTGGCACCATCCGCCGAGAGGGTGGGTTCACGTGGCGCCTCGGGGACCTCGTCATCCGCAAAGGATCGCCCAGCGCCGACAAGCACGAACAGGCATGCGAGGGACCAGCCCCTATAAAACGTGCTGTTCATATCTTCTCCAGCCCGTCCATGACCCGGATCGCTTCGTACTCAAAGTGTTGCTTGAGGCCCTGATAGTCGTCTTGCGACAATTTACCAAGAGAGTACTCGTGCTCGAGGTCCTTGAGTTGACCGAAGATCCGGGCCTTATCGCCTTCGAGCGCGAGCCTCTTCGCGTCGCGGTCTTCATCGGCGAGGTCGCGCGTGCTTGCAACACCACCGATCCCGCCCACGAGGCGGCCGACGGCGACCAGCGCAAACGCCAGCGCCAAGACGGCGATGGGCACAAAGACTAGAGTGGCGGTACTCACGCTGAGCCTCCATCACGCATCGTAGACATCCAGCTCGTCCTTTAGGCGCTCGCGCTGGTCATCGGACAGAGCCGCGCCCCGCTGCTCTCGCTCGCCTGTGTTGCGGCGCCGCCGAAAGTTGCGGGTGACCAAGAGGGCCACGAGGAGAAATGCGCCACCAAGTAGCCACACCGGGACCCAAAAGTTCGTCACCATATCGTTCGAGGTGCGCAGCTCGTGAGGTTCCCACGGTGCGCCGCCGTTCATGCTGTCCGCCATCGTCGCGTTGTTCTCGGCGAGGTAATAATCATAGATCGCGTCTTTGTGAACGCCCGACGCCAACAGCAGCCGAAAGATCGATAGCCACCGGATCTTGACCGAACAGGTCGCGCGGGTGGCGTCGAGGGTCATCAGGAACTCGCCGGGGCAGGTCGTCCGCGTGGTCTTGACGAGATCCCGATAGATGGCCTCTTCGTAACGTAGGCGGGACTCCCACTCGGCGTTGACCGCGACGAGGGCCTTGAGGGTCTCAAAGCGCAGCCGCCCGTCTCCCGCGTGCAGCGGCTGGTTCGTCCGAAAGAGGTCGGCCACGAGGGCCCTCTCCGCGCGCGCCACTGGACAGCCGCAGGCGGGGTCGCCAAGCGCGACGACAGCTTCCGTGGGCGCCGCCGGGCACGCACAGTCCACAGAGGCCCAGACCTCTGCCAAGGGGTTGGCGCCTGGGGCCGGGAAGCCGTGCGGCTCAACGCCGCCGCTTGGCGCCTCGTGTGCGCGGGCCGGACCACCGCCAAGGGCCGCCCAGCCGAGCGCTGCGGCCAGCAACAGCGGCAGGACACCGGTCGCACCCTTGCCCTTGGTCGCAGGTGGGGATGGCTCAGAGGCCGGTGGAGGCTCGGCCGGAGCCGTCCCAAGGAAGCTCTGAAGGGTCTGCCCAACCCAGCGCGGGGAAAGCGCGACGACGGCCCCGAGCATCAACAAGAGCCCGCCGAGCCAGAGAAAGTTCACGAAGGGGAAGATGACCGCGAAGACCTTGACGTAAGGCGCCCCCGCCATATCGGGCTGCATCGAGAGATAGACGTCCACGAGGAAATCAGCTTGAGAAATAGAGACTTCCGTCGTGAACTGGCCCTTGACTGGGTAAAAGCGCGACTCAGGTACGAGGATCTGGCCCGTGCTGCGGTCCACGACAGCGATAGCCCCGGCCTCGGAGTCATCGAGCAGCGACAGCACCCACTCGGGCATCGTCGCCTGACGTGTGCTTTGGAAGCGGGCCAAGGCCTCAGGGCTGTCGAAATTGAGGGTCAGGACGGCGCTGCCGCCCGCGAGCTCGGCGGTCGCACCGAAGACCGCACCGCTGAGCGCGTCACGCGCTTCCCGCAGGTTCTGCATCGCGGCCATCGGCATGGCCTGCAAGAGCCCGGTGTCGGAATAGGTCCAGCGCTGCGCCAGCCCCGGGGTGTCTTCTCTTTGCAATTGAAAGCGCGGCAAGAAGTGACGCACTAGGTAGTACTCGGCCATCAGCTTGTCCCGCTGGGCCGGGTCGGCGAACCGGACCAGCATCCGGGGCGAGTCCCACTCGGTCGTGACGTGATAGGCGCCCGTTTGGCGTGCACGCAGCCATTCATCGAGGCGCGTGAGGGACGACTCGGCGACGGTCGTCCGCGCGGGGATCACGACGAAGGTCGCGTCGTTGATGACGCAGCCATCTTCGACGCTGTAGCGGCGGTCCTTGGCGACGAGGGTCATCGCGTAGTGTTCGATGGTGTGGGTCTGGCCGACGTTGATGACCCGGTCTTTCTCTTCGGTCTTAAAGGCCTTGCCGGTGAAGGCGATAAAGAGAAAGACGATCCCGATGTGGATGATGTAGCCGCCGTAACGCCGCGGGTTTTTAAAGGTCACGACGACGAGATTGCCAAAGTAGCGCCCAAGCTTCTTGATGGACCGGGCGCGAGCCGCGACGTGGAACTCACGCAGCACCGAGAACAAGACGAACGCGCAAAGAAAATAGACGATGACTGAGATCCAGTCCGCCCCATCGATGCCGCGCAGCCAGAGGTCATAGGCCTCGGAGAAATCGGTCTGATAGACCCGACTGAGGGTCTTCAGTTCACCGTAGATCGCGACAAGAGCCACGACCAGCGTCGAGATACTGCCCCATGCCAAGGGCCATAGAAAATTGCGTTGAAAGTTTCGCCACGTCGCGCGACGCCAAGAGATCAGAGGGCCGATGCCCATCACGACGAGCAAGATGAGTCCAATCCACACGAAAACGCCGTTAAACGTGTTCTCGTCCCAGGCGATGGGCTCGTCGAGCGAAAACGCGGTCTCGGTGATCTTCGCCATCAATGTCCCGTAGAGAGTCACGAAGGCGCAGAAGACGAGAACAACATTGTTGAGCACAAACATCGCCTCGCGCGACATGAACGAGTCGATGCGTGCCTCAGAACGTAGGTCCCGCCATCGCTTGATGATCCAGATGGCCGCAAAGACGAAGATGATTACGAGGTAAACCAAGAAATACTCGGCGATCTCGGAGTCAGCGAATGCGTGAATACTGACGATGAGCTGACTACGGGTCAGAAAGGTCCCGAAGATGGTCAGGAGGAAGGTCAGCGACAGCAGGATCACGTTCCAGCGCTTCAGCATACCGCGGCGCTCTTGGATCATGACGCTGTGCAGGTAGGCCGTCGCGGTAAACCACGGGATGAGGCCCGCGTTCTCGACCGCGTCCCACATCCACCAGAAGCCCCAACCGATCTCCATGTAGGCCCAGCGACACCCGAGCAAGAGCCCGATGGATAAAAAGATCCACGAGACGATGGTCCAGCGGCGCGTGTCGGCGATCCACTGGTCGTCCAAGCGCCGGGTGATGAGGGCGGCCATGCCGAACGCGAAGGGGATGGTGAAGAGGATATAGCCGGTCAAAAGCGCCGGCGGGTGAAAGGCCATCACCGGGTTTTGCAGGAGGGGGTTTAGGCCCTCGCCGTCTTCGGGGATAGCGTTGACCATCCACGTATCAAAGGGCGAGGTCTGAAAGACCATCAGCACGAGGAAGAAGAGGATGGCGGCCGAGAGGAGCGCCGTAACCCAGGTCATATAGACCTGCTCGCGGTCGCGCCGCGCCCAGACCGCAATATTCGCGAAGACCGACAGGGACAGGACCCAGAAGAGGAGCGCGCCGCGCTCGCCGCCCCAGAAGGACGCGAGCAGGTACACGAGGGGCATCGAGCGATCGCTATACTGCGAAATGTAACGATTCTCGAAGGCGTGGGTGAGAAACCCATGGGTCAGGACGGCCGCCATCGCGATGGAGATGAGCGCCATCGCCAGGAGACCCGCGCGCGCCCCACGCATCCACCCGGGCCGCTTCGAGACCGCGCCATAGACGGCGATGAGTAGAGTCGCGCACCCCACGACAAACGCGAGCACAAGGAGCAGCTGACCGAAGCTTTGCATAACTCAGATGACCCAGTGGCCGAGGTGGCGCTCAGTTTTGAAAATGGAGGCGTTCGTCGCCATCAGGTCCCCGGTATGTGGGGTGCCACGGGCGCGGTCTCACCACCGGTGCGGTAGCGGTCATAGTTCTTGCCATCAAAGGCGCCCTTGCCGTCAGTCGGACCATCTCCGCCCTCGCCCTGATACTTACTGGGGCACTTGACGGTCAGCTTGTGGCACAGGACCGTGCCATCAGGCTGAAGGACGCCCTCAACGACGGTGCTGCGGCCCTCTTTGTAGGGGTCGGGCGGCACCTGGTTGTACAAAATCTTGAGCTCGTTGCCGTGCTCATCCACGATCGAGAAGCGCGTCTCGGGCTTCCCGTTGCTGGTCAGGAGCTGGGTCGAACCCAGCTTAATGTGACCGACGACGCGGATCTTTTGGTTTTGAAACTTCTCAGGCTGGGACGCGACCTGCTCGATCGCGACAGCGTATTGGCCACCGGAGGCGGTCGCGATGATCACGAGCGCGAGCCCTAAGATGACGACGGCGCCGATGATTAGGCCGACGGACGGACCACGACGGGGTGAATGCTGTGTACTCATATCATCCTCCTGTGACGCTCATGCTCTGGTAAGTGAAGGCGCCGGACTCGAAGAGATGTCCGGGCCCTTTCGCAGCGAGAGAAGACCGGATCGCGGACTCAAGGGCGTCATCCGTGGCGCCGCCGCGCATGAGGTCCCGTAGCGATAGTTGGCCCGGGAAGGCAAGGCATTCCTGCAAGGTGCCCTGCGCGGTGATGCGGACGCGATTGCAGGTGCTGCAAAAGTTGCGACTCAACGCAGCGATGAAGCCCACGCGCACCTCACGGCCGGTGCTGCGTTCGCGCACGGTCGCGTAGCGCGCCGGACCGCCGCCCGCTAGACCAGCGTCCTCGGCGAAGTCGCCCATCTCGGACACATCAAAATCTGTGCGCAGGCGCGTCATCATCTCAGTGATAGTCACGTGCGACTCGGCCGACCAGTAGTCGTCGAGGCCGATGGGCATATATTCAATAAAACGGAGGACATAGCCGCCATCGAGCGCGAACCGCACTAGATCGCCAAGCTCGTGGTCGTTCTTGTCGCGCAGCACGACCGCGTTGAGCTTAATGGGCGAAAATCCCGCCTCGCGGGCCGCCTCCAGCCCCTTGAGGACGCGTCCCAAGACGTCCTTTCGCGCGACGTCTGCGAAGGTGGCCCTATCTAAAGAGTCGATCGAGACATTGATCCGGTTGAGGCCGGCCGCGCGTAGCTCGGCCGCGATGGGGGCGAGGTGGGTCGCGTTGGTGGACAGCGCGAGATCCCGGACGCCTGGCACGGCGGCGAGGCGAGCGACGAGGCCTGTCAGGCCCTTTCGCAGGAGCGGTTCGCCGCCCGTGAGGCGCACACTCTCGACACCGAGGCGCACGAAGACGCGCGTCAACCGCTCGATCTCTTCGTAGCTGAGCAGGGCGTCTCGTGGCGCGAAGGTCACGCCCTCGGCGGGCATGCAGTAGCGGCAGCGGAGATTGCAGCGGTCGACGACCGAGAACCGCAGGTATTTGACGACCCGCGCCTGCCCATCGACGAGCGGCTCAGCAGAGGCGCGGCCTCTTCGCGACAAACGCAGGTCCTCGACGGGGACGAGCTCCGAGTCGTTGGCGGTTCGCGAATCACTGTCCAGGGTGCTTAGCATAGCAAGGCGCACCCTATGCAGCGCGGGTCGGGAAGGCAAGCTTCACACGACACGAGATCCCAAGGTTGACAGGTGATGCGCGTTTTGAAATGACGCGGTGCGTCACAGACAAGCACAACTCAAGGAGGCGACGATGTTCAAGGGATTGAAAAAAAAGCGCGGCAGCAACTCGGGGACACCGGCGACTCTTCTTGAGCATCCGATGATCCAGGACGTCCTGCAGAAGGCGGCCCACATCAAATCGGACCTCCGCGACCAGATCGACGAGAGGGTGTCAAACCTCGCGAAACGCCTGAAGCTTGCGACCCGCGGGGAGGTCAAGCTGCTGAAGCGCCAAGTGCGCGAGCTCGAAAACCAGGTCGCCAACCTCGAGCACCAGCTCACCCACGAGCGCACCCGGGCCGACAAGGCTGACGACGCCCTCGCGGATACGGCTCGCCAAGCGAAGAAGGCGCAGGACGCGCTGACGGCCGGCGAGGGTCAGCTCAAGGCCCTTGTCACCGAGGTGGGGCAGCTCAAGGCCGCCGCGAGCGTCGCTGACAAGGCCGCCGCCAAGACGCCAGCTGCTGCGCCGGTCGCCAAGGCGCCAGCGGACAAGACCGACGACAAGGCTGATGATAAGGCTGCCAAGACGGACAAGGCCGACGACAAAGCTGCCAAGTCGGACAAAGCGGACGACAAGGCCGACGACAAGGCCGACGACAAGGCTGCCAAGGCTGCCAAGACGGACAAGGCCGACGACAAGGCCGACGACAAGGAAGCCAAGAGCACGGCGTCGCGCAAGGCCTCGCGGCCTAAGAAGAAGGCCGCCGACGGCGCCGACACGGACGAAGACGAAGACGAAGAGGCGACCCTCCTCTAGAAGCAGGTCCCAAGGATCGCGGCGCACGGCATATCTTGCCGTCGCCCGATCCGGTGGGCATAGTAGCTGAATGATGATTTTCCGAACAAACTACGCCCTCCGGGGCCGCGCGAGACACCTGGTGGCGCTCATCGTCGCGGTGGCGGCGGTCGGCGCCGGACCTCTGGCGCGCGCTGAAGATGACCCCGACGGCGAGCGAGACTCACCCCCCGCAGAGGAATCCTTTGGGGATTCCGAGGATGCGGCGGACCCAGAGAGCGTTGAGGAAGGCGCGAGCGACGGCGCCAGCGTCGAACCCGCGCCATCCACAGCATGCGCCGAGGGGCGCTGGCTCCTCCTAGCGCTCGGCCACTCTGCGGTCGCCCAGGCGACCAGCCTCGTGGCGACGGGCTGTCCGACCGAAGATGTTCGCGACACCCACTTTCTCGCCGGACGCCTCTGTCTGGCCGCACGCGACGAGGCCTGTGCTTTGCGCGAGCTCCGCGCGGCCAGCGAGGCTCATGCGATCGCGCCTTCCGCGCTCGGCGACGTCCTCGCCTTCGATTTTGCGCGCGCCCTCGCGCTGTCCGGCGAGGCCGAGCCCGCGGCGGAGGCGCTAAAGCTCCTGACGCCGGTCATCGACGACCGCCACTCGGGACTACGCGCCGAGGCCGCGCGCCTCGCGGCCGAGCTCCACGAGAGGCTCGGACAGCACGACGAGGCCCGCCGCACCTACGAGACGCTGCTGAACAAGTGGCCCGAGGCCCCATGCGCCGAGCAGGTTCGCCTCAAGCTGGGGCTCTTAGAACCCCAAGAGACGACCCTTCGCGACCTCGCGTGGACGACTGACCTCCACGCCTCGGTGATGCGCACACGCAATTTCCCTAGCCCTTTGGCGGACATCTACCTCGCCAGCGTCGGGACCACCGGCGCCGTAGAGGTCGCCGGGCCTGACGGCGACAATGGCACCCGAGTCGACGTGGCCCTCATCGACACCCTCATCAAAGCTCGACGCTTTGACGACGCCCGCGGGCTGCTTCGGCCGTGGCTCACTCTCGTTCACTCAGAGGACGCCGACGAACAGCGCCAAGGCCTTGACGCCCTCGAGCGCGAGGCCGACATCGCATGGGAGCAGCACCGCTTTGACGACTATCTCGCGGCCCTCGGCGCGCTCAAGAAGCGAGGCCGCGCGAGTAGCAAATCCCGCTACAGAGAGGCGCACGCCCTCGCGCTCGACGGTCAGTTTGACGCTGGCTACAAGCTGATGCGCCGCTCGGGGCGAAAGTCCGAGACGCATGATTTTCTTTTCGAATTTGGCCGATGCGAGGAGGCCGTGGCCCTGTTGCATGGCAGCAAGCCAAAGAAGAGTCGGCGCAAAAAGAAGGGTGACGAGGACGACATCCCCTTCAAGGCCCCGAAGGACGAACGCGTCGCGCTCTGCCTCATCGACCTCGGGCGCGGGCTAGAGGCCGCCGCCTACTGGGAGAGCACCGGCAAGAGCCGAAAACGCGGCCGCGACGCGCTCCACGAGCGCTACTGGTTCGCCCGCGCCCTCGCGGCTGGCGGCCAGACGCGTCGTGCAAAGATTTATTACAAGCTCATCATCACCGATGACCCGGTCGACTACTACGGCCACGTGGCTTACTCGCGCCTCGCCGAGCTCGAGGGCACGGTCCCGGCGCCCGAGACGGCGCACAGCCCGAATATCACGTGGCGCAACATCGACCCGTCCGCCTTCCGACCGACGATCCATTGGACTGAGGCCTCCCTCAACGGCGCCTTCGATAAAGCCCCGCGCGCTATTGAGCGCCCAGCCCTCGAGTCCGTCGCCGCCAAGATCGCGAGCCGCTGGGGCAAGACCCTCAAGGCCTTCGCCCGCGCCGAGGCTTTTGTCCGCCTTGGTGACACGACCAGCGCCATCACCGAGCTTCACGTCGCCGAAGTGGACCTCCGCATAGTCCGGCGTTCCTCGCGCAGGCTGGTGTCACGCGCCCGCTCTGAGCTGCTCGACAACCGCCGCAAGCCACGCGCCCCTGGCGGACTCGAGCTCGACGAGGGGGGCCGCTACGACCTCAGCGAGGCCTCGGCCGTGTCCAAGCACCGTGTGGACATCAAACACGACGTCCGGCGCCTCCAGGAGGCCCTCGGAGACCCCTGGGCCCTTCGCAAGGGCGTCTTTGAGCGCGAGCGCACCGGGCGCCTCGAGACCGTCGAGAGGCCCCTCGCCGAGCGCCTCTACCCGATGGCCTACGCGGACATCGTCGAGCCCGTGACACGCCAGTTCGGGCTGCCGCCGTATTACGTCTACGCCATCATGGCGACGGAGAGCGCCTTTTACCCCAGCGCCGTCAGCGTCGCGAACGCCTATGGGCTCGTGCAGGTCATCCCCTCGACGGGGCGCCACCTCGCGCGTGAGCTCGGCTACTTCGACTTCAGCCCCGAGCGCCTCTTGGACCCGGCGACCTCCGTCTATTTCGGCTCCTACTATCTCGCGCGCCTCCTCAACCGCTTTCGCGGCCAGGAGCTCCTCGCGGCCGCCGGCTACAACGCGGGGCCCCACCGTGTCACCAAGTGGTTGATGGCCCGCGGACACCTGCCGCTGGACATCTTCGTCGAGTGGATCCCCTACACCCAGGCACGTCGCTACTCGAAACGAATCGCGGAACACGTCGGCAGCTACCGCCGCGTCTACCACGACGAGGCGCACATCTACCTGCGCAACGCCATCGTCACCGAGCTTGGCGAAGGACCGAACTACTGACGGACGGCCGCCTCTCGCCGCCTGAGTCCGCCGATGGTTCCCGCCGGCGGGCCCCTTGACCGACGTTCAACCATCACCTACCCGAGTTAGTTCAACGCACCCCGGAGCCATGTGACCGAATCCCGCGCGACCCTGACCTTCGAAGACCGGAACGCCTTTCAACAGATCTGCGGCCCGAACGATGAACACCTCCGTATCCTCGAAGATCTCCTGCACATCTCGGCAGACTCTCGGGGAAATACGCTGCTCTTGTCGGGCGCCGAGCATGACCTCGCGATCGCGCGAGACACCCTTGAGCAGTTCTACGAGCTCGCCCAGGGCGGCCACCCCGTCTACCCGGTAGACATCCCGCGCGCGATCCGCATCGTCAGCAGCAAGGGCGGCACGCGGCTGACGGACGTCTTCTTGGACACCGTGCACGTCTCGACGGGCAAGAGACGCGTCGCGCCGAAAAACCTCAGCCAGAAGCTGTACGTCGACGCCATCCGCCAGAACAGCCTGACCTTCGGCGTCGGCTCGGCCGGCACCGGCAAGACCTATCTCGCGATGGCGATGGCGGTCTCGGCCCTACAATCGCAGGAGGTCAAACGAATTATCCTCGCACGACCGGCGGTCGAAGCCGGCGAAAAGCTTGGATTTCTCCCCGGAGACATGGCCGAGAAGGTCAACCCCTACCTGCGCCCCCTCTTCGACGCGCTCTACGACATGATGGACATGGTCAAGGTCCAGCGCCTCATCTTAGAGAACGTCATCGAGGTCGCCCCCCTCGCCTTCATGCGCGGCCGGACCCTCAACGACGCCTTCGTCATCCTCGACGAGGCCCAGAACGCGACGCGCGAGCAGATGCGGATGTTTCTGACGCGCCTCGGTTTCAACACCAAGACCATCGTCACCGGCGACGTCACCCAGACGGACCTCCCGGACCGCGGACGCAGCGGCCTCGCGCACTCACTGAGGCTCCTGCGCAATGTCCCGGGGGTCGGGGTCATCGAGTTCGAACCCGAGGACGTCGTGCGCCACCCCCTCGTGCAGCGCATCATCGTGGCCTACGAAGAGGACGACGCCCGCGAGGCCGAAAAACGCGCGGCCCGCAAGGCCGAGGCCCTCAGCCTGCCGGGACGCGGCTTCACACGCGGACAAGACAACCAAGGGGGCCACTGATGGCCGTGCAAGTCATGCTTGAGGGTGCGGCCGAGGGCGAACGCGCGTTGCGTGACCTGCTGACGACCGCTGGGCGGGCTCTGCTGACCGAGAGTCGGCTACGCCAACGAGAGCTGTCGATCCTCGTGACCGACGACGCCCAAATCCAAGAGCTGAACGCCGAATGGCGCGATGAAGACAAGGCCACGGATGTCCTGTCCTTCCCGATGGACGAGCTCGCCCCCGACGACGCGGACCGCCCCAAGCGCGGCCCCCTCGGCGACATCGCGATCAGCGTCGAGACCGCGACCGTCGAGGCGGAGAAGGTGGGCATGCCGCGTGACGACATGATCGTCTTCTTGCTAGTCCATGGATATTGTCACCTCCTGGGACACGACCACGGCGAGCCCGACGAGGCCGCGGCTATGAAGGCCGACGAGGACCGCTTCTTGGCCATTGTCGCACCCCACGTCACGCGTCCGCCGACGCCATACTGACGCCATTGCTTTCAGAACCAAGGATTTAGACTCATGGCCCTCGAAGGGGATCACCGCATCCGCTGGCACCTCCCGGATGGAAGCGTCGTCGACGCGCCAGGGTGGGCACGCCTTAACCTCTTAGCCTGCGCGGACACTGTCGACATCGACATCCCCCAGGCGTGTGGCGGCCACGCCGAGTGTGGGACCTGCCGGGTCCGCATCCTCTCTGGCGAGCTTACCCCTACGCGTGCCGAGGAAAAGGACCTCATGACACGGCACGCCAAGCGGTTCCGTGATCACGAGCGCCTCGCCTGCCAGACGCGCCCACGCGGTGACTGCGAGGTCGCGGTGCTGGCGCTGATGCCGCCCGACCTCCGCGACGTGGCGGACGCGGAACCAGTGGTTTGAATACAAAAAACCGGCAGCCCTCGCGGGCCACCGGTTTTTTTGTACTCAAACGACTCAGTGGTGGTGAGCGTGTCCGTCGCGGCCATGCGGGTGGCCATGAGCGAGCTCATTGGCATGCGCGGCACGAAGCTCCACGATCTCGACCTCGAAGTTCAAGGTCACGCCCGCGAGGGGGTGGTTCGTGTCGACGTGGACCTCGTCCCCCTCGACCCCGACGACCCACAGCGTCACGAACTCGTCGTCGTCGAGTTCGGCCGTGAAGTTGTCGCCGATCTCGATGGTCGCGCCCTCAGGGAAGGCGTCGCGCGGAACGACCTGCAGACCCTCGGGATCCTTTTCGCCGTAGCCCTCTTCGGGCGTGACCGCGACGGTGACCTTGTCGCCGACTCGCTTGCCCTCGAGGGCGTTCTCGAGGCCGGGGACGATGTTGCCGAACCCTTGCAGGTAGGTCAGGGGCTCGTCGCCCTCAGACGTATCGAGCACCTCGCCGGCGTCATTGCGGAGGGTGTAATTGATGGTGACTACAACGTTTTCAGCAATAATATCAGACATTTGCATTCCCGGCCCGGACGTGGGCGGACGTCATTTGAAATGATGTGAACGTTTTTTTACGACTCACCACCGTGTCTCGGAGGGGCGTCTGGTGATCTCTCGGCTACTCCAGACAGACCGCTCCTGCAAGCTTGAAGCGGCCAAATCCGCGCCTCTCGGCCTCAGGCGGCCCGAAACTGGGGGCGATCGCGATTCAGCGTTGAAGCGCTCGCCAGACCCTGACACGATACTCGGCCATGGAATGTCGCGCCGCCTGTGGGGCCTGCTGTATCGCCCCCTCCATCACCTCGCCCCTGCCCGGCATGCCACACGGCAAGCCCGCGGGGATACGTTGTATTCAACTCGATGACGCGGATCGCTGCCGCATCTTCGGCCAGCCGGAGAGGCCGTCGTTTTGCGCGACCCTCAGGCCAGAACCCGACATGTGCGGGACCTCACGGGCCGACGCGCTCACGCGCCTGAGCCGCCTAGAGGTGCTGACCCGCCCCAGCCCGCCTTGGGGGTGAAAGGGATGCGGCCGGGTCTTGATTTATGGCTGCGCGACGATCGTCTGCCCCCACCCCGCGGCCGGTTTATTCGTCCGCCCGGAAACTTTTTTTGGGTCAGCGCGTAGGGTCGTCCCTATGAAATACCTCTCCCGACTCGCCCTCGCTCTCATCCTCACGACACCAGCCCTGCCGTCCAGCGCCGCCGCCGGCCTGTCATGCACGTGGCCACTTTGGGTACACGAGTGGGGGGTCCACGTCTTTGACGGCGGCGGAAGCCCTATAGCCAGCGGCCTCATCCCGGACTTCTTTTATCGCGACGGCCCATCGCGACCGCGACCGACGGCGGTGCGCGACATGCCCCGCGACAATGGCCTTCGCGAGCTGCCCGTCATCCACTTCTACTCGCCCGCTACGGCGGCGGTGCCGGTAGGCGTGGAGGTCGGCTTTACCCAGGGCGCGGCCACCACCTGGTACCCCGACGTCGACCTCCGGCGCCCCGCCGGCGCGATCGCGGGCCCCCTCTCAAAATCTTCCTGGGCGATGCTGACGGGCAGGCAGGACTCCAATCGCGAGCTCGTGTGGGACCGGCTTGAGTTGACCGCGACCCCGACCTCCCCCGCGGCCCTGACGCAGAGCCCGTGGATCACCCAAGCCCGAGCCATTCCCCAAGCCCGCTGGGTCAACCGCGCCAATGAATCCGAGCGCTTCGTCTTCTATGAAGGGAGCACCAGCGAGGAGGTGCCGCTGACCATCACGCGATCCGCTCGCTACAGCGCAAAGGCGCGCTCCTACGTGGTCACGAACGCCGGCAAGCACCCGATCCACGACGTCATGATCATTCACCGCGAGGGGCCTATAGCGAGGCTCGTAACGATCCGCTCGCTGGCCGCCGCTGCCTCGGCGCCGTTTACCATCGATGGACCGCACCAGCCGAAGCTTGTCGAAAAGGCCACAGCCTACCTCCGCGACGCCCTCGTCGACCCGAAGATGCCGACCCCGCCGGACCCGAACGCCTTGCCCGCTGGTAGCTGCGGGATCCATGACAATCCCGGCATCCCTTTCGACACCGCGGCGGACCACCGCATCTACAGGGGCGAGGTCGAGCTCATCCTCGATACGTGGCGCCCGCGCTTCTTTGAGGCCGACGGGACGACCATCATCTACCGCGAGGACGCCGCGACCATCGCCGAGGCCATGCCGCTATCCATCTACACCGACACGCAGAGCTACGCGGTCATCCACCGCGCGGGCCTCGCCCTCTGGCAGAACGTCCTCCTGCCCTAGGCCGAGGCAATAGGCCCTCAAGGCCTATATCGAATGGGTGCAGATCCATTGAAACGAGAATAAGTCCCGGGAATCAGGGCTCTATCACGAACCAGCGACGTTTCAATCTATGCGATTTCTAGCAGTTATCTTGGGGGTAGCTCGATAAGTCGGGGGAGCGTAAGCTATGGGTGCTGCCAGAGAGTTGGTCACGGAGACCTCTAGGTTTGCTGAGGCGGATGTGGAGTTTGACGAGATGTAAAAAGCCCTGCTTTCATAAGGTTTACTACACGCTGGCCATCGCGAACTTGAGCGATTTCTCCAGGGTGAAGGGCGGGAGTTGCTGCGGTTGCTGCTCCAGGGACACTTGGATTCGCGCGGCGCTCCCCTCCACGCGTCTGGGAGGGTCGGTTTTTAGCCGACCTTCACGCCGAAGCCTCCCGCCAAGGCACTCACCAGCGACGCGCCCAACCTCTAGAGCGAGGCCATTCCCAAGCTGTTCGCCGGTTGAAAACCGGCGCTCCCCTCCACGCGCCTGGGAGGGTCGGTTTTTAGCCGACCTTCACGCCGAAGCCCCACGCCGAAGCCCCCACCAGCCGATCGCCGGTTGAAAACCGGCGCTCCCTCCCCCCACGCCTGGGAGAGTCGGCTTTTAGCCGACCTTCACGCCGAAGCCCCACGCCGAAGCCCCCACCAGGGGTTCGCCGGTTGAAAACCGGCACTCCCCGCTCTACGCGGCTCCAAGCCCAATCTCCGGCTACTCAAATGACCGTCGTTCCAAAAGAGCCGCACCCATATCGAATCGGGCGGCGTTCAGCCGGCGCGCGTAGATCAGCGAGCCCGTTGAGAACAAAACCTCAGCCTGGAGGCCATGACAGGCTGCGCCCTGCGAGTACATGCAGGTGCAAATGAAACACCGTCTGTCCTGCGCCCGCGCCCGAGTTCGAGACGACACGAAAGTCGTCATAACCGGCCGCTTTGGCGACCTTGCGGCAGACGCCCATGAGGTGCCCGAGGATGGCGTCCTCTTCGTCCGTCGCGTCGCCGACACTCACGATCTCCGTCTTTGGGATGACCAGCACATGAAAGGGTGCGGCTGGGAAGATGTCTTTGAAAGCCAACGCGCGATCGTCCTCATAGACGATGTCCGCGGGGATCTCGCGACGAATAATCTTACCAAAAATCGTGGACATCAAACTACCTCTAGGTCAATCGTTAATATGACGTCAAACAAATCGAGACGCGCCGTTCCAAGGGCTTGACCTTCCGCTGAAATGACGTCCGGCGCAAGAGACCCTAGGCTTGGAAGACCGCCAACCCCAACCCCAACCGCGCGGCCAAAGTTGCGTCAGGGCGAGCCCTTTCTCGGGTTTCTCAGGAGACACCGAAACTTTCCTCTACCCACAGCGTATAGTGACACCATGTCAACTCCCATGCGCACCTTCATCTTCAGCCTTGTCGCTCTCACCGCTTGGTCCACCCCTGCCGCGGCCAAGTCGTGGTGCGCGTCGCCACTGTGGGTGCACGAGTGGGGCGTGAACGTTTTCGGCTCGGACGGCGGCGCGGCGACCGCCCTACTCCTGCCACCATTTTTCCATCGCGCTCGCTCCAGCACGTTAGCGACCACTCCTGTGCGAAACCTGCCAGGCGACACGGGTGAACGCGACCTTCCCGTACTTCACTTCTATTCTCAGGCGGGCCGCGAGGTCCCGGTCGGTGTCGAGGTCGGCTTCTCATTTGGGCGTGCGTCAGCGTGGTACCCCGCGGTTGACTCACTGCAGAGCCCGGCGGAGGCCCGTCAGAGGCGGGCAGCTACGCATCTTGCGCAGAAGGTCCTTGGGCCGCTTGGACCTGACGATGTGTCCGGGAGAGAGCTCATCTGGGATCGCCTGGAGCTCGCCGCGAAGCCGGCTCACAAACCCGCGGACACCGCGATGCCGTGGCTTCAGACGGCCCGAGCGTTCGAGTCCGCGCTGTGGGTCAACGGCGCCTCCGAGTCCGAGCGCTTTGTGTTCTACGAGGGCGAGACCACCGAGCGAGTCGCGCTGGCCTTGATCCGCGACCCAAGCTTCGGCCCGCGGCGCCGCGCCTATCGAATCGCCAATACGGGCGCGCAGAAGGTCCATGACATCATCATCACCCATCGCGAAGGCGAGACGACCTTTGTCGTCTCCATCGCCGCCATCGGGGCTGGTTCCAGCGCGACCTTCGTCCTCGAAGACCACCGCGCGAAGGACGTCGTGGCGGCGACGCGGAGTCGCTTGAGAGCCTCTTTAGTGAGCCCATCGCAGCCGCCGAAAGTTGCAGAGAGCCCCGATAGCCCCGACAGCAACTGCGTCATGGGGCGCGTCCCGGCGCAACCCTTCGAAGATGCGGCGAGTCACTATCTCTATCCGCACGAGGCCGACCTCATCGTGAGCGTCTGGGGCCCCCGCTTCTTCGACGCTGAAGGCACGACCATCATCTACCGCGAGGACCTCGCCGCGCTCAAAACCGCGATGCCTCTCGCGATCTATACCAATATGCATAACTATGTGGTCCTCCATCGCGCCGGCTTGGCGCTGTGGCAGGACGTCCAACTTCCGTGAGGGCCTTATGAATAGACGCTATCTCGTCGCCGCGACCATCGCGACTATCGTCTCCGCGATGACCCCGTCCTCGGCCCAAGCTGAGTCATGGTGCGCCTATCCGCTATGGATTCACGAGTGGGGCGTGCAGGTCTTTGCCACAGACGGGTCTCCGGTGGTCGCCCCGAAGCTGCCGAGCTACTTTCATCGACCGGGCAAGACGGCCGCACCGACAAGGCCCACGGCCGTGCGTGACCTCCCGGTGGACTCCGGCATCCGCGCCCTGCCAGTCCTTCATTTCTATTCGGCTGGCAGCATGTCATCGCCGATCCCCGTGGGCGTCGAGGTGGGCTTCACCAACGGTGCGGCGTCGGTGTGGTACCCGGCCGTCGACCGCCTCCGCAGCGCGACCGACGCGAACGGTCCAAGCGCCGCGGATGGACGGCGGCGCCTTTTGACTCTCCGAAAAAACCAAAATGATCTGGGCATTAGGGCCGTTCGGTCTGAAGACGTACCCGTCGACCCGACACGGCAGCTCGTCTGGGATCGCATCGAGTTGACACCCGAGCCGGCGCACACGCCGATGCGCACTCAGGTCCCGTGGGTCGCTGACTTGCGCGGCTTCAAGGCCCTCTGGGCCAACACCAAGGGCGAGTCCGAGCGCTTCGTCTTCTATGAGGCTGACACCACGGAAGGGACCGCGCTGCGCATCGTGCGAGGCGACACCTTTGGCCCGAATAGGCGCCACTATCTCCTAGAAAACAAGAGCCCACACAACGTGTTCGACGTCTTCTTCGTCCATCGCGACGGGGCCAGGCTCTATGTCTTCTTCGCGCCGCAGATCCCCGCCGGCAAGAGCGCAGGCTTTCTAGTCGAGGACCACGCGATCAAGGACGAGGCAAAAGAGACGACCACCAAGCTTCGCGAGCTCCTCGTCGACCCGACGTCACCCGAGATGCCGAAGGCCGTCCACTGGAGCGCCGGTGAGTGCGTGATGGGGCGCGACCCAGCGATCCCGACGGAGGAGGCCGTCAGTCATCGCCTCTTCAAGAGCGAGGTCGACGCGATCCTTCACGTCTGGGGGGACCGCTTCTTTAAACAACAAGGGACGACCGTCTTGTACCGCGAGGACACGAAGGCGCTAGACGCGTTGATGCCGCTGTCCCTGTACACGGACATGTACAACCATATCGTACTCCATCGAGCGGGGCTGGCCCTCTGGGAAAAGGTCGCGCTGCCCTAGCCTGCAGCTGGCTCAGCGCCTTGCCAATCGATGGCAATTCTTGCACAACCAAGGGCGACCGACCCCTTGGAGCCCGCCGTGACGACACCGCCCCCCAGCCATGACCCGACGCTCTGGAACGAGGACCTCGCCCCCACCGAGCCTGCCGCGCGGACCTGGGGCCGATGGCACATCGCCGCGCTGTGGGTCGGCATGGCCGTCTGTATTCCAACGTATATGCTCGCCTCGGGGCTGCTATCCCAGGGACTCGACTGGGTGACGGCGATGGTCGTCATTATGTTGGGTAACCTCATCGTGCTGGTCCCGATGGTCCTCAACGCCCAGCCCGGCACAAAGTACGGCATCCCCTTCCCTGTCCTCGCCCGCGCCTCCTTTGGTGTCCGCGGCGCCAATATCCCCGCGGTCATGCGCGCACTCGTCGCGTGCGGGTGGTTCGGGATCCAGACCTGGTTCGGCGGCCTCGCGATCTACACCCTCGGCGCGCTCCTCTGGCCCGACATCGCCGAGAGCGCGTACCTCGGTGATTTCCTCGGAATTAACCTCGCGCAGCTGGTCTCCTTCTTCATCTTTTGGGTCCTCAACATGCTGGTCATCGTGCGCGGCATGGAGGCCATCCGTTTCCTTGAGACCTGGTCGGCCCCCGTGCTCTTGGCCCTCGGGCTCGGGCTCCTCGTCTGGGGTTTTGGTGCCGGTGGCGGCCCCAGCCGTGTTCTGGAGGCGGCGTCCGTCTTCAAGACTCCGGTCGTCACCATCAGCCCCCCGAACGACGCAGGCGAGGTCACCGCGACCTTGACTCCCCTCATCCTCCCAGACGCCGACGGCCCAAAGGCCACGCACATCCACTTCGCTCACGCGGGGTCAGATGCCACACCCGAGGCTCTCGCCCTCTCACTCGCGGACGCCCCGTGGCAGGCCCTCGCTGTCACCGCGGCTGGCTTCGTCACCCTGCCTCTCGGCCCGGCGGCCGCCGGTGATAAGTTTATATTTCAACTCAAATCACCCAGCGCGCCATCCGGCACCGCGCCGGCCGAGTTCACAGTCCCGAAAGAGAGGCCCCCCGAGACCAGCCTCTTCTGGTCAGTCTTCTTGCCAGGCCTCACGGCGATGGTCGGCTACTGGGCCAGCCTCTCACTGAACATCTCGGACTTCACCCGCTTCGCAAAATCACAGCGAGATCAGGCGATTGGACAGGCCATTGGCCTCCCCGGCACGATGGTCCTCTACTCGTTTATCGGCATCGCCGTGACCGCCGCCTCGCTCATCCTCTTCGACGATGTCCTGTGGGCCTCGGACGCCCCGTGGGACCCGGTCACCCTCATCGGCCGCCTCGATAACCCCATCGTCGTCGCCCTCGCGATGGCCGCGCTCGCCATCGCCACCCTGACGACCAACATCGCCGCCAATGTCGTCTCACCTGCAAATGATTTTTCAGCCCTCGCGCCGAAGTACATCTCGTTTCGGACAGGCGGCATCATCACGGGCGTCCTCGGCGTGCTCATCATGCCTTGGAAGCTGCTCGCGTCCGCCGGCGACTACCTCTTCGTCTGGCTCATCGGCTATTCGGCGCTGCTCGGCCCGGTCGGCGGCATCATGATCGCCGACTACTTTATCGTGCGACGCCGCCACCTCGAGGTCGACCAGCTCTTTATCCGCGACGGGCTCTATAGCTACAGCAAGGCCGGCATCAACTGGCGCGCCGTCGGGATCTTCGCGGTGTCCGTGGCCCCGAACCTGCCCGGTTTCCTGGCCGCCGCCGGCATGGTCGACCACGACTCGGTCCCGGGGATCTTCCACACCTTCTATACCTACGCGTGGTTCCTCGGCTTCGGCATCGCCTTCGGGCTCTACAGCCTCTTTGGGACCCCGCGGTCCCACCGGGTCGCCAAGGCCATCTAGATAGGCGTATTCCCTCCAAGCCCAGTTTTTTTCGGCGTCAGTTTAACAGTCAGGCCCCTCGCGGCATGACTCAAGTGTGAATGCGACGACCCAGACCCAGTTGATGCCTATGACCCGCCAGGCCGAGAGCCCAGACGCAGCGCTCGTCGCTCGCGCCAAGGCCGGCGACGGAGAGGCTTTTGCCGCCCTCGTCCGCCCTCTCCTGCCTTCTCTTTACCGCGTGGCCTCTCGTCTCGCCGGCCGATCCGGCGCCGAGGATGCCGCCCAAGAGGCGCTGACCTTGGCTTGGGAGCGCATCCACAAGCTCCGCCCCGAGACCCCCTTCGCGGCCTTCGTCTTCGGTTTCGCCATAAAAAAAGCGGCGACGAACGCCCGCGGCGAGAGGCGGCGCAAGGCCCGCGAGGACAAAGTCGCCGGCGAAGAACCGACCCGTCCAGATCGCCCAGATGAAGTGGCGGCGGCCCGCAACCTACAGCGCGCTATCTGCCAAGCGCTTGATACCTTGCCGAAAAAGCGCCGAGACGCCGTCGTCATGCGCATCGATGGCGGCCTCACCGATAGCGAGATCGCGAAGGCCCTCGGCTCGTCCGAGGGTTCCATCCGCGTGCTCGTCCACCTCGGCCTTCAGACCCTCGCCGAACAACTCAAATCACAGGGCTTTCATCTTCCAACCCGCGGAGGCGACGCATGAACCAGCACACGCACACCCCAAACGACCCGAAGAACGCCGACACCGACGCGATGACGGCGGCCATGATGGCCACGACGGAAGACGCCGACCAGGCGACCCTTGACCGCCTCATGCGCCACACCCGCAACGTGTCAGCGAAGCCCGCCAAGCGAGGCCTTCACTGGGGCTGGATGGCGCTGCCGATGGCGGTCGCCGGCGCCGCCGCTGCGGTAGCCTTGACTACGAGCCCAAGTGGCCCCGGTCTCGAGAACACCGGCGTCCCGGTCGCCGTCGTCGAGCCCTCCGGTGAGGCCCTCGAGACGGAGATCGCCTCAGTCCTAGACGAACGGGCCGACACGAGCGGCGCCGAAGACCTCGGCCCCTTCGAGTCGATCGCGAGCTTCGACCCCGCGGCTCAGGAGGGCGACTGGGTCTCACCCGGCTTCGAGACAGACGACAGCGAGGAGCTCGAGGATTGGATTGAGGCCTACGAGCTGGTCCTCGCCGAGGGATAGACGACAGACACGATACCGACGACACGTGTCGCCGGTGCCGCCAGGGGGAAAACGGGCTCTGCCCGCGCAACAACGGAGAATGACGATGAAAAAGACTGGAAAAACGACGATGTGGTTGATGGCGCTTGGTCTTGGAGTCTCAATGCCGATGGCCGCGCTGGCAGCTCCCGGTGGTGGACCCGATGACGGCCCAGGCGCCCGGGACGGCAGCGGCGAGGGTCGCGGCGAGCATCGGGGCCGTCTCAAAGAGATGCATGCGCGGCTGCTTAAGGAAAAGGTCGGCCTCGACGACGCACGCGTCGCCAAGGTGCAGGCCGTTACCCAGCAATTCCGCACGCAGAAGAAGGGGCTACGGCAGGACATGAGGGCGGCACGTGAGTCCCTCAAGATTCTGGTCGAGACCCACAGCAACGACGACCGCGCATTTTCAAAAGCCATCGCCCAGGTCCGCGCGACTCGGGCAAAGCTCCAGCAGCTACGCCAGGATGAGCAGGACGCGGTCGCGAACCTCCTCAGCCCGAGAGAGCAGGCGACCTTGATGGTGACGATGCAGAAGGTGCGCAAGCACCACGGGGCCCGTGGTCGCGGTGGTCGCGACGGAGAGCGCGGTGAGTGGGGCGGAAGGCACGGCGGACGCGGTCACGGCCCGGACAACGGCGCTGACGTGTTCGAGGCCGACGACGAGTAATAACCCCGAATGAACGGTGGTCCTGAAAAGGGTGGTGGCCAGCAAAAGGTCATCACTCTTTTTTTATTGCAGATCCACAGTATCTGACCGCAACCTCTTGCAAAACTTGGCATATTCGCGGAGGATCCGGATGTATTGCACCCACCATCGGTGGCCGATCTACGGCGCGCCGAGGCCTAGTCAGAGCGTGTTGCTGCAAACAACCGCACCCACACGCGGCGGTGCGGGTGGCCCCTGGCGCTGAGAGAGGCGCATGCGGAAGTCGACCCCGACCATCTCGCCTTCTCTCATTAGATTCCAGATGTTATCACCGAGAAGTGGCTCGGAAGCGATGAGGAAGTGGTTCACGAAACCGGTCTTACTTGCGGCCTCGCAGACATCGTTGAGCGATGGGCAGATGTCGCGGTCAGGACAACTCTTCTTCCACGACGACCAGAAGAGATCTTTGCCGCCGTGGTGCGCGACCATGCAGTGCCCGTTCGTCACGAGGACTGACAACAGCGCCGGCGAGGGCGCATCCGGCCCGTCACAGATGGCGCGGACGGCCACAATGGTGTCGGTGAGCGCGCTCATAACCTCGTCGATGCCAAGCTGCGGGCCGCTCAAGTCGCCGTACTTCGACAGCTCGGTCAAAAACAAAAAGAAGATGCGTTCCGAATCGGTCTCGCCGAGGATAAATCGACGAAGGCGCGGGGCAATCGCGGCCGTCAGGGCCTCGCTACAGCGGCCAAAATTCGGGATGTCGCCGTTATGGGCGAAGACCCAGCGCCCGTATTGGAACGGGTGCGTGTTCAGGACCGTGAGGTTGCCTTGCGTCGCCTTGCGGATGTGGGCGAGCACGGTCTCGGACGCCACGACCCCCGAGACGCGTTTAAAGATCGCGTCGTCAACCGCGCCAGTGGCGCTCTTCATGAGGTGAGGCGACCCATCGACGTAGAAGGCGACCCCCCAGCCATCGGGGTGGTTTTCACTCTGCACCGCGAGGGCGTTGTCAGCGTGGACCAGAGACCGGTGGACCTGAGAGGGGATGATGCTACGGAAACCGAATAGTCTGCACATGGGAACATTATCACTGTGATTGACGGCGGGTTCAAGGGGCCATCCGGCACAGCGGCTGCAGGACACGAAAAAGGCGACGCCGGTAAAACCGTGCGTCGCCTTCGTCTGCCCAAGCTGGGCGCCGAATCAGAAGACCATCGTCAGGGCGCTGCGGTCCTGGCTGCGGATCGAGACCGAGCTCGACACGACGCGCGGCAGGATCTGATGCACGAAGTGACGCGCGGTCTGGATCTTGCCGTGGAGGAAGCGGGCCTCAGCGTCGTCTTGGAGGAACGAGCCGAGGTTCTCCGTCATGTGGTCAATGTCCTTGGTCAAGAGGCGCTTGTCGTAGAGGACCTGCGCCTTCTGGGCCTGCCGAATAAGCAGCCAGCCGACGAGGACGTCGCCGAACATCTCTAGGAAGCGGACCGCGTGAAAGGCCGGGTAGTCGACGTCGCCCTTCATGCCGGACTGGCCAAAGCCCATGGCCGTGCCAGCGAGCGCATCGCGGGCTTTCACAAGCGCGGCGATCTCGTCGGCGAAGGGGCTCTCTGCGACCCCGGGGGCGTTCAAGGTCTTATTTACTTCGTTCAGCATGGCCATCATCATGACGCCACCGCCGCGCGCGATCTTACGACCGACGAGGTCCATCGCCTGGATACCGTTGGTGCCCTCGTAGATGGCCGCGATCTTCACGTCGCGCAGCAGCTGCTCTTGGCCGTACTCGCTGATGTAGCCATAGCCACCGAGGACCTGAACACCCGTGTTACAGATATTAAAGCCCTCGTCCGAGCACCAAGCCTTGATGATCGGCGTGAGGATCTCCAGCTGGTAGTGCCAGTGGGTCTTCGTCTTCTCGTCCGTCGCCATCTCTTCTTGGTCGAGGCAGTAGGCGCCGTAGAGGGTCAAGGCCCGTGAGCCCTCGGCCAGTGACTTCATATTGAGCAGCATGCGTTTGACGTCAGGGTGCTCGATGATGGCCACGCGCTCGGGGTTCGCCTTGCGCATGTCGGCGATGCGCGTGCCCTGGATGCGCTCTTTCGCGTAGCGGACCGCGCGCTGGTAGCTGAGGTTGCCAAGGGCCATGCCCTGGAGGCCGACCGCGATGCGGGCCTCGTTCATCATCTTGAACATGCACCGCAGGCCTTCGCCTTGGCCGCCGAGGAGCCAGCCCTCGCACTCGTCATCTTCACCGAAGACGAGCTGGCAGGTGGCCGAACCGTGGATGCCCATCTTCTCTTCGACCGCGATACAGGTCACATCATTGCGGCCCAGGATCTTGCCGGCGCCGTCGTGCTTGTGCTTGGGCACGATGAACAGCGACACGCCACGGTGATCCGAGGGGTCGCCTTCGACGCGGGCGAGCACGGCGTGCACGATATTGTCGCAGAGTTCGTGGTCGCCCGAGCTGATGAAGACCTTCTGGCCCTTGATCTTGAAGTAGCCCGGCTTGCCCTCGACCGGGCGCGCGAGGGTCTTGAGATCCGGGACGGCTGTACCCGCGTGGGGCTCGGTCAGGCACATCGTGGCCGACCACTCGCCAGTCAGGAGGCGCTCGGCGTACATGGCCTTCTGGTCGGCGGTACCGAACTCGAAGATCATGCCGAGCACACCGTGGCTGAGGCCAGGCGTGAACATGAAGTTGACGTTCGCGGCCGTGAAGAGCTCTTGCGAGGCCATGTGGACCGTGAAGGGGAAGCCCTGGCCGCCCTGCTCGGCCGTGAAGGACAGGCCGTTCCAGCCTGACTCGGAGAAGGCCTTGTAGGTCTCTTTGAAGCCCGTCGGCATGATCACTTTGCCATCAACGAGCTTCACACCCTCGACGTCGCCGGCGCGGTTGACGGGCCAGAGGACCTCGGCGGACTGCTGATAAGCGAAGTCGAGGACATCGTTCATCGTGTCAACGTCGGCGTCTTTGTAACGCTCGGATTTCGTCATCGCGCCGACGTCGAGGAAGTCGAAAAGGTTGAAGCGGATATCCCGCATGTCTGCGAAAAACTCGGCCATGATGCACTTCCTTAGCTATTGGTACGCTGTTGGTACGCCGCCCTTCGGGGACCGCGGTTGCGATGCTCCGACGAGGGACATCGCGTTGACACGATAGTTATATAAACCCTCGGTCGGCGAGGCAATGAAAGACTGAATGGTGATTCATTCAGAAATTCGCCCTTACATGCCAAGTGTTTGTTTTCTAATAGAAAATGGCCGAAAATTTTCCGTAGCCACAAAGCGTTCTGAAGAGGCCGGATCCCTTCCCGGTGCGAGCCGTGGCGCCCCCGGGAGACCGTGGGCCGCCTTTACGCACGCGAGTATCTGCGCGACGATAGCCGGCGCGGGACCTAATGCTCGCCCCAAAGGCCCTCATGTCCGATCTTCCGAGTCCGCCCAAGCTCAAGTCCGCCGTCTCCATCTGGTGGTTCGCTTTCGGCTACTTCGCCTGCTACGTGCCCTACGCCGCGCTAACGAAGGCCCTCAGCGACGGCCTCTTGCCGGGCATGGATGAGGACCTCAGCTACGTGCTCGTCTCCGGGCACGACGGCGAGATCACGGGGCTCATGCTGCTTCCCATCTCGTGCCTCGCCTCGCTCGTCGGCATGTTCACGTTCATCACCGCCAAGAGGTGGTGGGGCTTCGCTGGGCGACGCACCTTCTTAGGCAAATCCTTGCCTTGCCCAAGGCGTCTCACCTTCCTCTCCGGGCTCGCGACCTCCGGAATCATCGCGACGACCACCCTCGCCTACGCGTTCTCGGGCGTCTCCATCGTCTTTATGATGTTGCTGATGCGGGGCGGCGTGCTCGTCCTCGCCCCAATCGTCGACGCGGGCACAGGGCGCAAGGTCCATCGAGCCTCGTGGATCGCCCTCGTGCTGAGCCTCGGCGCGCTCTTTGTCGCGTTCTTCGGCGGCGGCAAGAGCGGCACCGCGATGACAATCGTGGCGGTCGTAGACGTCTGCATCTACCTGCTCGCCTACTTTATCCGCCTTCGCCTCATGAGCCGCCTCGCGAAGAGTCAGGACCCCGACGCGACCAAGCGCTACTTCGTCGAAGAGCAGATGACCGCGACGCCCGCCATTGTGGCGCTCCTCGCCATCTTCGCGTTGGTCGGCGTGGGGGGCGCGGCCGACCAGGTCCGGATCGGCTTCACCGAGCTTTGGGACAAGTCCGAGCTGGTCTGGATCATCCTCCTAGGATTGCTATCGCAGGGGACCGGGATCTTTGGCGCGCTGATCCTGCTAGACAAGCGCGAGAACAGCTTCTGCGTGCCCGTCAACCGCGCCAGCAGCATCCTCGCGGGCCTCGCCGCCAGCAGCCTCTTGGCGCTGCTCCTCGATAGACCGAGCCCCGGCGCGACCGAGCTTGTGGGAGCCGCCCTCGTCATCGCCGCGGTCGTGATTCTCAGCCTCCCGAGGCCCGCGACGAAGGCCTGACGCGGCGACTGAGTCGCCACCCACCGGCGACGAGGATGGGGATGAGGACGGGGTCCTCGGCGACCGCGCTGCGAAACTGGATAGGGCGGAGAACCGCGCGGCACACGGGCTACTGTCAGAAGTCGTCTCGAGCTTGACTTCGCCCGGCGCGAGCGTAGAACCCGCGCGCTCTCCGCTCGCCAGAGGTCTATAATGTTCACGCGCTCCGCACTCGTCGCCTCGTTGTTGCTCCTGGCGCCGACCTTCGCTGCGTGTGCGGGCGATGAAGTTCACACGCACGACGACGACCACGCGCACGACGACGAGGCCACGGCTGGTTTCGAGGAGGCCTACCAGCAGGCCGTGCTCGGTAAAGACGACAGCGGCGGCTGCTCCGGTGTTGTGCTACCCGACCAGAGTGGCTTCAGCAAGCGCGTGGCGCTCACCTTCGACGACGGCCCGAACGTAACCACGACCACGAGGGTCCTCGACATCTTGCGAGAGCGCGGCATCAAGGCGACCTTCTTCATCAACGGCTCGCGCGTCAAGGGGGCTCCCGAGAAGGCGGTGCTGGCGCGCATCATCGCCGATGGCCACATCCTCGCGAACCACTCCCAAAATCACCTAAACCTCAAGACGGTCGCCGACGCCAAGCTCCGCTCCGAGGTCACCCTCACGCACGAGATCATCAAGGCGGCCGGCGTGACGCCGCGCTATCTCCGCTTCCCGTTCGGCTCGGCGAGCTGCGCCGGACTCGCGTTCGTCAAGACCCTCGGCTACGCGACGACCGGGTGGCACGTCGACTCGGCCGATTGGTGTTTCGCCAAGAGCGGCAACGGCACCTGTTCGGCGAGCACCTTTCGCTACGTCCCCGACGTCTTTCGCATGAACCTCGAGGGCTACGTCATGTCCCAGGTGCGCGCGAAGAACGGCGGGGTGGTCTTGTTCCATGACATCCACGCCAATACCGTCGCGGTCCTCGATGGTCTGATCTCGACCCTCGAGGACGAGGGTTTCTCGTTCGTGAACCTGAACGATACGACGTATTTCCCGCGCCTCAACGGCGTGACGCCGCCGGCGGTGCGTTTCGTCGGGAGCCCGTGCGCGACGGATCGCGAGTGCAACTTCTCGAGCTCGGTCGCGAGCGCGATCTGCTACAGCTTCAGCCCCACGGCCGTGGGTTTCTGCACGCTGCCGTGCGAGGGCACCTGCCCCGACAAGACCGGGGCGTCGCCGACCTTCTGCACGAGCCTCGACTCTGGCTTCACCGGCCGCTGCGTCGCCAAGTCCGCGGCCGTCAACGAGTCGTGCGGGAGGATCGCCGGCACCTCGCCGAAGTCCGCTCAGCGCTTCATCGGGACGAGCTCGGCGACCGCTGCGACCGCGACCGTCTGCCTCCCTAGATGATCTAGCGACTGCGAGCACGCGGTCTCTCTTTTTGAGACATAATAGTATGTCTTGAAATGATTGGCCCCATGGCCGCCGCTAGCGACGACCAGCGTATCCAAAGTGACGGGAACTCCATCGGCGCGCCGCCTGGCGTCTCGCGCTAGGCCTCAATGGCTGACTGACCAACCAAACCCCAACCAGCGTCCAGCCCGAAGGCGGTAGGGCCAGCATAACATTGCTGTGGGGGCCGTTGCCGCGGCCCACCGGCATATCGGAGGTCCCAAACGGGCCCAGCTCAGGCGGTTTGGTTTTTCAGACTGGCGCGCAAAGTTGTCGACTGTCGGTTAAAACTGATCTCAGTTGGCCAGTCACCCGTATCAGGGGTAACCGACTCCCCATGGGCAGCACATTGTGGCTGGTCAACCGTCGGTTTGACGCTATGGCCGGCCACCGCGTACAGTGGTGGGACGCTCTCATCTCATCCCATCCGGGTCCCATAAGGTTGTTAATGACGGCGGCAAACGGAAAAGGTCGGATCATCGCCGACGGCAAGTACGAGCTCGAGGACGTCATCGGCGAAGGCGGCATGGGCCTCGTCTATGTCGGTCGTCACGTCGTGCTTCAACGCAAGATCGCGGTCAAAGTCCTGCACCCCGAGTTTGTCCACCGCTCCGACGCGACCGATCGCTTCCTAAAAGAGGCGCGCCTCGTTAGCCAGCTGCGCCATCAGAACACCGTCCAGCTCCTCGATTTCGGCACCGATGGCCACGAATATTGGCTCGTCATGGAGTACCTCGACGGTGAGGACCTCGCGGGACTCATCGCGAAAAGCGTTAAAATTCCGCCACTTCGCGCCCTAAACATCGCGATTCAGCTCCTCGCGGCGTTGGGCGAAGCGCATGACACGGGGATCGTCCACTGCGACCTCAAACCCGCGAATATCATGGTCATCCCATGGCACGACGACGATGGCCTCGGCACCGAGCTGGTCAAGGTCCTCGACTTCGGCATCGCGACCCTCGCGGAAGACTCACGACCGTCCAAAGAGGTCGCCGGGACGCCGGACTATATGTCCCCCGAGCAAGCTCAGGGACTGGGCATGGAGGCCCGCTCCGACCTATATGCGGTCGGCATCATGCTCCACGAGATGCTGACAGGTCAGCCTCCCTTTTCCAAGGGGGACGCCGTCAAGACTATGTGGGCCCAAGTCGAAGAGCCGGCACCGCTCCTGCGGTCGCTTGAGCCGACGCTGCCGGAGAGCCTCGAAGCCTGTTTGCAGAAGGCGCTGGCGAAAACGAAAGAGGACCGCTTTCCTCATGCGCGCACCTTTCGCACCCGGCTGCTTGAGATCTCTGACGAAATGTCAGGTCTCGGCCGTCGCCCGACGACCAAGAATGACGCCGTCGCGACGGTCGTGGGGCAAGGCGGGGCGGCGCGCGAAGCACGGCCCCTGTCGAAGGCGATGTGGCTCGTCGTCGGTCTCGCGCTGGCCGCCAGCGTCGGGGCCTTCGCCCTCGCGCTAAGCAACACTGGCGGCACAAGTGGAACGGAGACCCCGACGCCCGCGACCGTCGCGTTGGCGATTCCGGCGGCTCCAAGCTTGGTCCTCACGGCGCCCGAGTTCGGGTCGGACGTCACGGGTTCAAGCCCCTCGAATATCGTTTTAGCGCCCACGCCCGAGGGTGATGCTCTTGTGGGTCTTGAAGATAAGGGCCCAAGTTCAGCCGAAGCGGATACCGGCGCGACGGGCGACGGTTCCGTGGGCCCAGAAGATCCAGAAGATTCTGTCTTGGGCGCCGCCGCTGGCCCGGAGGGGACCACGGTCGCTTCGTCCAGCCTGGCCTCGACCGACAAGCCGGTTCCAACGCAACCGCGTGTGAAAGAACCAGCGACGCGCGACATCGCCGGCAAACCGGTACCCGCGGTCAAAGGCAACGGCCCGACGGCGCCGAACCCGACCCCCGCTGACCCCGATAGCAGCGCGGTTGCGGTCAAACCGGACGCGGTAGCAGCGCCACGCGATGTCACCCCACCAAAGGACCCTGAGCCGACACCGCCAGAGATAACGCCGCCCGTGGCACAGGTCGTGCCGTCGCTTGAAGCGCGGGCCGGATTCGCCGAACTCTCCGTTCAAGGCTCCCTGCCTCACTCGTCGGTCCAGCGCGCCCTCGATGGCGCGATTCAAGCCGTCGAGGGCTGCTACCGCGACGGCGCGCGCGCCGCCGCGAAAGACGCCGTTGGCAATCTGAAGGTAAGCTTTGAAGTCAACGTGGACGGCCAGCTAAGAAACGTGGTCGTGCAATCATTCAGCCTCCCCGGCGTCACCGCCTGCGTGCAATCGAACCTCGGACGGCTGCGCACGCGCGATCGGCCAGACACCGGGACCGTCATCGCGACCGCGCGTCTCCGCTTCAACCCGCTGCCCCCGCTGCCCCCGAGGTGATCCCCGTGAGACACTTACCCATTCCCTTGAACTTGGCCGCCCTCACAGCGATCGTCGGCCTCCTCGGCGGCGGCTTGGTGGCCTGCCTAGACCCCCTCGTGTCCGACGAGCCCCCCCCAGCCGGCCTCGTGTGGGCGGCGGACCGGACAATTCTGCCGTTCGCGAGCACGTTCTTGGGGCGCGCACAGATCGGCGCGAACGACGGCATCGATGGGGATTTGCTGCGGCTATACAGCGGCTTTGCGGAAGGAAAACCCATCAAATTCTGGGACTACGGCGAGACGAACCCGACCGCGATTCCCCTGTATCTGCTGGTGCGCGCGAAGAAAGGCGGCGCCTTCGCGACCGCGATCGGTGATTTCGAGCCCATCGGACATCTCCCCATCTTCGACGCCGTCCCCGGTGACGACGGCTATAGTCCGATGTGGAAGGTCGTCCTTTTACCGGTAACCGCGCAGTGGACAGGGGGAATCTTGGCTTCGTTTGCGGCGGTCGAGGAGGCGACGAAGCTCGGCCTCGTGACCGAGCCCATCCCCCTGGCCGCCGCCGTCAATTGCCCCGTGGTCCTGCCCGAGGCGCGGCTGGAGATGCCCGGCGACGCCGCGGCGCTCGGCCCCAAAGAGGCATATTACAAAGGTTATACCGTCACTTACTTCGATCACGGCCTCTCGCCCCTCGAAAACGACATCACGAACACGACGGACGTGCTCGAGCTCCGTCGCGAGGGCGGAGAACCTCTGTCCGAGCGATTCCGCGGCGTCGACCTGACCGATGACGGAGACTGGGTCGACACCAACCACATCTTCGCGGCCACCCTCGACGACCCCGCCTATACGGGGCTCGTGCGGCGCATTGAGGTCGTCGTCGACCCCAAGAGCGACAGCATCGACACGACGGGTAGTGACGCGGAGGCCGACTTCATGGCGGTCAGCGATCTATTCGAGCTCGGCGATGGCAACCCAATCGCGAGGGCCGGGCGTGTACGGGCCTTCTATCCGTCGACGGCTATCTACAATCGCCCCATCGCGCCGAAACCGGAGACACCACAATGATCGTGGGCCTACCATCCAAATTCGTGTCCCGAGCGATCCTTGGGACGATGGCCTTCGCCTTCCTCAATCTGAGCGCCTGCGACCTTGAGCCGGACGTCGGCGGGGCGTTGACGGCGCGCTGCGACAACACGGACACGGATCCCAGCGTGGACGTCAGCTGGAGCACAGATGTCGCCCCGTTGTTCCTACGCACGACAGGTGGCTGTGCGCCGTGTCATGACCCGAACGCCGCTGGCAACATCGGGTTCACGGTCGGTGGGCTCGCCCTCACCTCCCACGAAGCCTTACTCCGAGGCGGCGCCCGAGGCGGCGCCTCGATCGTCGTTTCCGGCGCCCCGTGCAGCAGCGTCCTCTACCAGAAGCTCCTCCCGGGACCGCCCTTTGGGGCACGCATGCCGTTAGACGGTCCCCCCTTCCTCACCAGCGCCGAGCTGCGCATCGTCCACGACTGGATCGCCGAAGGCGCAGGGGAGAACTAAGATGCGACGACTTTCACTTGCTGTTGTAGGCACCGCGCTCGCGGTCAGCGGCGCCGCCATCGCCGGGGACGTCAATTTTTCTGGCTCGGTGCAACTCGACTATCTGTCCGTGCCAACGGATGATTTCGCGCGTGACTTCGTCTTCGATGGTTTCACCACCGAGCTGTCGCTGAAGATGACCGTAGACGTCAACGAGCACATCTCCGTCCAGGTCAAGGCCTGCTACGGCTGCCATGGGGTCGAGTTCGGCGCGGCCTACGTCGACTTTCAGGCGACGGATGACTTCGTGATACGCGCCGGCCGGTTCACCCCAGCGTTCGGCGACTTTCCGGTTCGCCACGACCCCGCGAACCATTTGACCGCCGACAAGCCCCTGCCCTACGACATGGGACGCATGTTGCGGCTACGCGACTGGAACATGAGCGTCCTTCCGGCCCCCTACGTCGACTCCGGGCTGCAGATGTCCTGGACGCCCGCCGCCAGCGACACCGTCGACTTCGAGTTCTCGGGCTATGTCATCGGCGGCCTCCGCGGCAGCAACGGGGCGACCGACGTGGACTTCGCGCAGTCGCGATCGGGCGAACTCTACTACGTGGACAACAACTCCCGGCCCACCGTCGGCGGACGCGTCAGCGCGCGCTTCGGCATCGGGGACGCCCTCGTGGCCCTCGGAGTCTCGGGCATGTATGGCACCTACGATCCCGCCAACAAGCTCGACGCGTTGCTCCTCGGCGCGGACATCGTCTTGCGCATCGACCGGGTCGCGCTGCGCGTCGAGTACTTAATGCGCCGCACCAAGATGGGGCTAGGCGATAACCCTCAAGAAAACTTCCGCTACGGCCCGGGCGCCGACGGCACGTTTGACCCCTACTCACTCAAAGAGGGTTTCTACGGCGAGCTGACCTTCCCGATGGGCGAGATCCTCGAGGGCGTCGTGCGTTTCGACGGGATGCGTCGGACCGGCAACGTCGCCTTAACGAGCGCGCTGCGGTCCCGTTCGGCCGTGCTGCGCTATACCGCCGGCATGAACCTGACGATGGTCCGCGACTGGCGAATCAAGCTCTCGGGTGAGGTCTACGACTTCTCGGACTTCAAGGATGAAGTCGCGCTCCACCTCGGAGTCGTTGGGGCCTTCTAGGGCTCGTTCGTCGATCCTGCGACGCGCTTGCCTAGAGGTCCCCACGCGAGCCAAGGCCCGACAGGTCTAGGCGACCGCCGGAGGTCGGTGGGCACCAGAAGTAGGCCCCGTCGATAGGCCGCGACCAGCGAAAGAGGGCATCGGTGATGCCGTCGTCGAGCCCGACCATCCGGCGGAGCTGTGCCTCGAACTTGTCGAGATTGCTACCAAAAAACACGAAGACCAGCCCCTCGCCTTCGGGCGCAGACCAGGGCATTGAGCGGCGGAGCACGAAGGCCTCGGGCTCGAAGGACTCTTGGGCCGTGCGCTTGACGTGCGCGGACGCTGGCGCATCGTCGATCTCTTCGTTGTCTGCATGCAAGGCGGCGGCCTATCACGTGCAGGGCAATCGAGTTCTACGTCGGTGCGGTCTAAGTGGGGCAAGACCGGTGGCCCCTGGCGAAATCGGTGTGGAGCAAGCCCTTTGGTCCGCGCGCGTTCTGAGGCTGTCGCATTGACGGGCTTTGGAGGGGTACCATGACTAGGGCCGTCCCGATGCCAGTAGGCCCGTAGCGCGTTAAAAACGCGCGGACCAAGAGGGCGCTCCCGCGCTCGTTAGTCAATGCCTCCCCCCTATGGTCCGCGCGCTTTTAGCGCGCATCGCGTCGCCTCGCGCCGGCGCATTTTTAGTTTGAGTCTCAACCTAACCAGGCCCGTAGCGCGTTAAAAACGCGCGGACCAAGAGGGCGCCTCTCAGCCCGGCCGTGGGGTTTTGCGACACCCTCTAAAAGCGCGCGGACCAACGGCCATCAGGCGCTCCAGAGCCCCCTTGGTCCACGCGCGTTCTGAGGCTGTCGCATTGACGGGCTTTGGAGGGGTACCATGACTAGGCCCGTCCCGATGCCAGTAGGCCCGTAGCGCGTTAAAAACGCGCGGACCAAGAGGGCGCTCCCGCGCTCGTTAGTCAATGCCTCCCCCCTATGGTCCGCGCGCTTTTAGCGCGCATTGCGTCGCCTCGCGCCGGCGCATTTTTAGTTTGAGTATCAACCTAACCAGGCCCGTAGCGCGTTAAAAACGCGCGGACCAAGAGGGCGCCTCTCAGCCCGGTCGTGGGGTTTGGCGACACCCTCT